>OHAI01001933.1_pt1 | contig 15573 bp, 9 predicted proteins | sample 1577091 | NCBI WGS metagenome assembly OHAI01 (sample SAMEA3541548, study PRJEB24748) | human gut metagenome | biome: human gut; feature: human-associated habitat; material: faeces | place: China | collected 2012
TAATGGAGTGTTCACCCTTCCCTGTTATGATAATTACCTTATTTCTTTGTCAGAAACTTCTTGCTCAACCACTTTCTTACAGGCTCGTCATACAGTTTCAGGCAAAGGTAAGCCAACACAATGCTTCCGAAGAAGACACATAAGGCTACCGGCCATGACTGGGAGAAAGTGATATGTGGCTCTTTGCTCCATAACCAGGCATAGAACAGATACATGAAAGGATAATGTATGATATATACCGGATAAGATATATCTCCCAGGAATTTACAGATTTTGGCTGTACCTTTATCCGTCGTTTTTCCCGAAGCACCCAGATAGACAAGTAGCGGGAAAATAAGAATGGTGCATATAGCATCGTAAATACCGTTCATCCACTGCGAAGTATGACCGCCAACGTACGGCATGGAAAGTAAAACGAGAGTTGCTACGCTGCATATCCAGAAAGCACCTTTGATATGGACAGGTTTAAAGATGCGTGACATCAATAATCCGATAGAGAATGCGAACAGCATACGTAGAAAACCTCCGATCAGGTTATAGTCGATCATCGACCAGCCTACTCCCAGATGATAGTTGCCGGAAAGATTGAATATCGAGAAGGAAGCCAATCCGATTCCTGCTATCACAACGAGTATCGTAAGTGCTTTGGTAGACAGTCGGCGAATAAATAGGGCATACAAAATATTACCGATATACTCGAAGAACAAAGACCAGCTGGGACCATTCAAAGGGTACATCTCGCCGTTTCCACGGACCTCGGGACCCGTGCCCGGAACAGCCGGAATCAGGAAAAGATTGAGAAGCATAGCCACCATTACCATTGATATGGAAACACGGGTACCGTCCCACTGCTCGCAGCCTTGTATGCAAAATGTGATAGCACCCAAAACGGCTCCCATAACAACCATCGGATGCAGACGGATTAACCTGCGTTTGAAAAACTCTTTTGGGGTCATCGTTGTTTTCCAGCGGTCATCATAAGCATAGCCAATAACGAAGCCCGAGAGAATAAAGAAGAAATCGACAGCCAGATACCCATGATTGAATTTTTGGTCTATGGGACTTGTAGCAAAACCTTCGAATACATGATACCATATCACCAAAAGAGCCGCAACCCCTCGCAGTCCGTCAAGGAGTACGTAATGGGGTTTAGAGTCTGCAAATGCAGAGGAAGAGATTTTTTGCATGTTTTAAGTTATTGTTCAAATTAGTATTAGTCATTGAAGAAGCCGCAAAAATACGGAATTTATAAGTTTAAAAATTTGTCCTGCATCAAAATCTTGCCGTGTATGGGAATTATTTGTATGCTCTGAGGCGGCTGAGTGTTGATAGTGTGATGCCCAGATAAGAGGCGATATATCCCAATTGTATCCGCTGGCACATTTGAGGAAACTGAAGTTTGAATGCTTCATATCTTTCTTTTGCAGACAGGGTGAGGCGGTCTTTGTGCGAACGGTGCAGGCGTCTGTATGAATCACTCTTCCCCAGTTTGCCAGTTCGATATTGGTCTGAAACAGCCGGAGCAGATCGGTTAGTGATATTCTGTATGCGACGACGTCCTCAAGCGTTTCCACAAATTCTTCACTCATCTTATTATAATACAATTCATCCATGCTGAAGACAATCGCTCCTTCGCACGCAAAGGAAGTCGTTATTTCCTCTCCGTTTACCAGCCAGAAAGAGCGGGTCATTCCTTCTTCAATAAAATAAGCCGATTTGCAAAATTTGTCAGCCTCTATCAGTTGATGTCTCTTTGGAAAATGACATAATACTGTATTTTCTTTTAGTATTTGTATCGTTTCATCCGAAATGGGATACAAAGAGTTCATCTTATCTATAATGTTTCTCATAAAGTAGCCTTAATAATTTTCTGTCAAGTGCAAAAATAGGAAAAACAATTCTGCCTACAATAGATGCCGGTGAAAAAGGGGGGTGTTTTATCGATTCGTTCACTAAGGAGGAGAGAAACCGGAGAGTGGGAACTGCTGCTGAAAGACAAAGAAGGTACATTTCATTCTTTGGTGAAATGTACCTTCTTTGATATCGGGAAGAGGCTAAACACATGAGTATAGCCAGCTTATTCCGGAAACGGTATACATCAATTGATGTTGCTTACCTTGGATTCTGCTGTATATTCGGATTGGCATCTATCTCGCTTTGTGGAATAGGCAGAGCTATTCTCAGGTCGGTAGCTTCTATCTTTTGTGCGTTAGACGCTTTCAAAGTCTCAAGATGCCAGCTGCCCTTGCGTTCAATAGCCAGACCATTGCGCAAGTAGTCATAGAAGACTTCCCCTTCGCCAACCAGTTCCTTGCGGCGCTCTTTAAGAATCCTGTCCAGAGTAAAAGTCTCCGTTGATACTTGCTGACTGGTATCCGTGGTACGGCGGCTGATGATGTCATTCAGATAACCTTGTGCTTCTTCAAGATCCGTTCCTTTTTTCAGTCCTGCTTCAGCCGCGTTCAGATAGACTTCGGAAAGGCGGATGATGCAAATGTTATTAGTTTTGGGATCATCTCCGGTCTTGCCGGGGAACTTGGCAAGATAGACTTTCTCGTGCATGGCGGCAGCCGGAAGTCCGGTGTTGTTTTCGATGACAGATTCCTTTGTCAGGCAGTGGCGTACATCCTTGGGGTCTTCATTCAGCAGGTTCAGGAAATCTTCCGACAAGATCAGATTATTCCAGTCGACCGTTGCTTCGTTGGCATAAACCATCGGAGCACCCTCACCGCCCGTACCTCCTGAAGGTTCGGATAAAGTGATGTAAAGTTCGAATAATGATTCGGACTGGAAATCCTGCCCCCATACATTGGGATATTCCTCATAGCTGTAAAGCTGATAACGTCCGCCGTTGTTTTTGATGACATCCGTAGCGGCATCATAAGCCTTCTGATATTCACCCATATTCAGATAGACTCTTGACAGTAATGCCTGAGTTGCCCAGTAGTTTATATAGCCATTGGATGTCTCTTGTCTCAATCCGGACAGTGCATTGCTCATGTCGCTGACTACCTGTTCGTAGCATTGCGCTACAGTGCTGCGTGATGGTTTATGTGTGGGATCGGAAGGGGAGGTCTCGATGGGTACTCCCAATGAAGCCCCCTTGTCATTCGTATAAGGCATTCCGAACAACCGGGTCAGGTTGAAGAGGGAAAGTCCCCGCATCACCAGTGCTTCGGACTTGATGCGGTTCAATTCTTTAGTATCACTGCTTTGAATACTGCCCGACTCTATTTTCTGTATCAGATTATTCGTCTGTCGTATTACTTTATAAACAGTATTCCATGGCAGTACAATATTCAGATTATCGGAAGCGAGCACATTGTATTCATAATAGGGAGATACGCGTTTTCCGTCTCCTTTGGTGATGCGTGCCTGTACATCGGCGGCACGGCAATCGCCGTAATACCAATAGTTGTCTCCGTAATAGCTATGGCCGGATGCCAGACGATAAATTCCGTTCAGAGCGATCTGGGCATCGTCCAGTGTGACGATGGCCTGTCCTGTTTCTACCGAGCTGGTGGTGTTAAGGTCTAGCCAGTCTGCCGAGCAGGAGCTGTTCAGTAGAGCCATTGCTGTAAGTATGTATATATGAATTCGTTTCATTATGTTGTTTATTTAGTTAGAATGATAGGGATATTAGAATGATAATTGAGCTCCGAAACTGAAAGTACGCATGGCGGGAGCCTCGCAAAAGACTTCACCGTTAACGGGTGTTTCGGGGTCATACTGTTTCCATTTGGCCCAGGTCAGCAGATTGTTTCCCGAGAAATATACCCGTACTTTGTCAATCATCAGCTTTTGAGTCCACTGGTTGGGCAGTGTGAAGCCGAGGGTAAAGTTTTTCAGGCGTAAATGATCGGTGCTGTGGATATAGCGGGATGAGTTGGTGGAAGTAGCCGGTTCACCATATACGAAACGTGGGATATCCGTCTGATCTCCGGGCTTTTGCCAACGGTTCATCATGTATGCGGGCAAGTTGTATCGTGAACTGTAGATGGAACTGCTGCCGTTTTCAATATAAGTTCCCAGTTTGTCGAATGAGTAACCGCCCAGTGAATAAGTTAGTGTAAAGGTCAGGTCTATCCATTTGTAATTCAGGATATTGGTGAATCCTCCTGATACTTTGGGAGTAGCGGTCTTGTACGGAATGGATTCTGCTTTGGCAGCGTCGGTGGTGAGTTCCCGATTGTAGCTTCCGTCTTCATTTTTTGTATTCAGATAATATTGGGCAGAACCGGTCAGCGGGTCTACTCCGGCAAACTCTTTTACATAAAATGTATGATAGGGGAGTCCCACTTTATGGATGAACCATGTTCCCTCAATCGTCTGGTCTAATAGTCCGTTGAGTGAAACGATCTTATTCCGGTTATGGCTCAGGTTGAAAACACTGGTCCAGTTAAAGTTGTTGGAAACAACATTCAGCGTACGCAATTCAAACTCTACTCCCTTGTTGTTCAGGCGTCCGATGTTGCTTAAATAACTGGTAAATCCGGTAGTGGCGCTGATGGGGAGACTGTAAAGCAAGTCTTTGGTATCCCGGTTGTAATATTCCAGACTCGCAAAAATACGATTGATAAATGAAAGATCGATGCCCAGATTCAGGCTGTAATTCTTTTCCCATGTCAACAGATCATTGGGTTGTGCCGATTCATACGATCCGGCTGCCTCCATGTAGTTTTCTCCATAACTGTACAGTCCTTTGTAGCCGTAGTATGAACCGGGCTGATTTCCGTTTACACCATACGAGGCACGTATCTTGATATCACTCAAAACCGGCTTTACGGCTTTCATGAAATTCTCGTTGCCCAAATGCCACATACCCGACACAGACCAGAAATTTCCCCAGCGGTTGTTGGGTGAAAGGCGTGAACTTCCGTCGCGACGGTAACTTCCGGCGATGTAGTAACGGTCGTCATAGTCATAATTCAGTCGTGATAGATAAGAAATCATCCGATAGGCTTGGGTGGCAGACTTGAAACTGTTCAATACGGCGGCATTATCCGGTTCTGTCAGTTTATCACTGGGCAGTTTGGACTTTTCACCCGAAGCGTGGTCTGTCTGGTAGCTTTCTATTTCATAAGCCGCCAATACATCGAGATGATGTTTGCGGGCGAAAGTACGCACATAGTTCAGTGAGGTCGATGAGATCAGTTTGCCGTATTCAATGAAGCCTTTGGCTGTCTGGGCGTCGCTTCCGCTTTTAGGGCCTGCCGAGCTCAGAGGGTTATAGTAGCGTAAATCCTTCTGGATAGTATAATCATAGCTTAATGTCTCTTTCAGTTTGAGACCTTTGATCGGCTCTATCGCTGCGTAACCGGTTGAAAACATACGTGTCATACGCACGCGGTTGTAATCGGTGAGTATGTCGCGCAACGGATTCAGGCTGGTGCCGTCATAAGCTCCTACATAGTTTCCTTCTTCATCACGCACCACCATGGAAGGTGTCATGGTCATGGCCACGCACAGAAAAGGGTTGATAGATGATCCGCGTTCCTCATTCATTTCCTGGTTCATTTGCGAGAACATCATATTTGCTCCTACTTCCCCGTATTTGCCGACTTTCTGCGTAACGTTCAAGCGTGCTGAGTAACGGTCCAGACTGGAGTTTTTGGCCAATCCTTCCTGATTGTTGTAGCCGAGCGAGGCATAGAATGTAGAACGGTCGTTACCGCCGGAGACGGAAGCTTCATAACTCTGATGCATAGCGGTGCGGAGCAGCTCTTTTCGCCAGTCCGTATATCCCATGGACGGCTTATATGCATATGTGCCGATATTGGAATTGGCATATTCACTCGGAGACTCCATACCGTTGTCTATTGCGTAATTCAGCAATCCTTCATAGAGCAGTTCTTCCCGTTGGTCACCGTTGAGGGTAGGGCGGAAGTCGACAGCCGCATGAGAGAAGCCGCCTGACACGTTCAAGTCCACACGTACCTTTCCGGTATTTCCTTTTTTAGTTGTAATCAATATGACGCCATTGGCGGCGCGGGAACCATACAGGGAAGCCGCTGCCGCATCTTTGATTACAGTCACGTTTTCAATATCCGACGGATTCAGTGTACTCATTATATTGGTCTTGGAGTTGTTCATATATGCTGCATCAGGACCACCGGAACTCATACTCCCGGAAGTAACCGGTACTCCATCTATGACAAACAAAGGTTCCTGTGAAGCGTTGAACGATCCCATTCCTCTGATGCGAATACTTTGGTTGGCACCCGGTTGACCGGAACTGCTGGTTATTTGTACACCGGTAGTCATACCTTGCAACTTTTGCTCAACGCTCATCACGGGTACTTCTTTCAGCATATCTGTACGCAGCGTATTGGCCGATCCTGTGAACGAGGATTTGGAGAAATTACCATACCCTGTTACTACTACCTCGTCAATATCCATCGTTTCGGGAATCAGTACTATTTTGAGTTCTTTCTCTTTGCGGGGGACGCGTATTTCCTGTGTCTTCATTCCCACATAAGATACGACCAGCATCTTGGTTCCGGTTTCCACGGACAATTGAAACTGACCGTTGATATCGGTAATCACTCCTTTGGTGGGATTCCCCTTTACACTGACGGTGGCACCGATAAGTGGTTCATTATCCTCTGATGATATAACAACACCGGATATGTTCAGTTGCTGAGCGGATGCATACGAAATACTCAACAAACAAAACAGTAAGCTAAAACATAATGTTAACCTTTGATTAATCTTCATACTTTTATATTTAAAAATACATTTGCTATAAAGTCGATACAAAGGATATACCAATAGGATATAAAGAAATGCTGAAAAGATAAGATACAGATTAACAGCGGAGTTGAAAAAACGATATTATTGGGGCGGTGTGGAAAAAAATGTGGAAAGGTGTGGAAAATATCCCCAATCATTGGTACGATAAATAGCGTGGCTATATGGATTATCGTACCGATAATGATTGGGTATATAGGTCTTACAATTTAATATCCCGGATTCTGATACTCGCTGCCGTTGATAATGGTAGCGGTAAAGGTCGTAGAAATGGGACGTAAAGCATAATTCGGATCAAAGAACCGTGCGAGATCCGGGTGAGTATCTTTCAGATAATCGGAACTCTTGAACATCCCTGTCCGTTTCAAATCGTAGAAACGGCAATATTCACCGCATAGTTCGCGTCCTCTTTCGTCTAATACGTCACGAACCGTCATGCTGCCCGTTAACGGGTTTGCTCCGGCGCGTTCGCGAACCTTATTCAGGTATTTGGCGGCATTCGCTCCTCCGTTCAGATAAATGTCAGCCTCTGCGGCAATCAGATAGACTTCCGCCATACGCATGATAAACGTAGCGTTTAAGTTTCCGTTTCTTTGTTTGGAGGCGTTTGCAACGTAATAGTTACTGCTGTTGTGCTTGTTTAGTGACGGATAATAGTAACGGAACAGATTCTCGCTGGTACCGTCGTTCTTGTAATTCCCAGTTACATTTGTATACGAGTAGTTCATGTTCACATTGTTGTTTGCATCACTGTAGACATGGTTGTAATCAATCAACAAATAGTCGGTCTTGTGCTCATTCTGTTTTTCCGTAGAATAATCCGCATCCTGCGGCATGATAAATTTAATGGCCGGATCACCTTTCTTCAGAGCTTTGCCGATGACTGTTTCGTCTTTGTCGTACATGTGTACGGCACTTTCGTCCCAAGTATAACTTTTATTGGCCTTCCATTCGGTAGTGAATGACTGGTGGAATCTGGGATCTAACGTGCCGTCATTCTGTACATACAGATTCAGCAAGTGTTGCGTAGGCATGAAGATGCCGCTGATGGAGCCTTCCCATGTCAGTCGTGTCTCCTGATTGTCTTCACGGGCACCGAACTTATTGATGTCACACAGGAAATACTCGTCATTGCGGTTTAGCTTGTAGTTACCGTTGCTCGAACCGTGTCCGTCCGTGCCTGCATACCAGCGATGTTTCCAAAGCGCTTCCTTGTTTTCCCAGTTATTGCTTTCTTCGAATACTTCACTGTACGTAGGATACATATAAGTGTTGTATTTCCCGCCACCCGATTCGCAGTCGGAGATCAGCTGTAAAGCTGCGTCGAGAGCTTCCTGCAGGTATTCCGTGCTTCCATACTCGTAGGTCTGCAGACAGGCTTTTGCCAGAAAGCCGAGAGCGGCTTTCTTGGTCGGAGTGGTAGTCGTGGCATGATTCCCGATTGACAGCCATTCGGATGCGAATCTTAGGTCGGGCAGGATGACTTCTTTGTAGATAGTCATCGGGTCGGTGCGGACAGGAGAGTAGTTGAGGCTGGTTTCCGGTTCCGTAAGCATGGTTACCCCTCCGAATTGTTCCACTGCGTTGAAGTAATAGACAGCTCTCATGAAGCGGGCTTCGGCAACTTTCGCATTCCGTTCCTCTTCTGTGGCGTAGGGAGGCTTGTCGCCTAAGGTGATGGCTTCGTTGCAGGAACCTATTCCGTCGTATGTCCCGTTCCACCAGTTATTGGTGTAGGTCGTGTTGGGCGATGTGCCGGCGAAAAACCAGAACCATTCGGTGTAGCTTGTCGATTGGTTAGCCTTGTACGTCCAGAGGTCCGTATCCCCTTCGGTTAGCGACATCCAGTCTGCGGCACCGTAGTAAAACCTTTCCATTGCGAAGTAGCACTGGTTGATCAGTGTTTCGTATCCCTCGGTCGAGGTAGCCAATGTTTCATTGGTAAATGCGCCCGGGTTGTACTCTTCCAGCGAGCAGGAATGCAGGAATAGTGCAGACAGCAGGACAGAGCAAAAAACTGTTTTTAAATGTATACTTTTCATTGTCATTTTCTTCTTTAATTAGAATGTGAGATTAACTCCAAATACAAATTGCCGATAGGTGGGAAACGCGTCCGAACCGTTCGTTTCGGGGTCTGTGTCCTTCAGTTGCTTGTCTTTCACAAAGATGAACGGATTGTAGGCCGTAGCGTAGATGCGGCATTTCTCCATCAATACCTTGCGGGAAATGTTGGCGGGGAGGGGATATCCCAGAGTGATATTCTTGATCTTGATGAAGGAGCCGTCGTGTACTCTCAGTGAAGGATATACCGTTTTTTGTTCGTCTCCCGTTCCGGGACGCGGGAAGTATGCGCCCTGATTGTCCTCTGTCCAGTAATCCACGCCTGCCAGCTGATTCTTGGTCACACTTTGCTCTGCGGTATAGTAGCCGAGCAGGTCACTGTTGATTGTCTGCCCGTAGCGTGCCATTGCAAAGACGGATAAATCGAAGTTCTTGTAGGTGAAGGAGTTGTTCAGTCCGATGATCCAATCCGGATTCGTGTGTCCCAGAATTTGTCTGTCGTCGGTGCTGTATTTATGTACTCCGCCGTCTCCGTTTTTATCCACTGTCTCTATCTTGATAAATCCCGGATTTACGCCATATGCATCCAGCGTCTCCTTCGGAGTGTCACTTCCCCAGATACCTGCATATTTATAGCCGTAAATGGCGTGAATCGGTTCGCCGGTAAACAGGTTCTCGGAGATCAGGTCACCGTCGGGCAGCTTGTCTATCTTCTCCTTGCTCCAGGTAGCGGACAAGGTCGTGTTCCATGTAAAGTCCTTGTGCTGTATATTGTGGGAGTTCAATATCACTTCCACGCCCTGATTGCTGGTTTGGGCGATATTCTGCCAGATAGACAGAGGAGAACCCCATCCGGTCAGTCCGCTGGTGATGGGCAATATACGCTTGAATAATAATCCTTTGGTGGTTGTTCTGAACCATTCAATGGAACCGTCGATGCGGCTGTTCAGTATGCCGAAGTCCAGACCGATGTTCCAGTTGTACGATTTTTCCCAACCGAGGTCGGTGCTGCCGTAAGTCTCCGAGTATTGTGTGAAAGGAACGATTTTTCCATTGACGGAGACTCCGCTGGCAGAATATACGTAGGCTTGGGTAGTGGTGCTGTAAGCGTCTGTTCCGCCAGAGTTGCCTGTGATGCCGTAGCTGACTCTCAGTTTCAGGTTGTCCAGCCAGCTTCGTGTCTTTTCCATAAAAGCCTCGTCGGAAATTCTCCAGGCTATGGCGCCTGCCGGGAAAGCATCCCATTTGTGTCCGGCGGAGAATTGTGAGACACCGTCCCAACGGGTGGAGAAGTTGAATAAGTACTTGCTCTTGTATGAATAGTTGAGGCGGAAAGCAAAAGACATTTTCTGTGTCTGTGCGAAGTCCGATTCCACATGTGGGGAGGAACCCGAAGTCAACCGCCAGAACGACCATTGGTCTACCATTTGTCCGCTTGCGGCAGCCATGTTGCTTTCCGACTGGTTCTTGTTCCACGAAGTGATTAAAGAACCTCCTACCGTATGCGCTTTGGCAAGGGTTGTGCTGTATGCCAGAATGTTTTCCCACGTGTAATTCCATGCGTTGTCATTGGTGATGGAAGCGTGAGGCGAACCCGCATAACTCGGACGGTTGGCGTTGCATTGGTTTCCCCAGTATTGTCCTCGTCGGGAATGGTTCAATGTCCCGTTGATCTGGCTGGTGAATGTGAAATCTTTGAGAGGAGTCAGCTCGACATACCCGCTCATATTCAGGTAAGTGGAACGGGTGTTGTTCGCATATTGATTCTCTATGAAATCTCCCATCGGCGAATACTGCCCTGTGATATATTCGTGATTGATCTTGCCTTCCTCATCATAGGCATCCCCCAACGGGAAAGCGGAGAGGGAGCGGGTAAACGTGTTTTTCACGCCGGAATTCAAATCACGGTACACCAGATTGGAGGTGAAACCGACTTTCGCCCACGAAAAGAGTTGCTGGTCGATGTTGAGCCGTAAAGAGTACCGGTTCAGATTTTCATTGCTGAGCAGACCTTCTTCCCGGTTGTAGGAGGTCGAAGCGAATATCCTTGTCTTTTCCGTTCCGCTGCTTACCGAAAGGCTGTACTTTTGTGTGGTAGCTGTATTACCGGAAACCTCGTCTACCCAGTCAATCCATTTTCCGGCATTATACGCATCTGTAAAAGCCTGCTTGCCCAGTAGGGCAGACATATCGGAAGGGAAATCACCGTTCTTATATCGGTATGCCTCTTTTTGGTAAGTCACCCATTCATCCTGAGTCATTCCGTGTTTGTAGTTGGGCGATCCGCTGAAGCCGTAATACGCGTCAAAGTTGATTGTGGCTTTGCCTTCTTTTCCTCTTTTGGTGGTGATAATCACAACACCGTTTGCTCCTGCCGAACCGTAAATGGCGGTGGATGAAGCATCCTTCAGAACATCGACACTTTCAATGTCGGAAGGGTTGACCTGACTATAGCTTCCGGGGATTCCGTCGATAATAAACAGTGGCTCGTTATTGCCATATATGGAACGCGAACCACGCAGCAGGATGCTGACTTCACCGCCTACCTGTCCCGATGTTTTGGTGATGTCCATGCCGGGTATCTTTCCTTGAAGAGCCTCCATCACATTACTGGTAGGAGCAGCCAGTACCTCGGCACTTTTGACAGAGGTTACCGCTCCTGTCAGATCCCGCTTTTTGACGGAGCCGTATCCTACTACTACCACTTCGTCAATCAGTCGGGCATCTTCCACCATTGTGATTTCCAGTTTGCTTTTATTACGTGTGCTGACTTCCTGTTCTATGTATCCCATATAAGATACTTTGAGTATTGCGTTGGGCGACACACGCAGTGTGAAGAGTCCGTCTACATTCGTAATAGTCCCGTTGTTTGTGTCTTTTTCTACAATATTAGCTCCGATTATCGTCTCTCCCTGAGAGTTTTTCACTACGCCGGAGATGCTTCTGCTCTGCTGGCCGTAGACTTGTGTGGCTCCGACTACCGATATTATTCCTGTTAAAAGGAATAGCAGGTAGAATCTTATTATATAAACTGTCTTTAGGGTAACGTCTGTCCCTATGTTTGTTTTATCAGAAAATGATTTCATGTTTTTTGTTTAATTGTATGTTCACTAATTGGTTTTTGAATAGTTAAATCTCTGAATGATTTAAATCTATGTTCCGATTATACCGATTTGATTTACCTCATAGGCTATTAGATTTTATTGGTTAAAACTGCGATTGTACCGTGAATTGACGGTCAATCTTTGAGTGTATGTATTTGATGTGGCGCCACTATCAATATCAGTTTATTTAGACTGATTGGACAAAAGTAGGCATAGAGCGTTGGGGATTGAAAAAAATAAAGTTGACTTTTATTTGAATTAAGTTGATTCTTACTATCTTTGCCTAAACGTATTTACTTAAATAACAATGATATGGATGTTGAAATAAAAGATAAGGCTAGCCAAAGGCATGTCGGTCGCAATTTACAGAGGATTCGTGTGTATTTAGGCATGAAGCAGGAAGCTTTGGCGGCTGATCTTGGTATTAGTCAACAGGAGATTTCAAAAATAGAAAAGCAAGATGAAATAGAAGATAAGCTTTTAACGCAGATAGCTACTGCCTTGGGAGTATCTGCTGAAGTAATAAGAGACTTTGACGTCGAAAGAGCTATTTATAATATTAATAGTTATAAAGATGCAACGATTTCTCCGGGAGCAACAGCAACTGTTTATGCTCATACACAACAAATTAATCCTCTTGATAAAATCGTGGAGTTGTATGAACGTTTGTTGCAGAGCGAAAGGGAAAAGATTGAGTTGTTGAAAAACGCAAACAAATAATCACAGAACAAATAAATTCTAAGCAAGAACCATTATTATGAAACCTGAGACTTATACCAATGCCTTACACATAGGGCGGAAAATAGAAAGAGTGCGTCGCCTTCGTGGAATGACTCAAACTGATTTAGGAGACTTACTGGGTATTACCAAGCAAGCTGTCTCCAAGATGGAGCAGACAGAGAAGCTTGACGATGAAAGAGTGAAGCAAGTAGCAGAAGCATTGGGTGTTACTGAAGAAGGATTAAAAAAGTTCACCGAAGAAACTGTCTTGTACTATACAAATAACTTTTATGAGAATTCCAATGCGACCGCTACTAATATTGGTACAATCTCAAATCTTGAGAATATAAATCACTTTTCAATGGATCAAGCAGTGAAGTTGTTTGAGGAATTGTTGAAAATCGAAAGAGAAAAATATAGTGGAGGAAAAGAGGAAAGCGCTAAATAATAATAGGTTTATCCTTTTTCTTATTTAGGATTCTTAGAAATATATGATAAAGCTCCATTTAGTTGTTCGGACATTGAAGAATAACTAAATGGAGCTTTTATTTGATAGATATCCTATAAATGTGTTCTAATCAAATAATTGATAGAAGTCAGCAATTGAATTATTGCTTCTTGCTTATCATTTAAAATGGGTTGAATGATTTAATAATTGGCTAACCGATACGCAAAAGAACTAAATCGTCCAAATATGAATTCAAATCATATAAATCTAAAAGTCGTTTATTGGATAAAGAATTCCTATACTAAATTTAGCTCTGGCTTGTGCAATAAATAATCTCTTTCAGTACATAAATTAATTCGTCCGCCTATAGCTGGACGCAAGTTTGCCTATAGCCGACGTTACGTTTGCCTATAGTCGGACGCAAAGTTGCCTATAGGCGGACGAATTAATTTATGCACCCGCGGATATTATTTTTTATAGAGAAAATGTTTATTGTGTTCGTCTGCAATGATTGCAGTAACTCGAAAGTAGATTCAAGAAACATCAATAGAGTAAGTAACTCATAGTCACTTTTTCCCATAATACTCTATTATACAAATGAATACAATGCACCTTCTTTTTGGGGTATTATGTTCTCTCTCTGTATATTTGAATGTCGCAATCATGCTTTTCTATCTATGATATTGATTGGCGCATATAGTGCGACAACTAACTCACATAATGTGCAATAGCTACCGCACATAATATGGATTAGCTATCGCACATTATGTGAGTTAGCTTAAAGGCATAAATTATTTTATAGAATGACAATTTCAAATCAGCAGACTATGTGTCTGTTTGCATTAAAAGAATAAGAAGATGCATTGTAACAGGCTGAACAATTGAATGATAGATGAAAATATGATTTGCTGACGAGGTTTTATTTTATTCATAACTGCATAACAATAGGTCAAACGGTATGAAATTGGTTAGTTATCTTTGGGCAATGAGACTAGCGAACTTTGAAAATTATTATCTTTGTTGTCTTATGTAATGATACAGTTTGGTCTAGAACAATAGATGCTGTAATCTGTGACTGAAAATTTGATAATTATGAATATTGGCGATAGTGATATTCTATATTCTTTTGATAGAGCCCGTCTAATTGACAGAGCTCGCAATGGATTCATGAGAATAGACGGGCTTACCTTTAAACGAGCTAGAGATTATATGGACAAATATAGTGCTCGTGATTATTTGATGCAATGTCCGCTTGACCTTTCAACGAAAGAATTGGTCAGTGGGATGAAAGATTATTGCCTGCAGCGTAGAGCCGAAATGCTCGAACCTTATCGAAAAAAAAGATATTCAATTAATGGTGATCCCATACATCATCTTTATATTATAGGTAATGGATTTGACAGATATCATGGTGCTGATTCCACATATATGGATTTTCGCAGCTACCTATTAAAGCACAATGATTTTGTCGTGAAGATGTTCGAACTCTTCTTCGGTCCCCGATCTATGATGAATAATTTTGATGATTATAATGATTATCTTTTGTGCCTTCAATACGGACGCAAATTGCCAGCTCCAAAGAACACTTGGGCTAAAGACTATTTATGGAAGGATTTTGAAAAATATCTTAGTGAACTGAACAGGGAACGTATTTTTGATTTTGTTGATGAGAATTTGCCGCGATTATACGAAGATGACGAGAATTTTAGTTATGCTGAATATTTAGGTCCTATAGATATTGTTGCTGATGTTGTTTCTTCTTGTACCTTCGAAATGCAATATCAGTTTCACCGGTGGATTAATACAATACATTACAAGAAAGGGTTTAGGAAGAATATGCTGTATCTTGATCCGAACGCTGTTTACCTGAATTTTAATTATACATTGTTTCTTGAAACAGAATATAATATTTCCCGGGAACATATTCTTTATATTCACGGCGATAGAAGGCAGAAATTTGGCTCTTTGGTTTTAGGGCATAATGTAGAGGATAATGAAGTCGCTTTTGATGAGTGGGTTCATAAACATAAAAATCGTCGGAGATATCGCCCGAATCTGAAGGATAAGAAGGGTAAATATTTTGCCAATGATAAGTTGGTCTATCTCGCTTTCTTTTTAAAGGATATGAAAAAAGGGAATTGGAAAAATCCAATAAGGTATTATGCTGTAGATCATATTGAGGAGCGTTTGGAAAATTATTATGCGAAGAACATAAAACATTCTAATGACATAATAGATCATAACTTGGGCTTTTTTGAGTCACTGAATGATTTGAAAGAGATTACATTGCTTGGTCATTCGCTGGGTGATGTAGACTTTCCATATTTTAAGGCAATTGTTGAAAATGTAAGAAATGTGAATGATCTGATTTGGGATTTTAGTTATTATAGTGATAATGATATTATAAATATCAGAAGATTTTGCAGACATCTGAATAATCGATCTAATAAAGATCCAGGACGATCCTTGCGCTTTACCCATCAGCCCGTA
>OHAI01001939.1_pt1 | contig 15550 bp, 18 predicted proteins | sample 1577091 | NCBI WGS metagenome assembly OHAI01 (sample SAMEA3541548, study PRJEB24748) | human gut metagenome | biome: human gut; feature: human-associated habitat; material: faeces | place: China | collected 2012
GTAGCTATCTACATAGACACCTCTTTGATCAAATGGTTATTCTCCGCCTCTTAACCAATTTTCCTGCTGAGCTTTTTCGGCAAAATCATGCGCCTTATCGATATCTAGGCTTGACTCCGTAGAACCTTCATTAGACCCACCATTTTCCTGGTCATCTCGACTAGCCTCCTCCTCTTTCTCAACCACTGAAGAGGATTCGTATTCTTCAGACTCTTCTGTTCGATGCTCTAAAACTGATTCAACATCTCTGCTATCTTCGATAAGATTTGATTCCGTATCCATTTTTGAGATAGGATGGTAAAACAAATGAAATCCAACAACTACAAGAGCCAGAGCTAAAAGAGCGATCATATTCCGTTTCCCAGCTTCTTCCTGAGAAATTTCTACTCCCTTTGTTGGTAAAGTCTTCCACTCAGGGTGTTCAAGCTCCGCCTCTTTTTTCGCATTATAAACAGGTAAAATAAGAAACTGATTCATCAGAGAAAGAGCACCAATGCTAATCAGTACATAGACCATATAGCGAGAATGGTTGACAACTATCTGAATATAAAACACAGTAGCTATCAAAGCAATCAGTATATTCAGTATAAATCGAATCTTCAATTCTTTTTTTAGTTGAAGATATTTTTCTTTTGACATCCCTTTACCTCATTTCTTCAAAAAGACTGGCTTAACAACAACTCTAGGTCTTCTAGTGATGCTAATACCAAATTAACTCCAGTCTCATATTTTTATAGGAGCATCCTCTTAGACTCACTCCTTTTATTCCATTCCTAAACAACAAAAATCATTACTCTTATCATACCGGATTTGTTCCTCGATATCAAACTATCTACTAACTAGCGTTATTCTAATCCTCTCTCATAGCTAGACAATCCCTCTGCTAGCTTTTGAAATAAGAGTAAAGAAAAAAGAGAAGACCCACTCGATCTTCTCTAGGCTTGTTTTTTGACCTGTCTGGTCACTTTATCTGTCGACTTTTCTTACCTATCAACGCCAGAAGGTGTCAAATACCGTAATCGGTAGATGACGTTTGTGTTGGCCTTTGTGCCACCAGTTTTCAATGGTTGCTTGGGATTCCGGGCTAACTGATTTCCCTTCTAGGTAGTCATCAATTTCTGCATAGGTCACCCCAATAAAATCCATAATACTACTTAGTTTTACTATGCAAATATAGTCATTTATACTATATACTACAACAATACTTGCAAAATAAATCTAATCAGTTTTATAATTAACATTAATTAACACCAAAACTATTGTATAATTAAACTATATAGTATAACTTTGCAGTATCAAATAAAACGAAGTAGTATAATCATTATTTAAATTATGAAGACATTGAATGAACAAGTTGACGAGATTAAGAACATGAAAGGCTCTAAGGCAACAAAGAAAGCTGCTTTCATAAAGTTAGGTTTGAGAAAGTATGAAATAGAACTTCTGCTTTCAGAACTGCCGAAACCTATAAGAGAATCACACAAGTTCACGTTTGGCGTTGAGATAGAATGCCTTGTCGCTGCAAGCATTATGCGTGAATGTGCGACAAGAAACGCAATGCCATTTCAGTATGAGGGCTACAACCACACAGACAACAACCACTACTACAAGTTCGTGTCTGATTCATCCATAATGGGCAGCAATCCAATAGAATGTGTGTCGCCAGTACTTACAGGCAAGGCAGGCATGAAAAGCCTGGAAACATGCTGCAAGGCTTTGAATGAGGCAAACGCACAGGTCAACAGGTCTACAGGCCTTCATGTCCATATAGGCGCACAGAACTTGTCTGACGAGGCTTATATCAACGTATTTAAGAACTATCAGAAGTTAGAGAGAATTATAGACACGTTCATGGCAAGGTCAAGGCGTGCCAACAACAGCAGATGGTGCAGAACACTGCAAGGCTATGACTTTACATGGTGTACTACAAAATCAGACATTTTAGATGCCATGAACGGCAACAGGTATTTCAAGGTGAATGCATGTTCTTATTCACGCCACAGAACAATTGAGTTCAGACAGCATCAAGGCTCTACAGACTTTGAAAAGATTTCAAACTGGGTGAACTTTTGTGCTAAGCTGGTTGCATGGTCTAAGAAGAACGTATTGAGTTCAGAGGTTAGCTCAATTGACGAGATACCTTTCTTGACAGCCAAAGAAAAATCATTTTTCAAATCACGTGCCGAGGTTCTTGCATGAACCTCGCACAATTAAAATAAATTCAATATGTGTTGCATTATATACAAGCCTAAAGGTGTCCAGATACCGAGCCTGGACATTCTTTCAAAAATCAAAAAACTCAACCACAACGGCTATGGTTTTGTTTCAACCAATCATTTTCATAAGGGTTTGGACTATCGCACATTCTTGCGCCACCTCTCGGAGGTCGGAGATGACGAAGACTGCATTATACATTTCAGACTTGCCACTCATGGCTCAATATGCCGGGCCAACTGTCATCCGTTTGCAGAGAATGGCGTTTATTTCGCTCACAATGGGACTTTAAACGTTTACCCCGTTGGGGACATGACAGACAGCGAAATTGCCTTCAGAATGAAAATTTACCCAGAAATACAGCGGTTTGGATATGGAACAAAGCAGGCAGACTGGGCTATAAAGCAGATTTGCGGTTACTCAAGGTTTGCCATGATGTACCAGGGCGAAGTGAGATTATTTGGTGATTATAAAATACTGAATGGCATATACTATTCAAATTTAAGATGGTTATGAAAAGTATATTACAGTCTTTGAAAGAAAAGGTGTCATGTGGCGATATCACGATAAAAGAGGCAGCCATAAAGCTGCATCATGCAGGATGGACAAACTTCATTGACGTAGAGAGAACCAGACAATTGTTAGGTCTGAAAACACAGCAGACCAAATCATAAAGCAACATGCTTGTGAATTAATAACGAACAATTGGCTTATTGTTTCGTATGTGTAGAATTGTTATTCAAAATTGTCTTCATAATTAGGTATCTTTGTGAAAAGGTACCATCGCGGATTAGAGCAGTGGTCAGCTCGCTACTTTGACTTGGTAGAGGTCGCCGGTTCGAATCCGGCATCCGCAACTAAATAAAATATATATCACGATTATGGAAATACTTAATCTTATCATCAAACAGAAATTCTTTGACGAAATCCTGTCAGGCAAGAAACGTCAAGAATACAGAGAGATCAGACCAACAACACAAAAGAAATACTGCCAGCTTGACGCTGACGGTTTTTGTGTAGAGGTTAATGGTGAGCTGCAGCCGAGACACTATGATGCTATTCAGTTCTTTGTTGGCTACAACAAAGGCAGAACCAGCGCACTGGTAGAAGTCAAAGACGCAAAGATTGAGCTGTTTGAAGACGAGAACCACAACTTGATTGAATACACCCATCAAGGTGAGATTTATTTGGCAGCACAGGTAGTCTATAACCTTGGCAGAGTGATAGAAAAACATGTTTAATTTAAATTTTACGCTGAGTCAGAGTAAACAGAAGCACATTTTCAACAGGCGGTTATCGTGGTGGCCGTAGAGGCTTGACCACCGAAAATGGAGGCTTGTCGCAACGTGGCAGATTCATCAACCGCAGACAGCAGTATTATAACGTCCGTGTCGGACTTGGTTTGAATGGCGGATAATGACACTGCAAGACAGGACATACAGCTATATTGACCTCGTCAGACAGAAGACTGACGGGGTTTTACTGTTTCTATCGCTGGGTAAGGATTCTTTGGTATTACTGGACATGATCTACCCGAAGTTTGACAGAATAGTCTGCGTGTTCATGTACTTCGTCAAAGGCTTAAAACACATTGAGCGATGGATAGGCTGGGTAAAGGCCAAATATCCTAAAATAGAGTTTATTCAGGTGCCACACTGGAACCTGACCTACATTCTTCGTGGCGGTATGTATTGCGTACCCAATCCTAAAGTAAAGCTTCTAAAACTGGCTGATATAGTAAAAGCCATGCAGCTCAGATATGGGATTTATTACACGTTTTTAGGCATGAAGAAGGCCGACGGCATGAACCGCCGCCTGATGCTGAAAGGTTATGAAGCCAACAAGTATGAGAACAATGGCATGTGCTATCCCTTGGCCGACTGGACGCAGAAAGATATCCTGTCATACATGAGACAGAATGGATTGCCTGAACCGGTGAGATATTCACTGAAAGCAAGTTCTGGTGTAGGCTTTAACTTGGATTGCATACTATGGCTGGAGAAGAACTACCCACAAGATTTACAGAAAATATACAAAGTGTTCCCGATGGCTGAGAGGATCATTTGGGAGCATAAACAAAAGCAATAGGCATGGAACTAAGCAAGTACATAAAAAGTGAATCGGTAGAACTTAACCGTTCCGCCATTCACTTTGCGGATTATAATCCCCGGAAGCTATCCGAGGAATCAAGAAAAACGTTAAAACGGGGGATCAAGAAATTCGGTTTGGTTGGTGGAATCGTAGTCAACAAGCGGACCGGACTTACTGTTGTGTCTGGGCACCAACGCCTGACGGTTATGGATGAACTTCAAAAATTCCCGGAAAACGACTACAGGCTCCGTGTCGATGTAATTGACGTGGACGAAAAGCAGGAAAAGGAATTGAACATTCTGATGAACAACCCGAACGCGCAAGGAACCTGGGATTTTGACGCTTTGGCTCGACTGGTCCCTGATATTGACTATCAGGATGCAGGACTAACGGCAGCAGACTTGAACATTATCGGTTGTGATTTCCTTCTCCAAACAGAGGAAGAAAACTCCATTGCGGACGCTTTGGAGGATATGATGGCTCCATTAACTGAACAGAAAGAAGCCGAGAAAGCTGCCAAGCAGATGGAAAGAGCCCAAAAGGTGGCACACATGAAGGATGTAAAGCAACAGGTAAAGGAAGCAGCCCAAAAGCAGGCTCAGGATATGGATGCTTACTTGATGCTCTCCTTTGACACATTTGAAGCCAAAGCTGCGTTCTGTGAAAGGTTTGGTTACGATCCTTACGCCAAATTTATCAAAGGCGAAGTATTCGATGAACAGGTAGAAAGAGTTGAATGAGGAATTAAAACAAGGAGGAATGCCGAGTTAGAAAGAAAACATATAGCCAGCTGTATCAACAGTCAAGACGAATAATGTACAACGCTGGAAGGCAATACGGGCTTGGTACAGACAGGCAAAGAAGTATAAGAAACAGAACGAGGTCTATAATGGAAAGATATGCAGCGAGAATAGACAGTTATTTTTCAAAGAGAGGAATTGATATCTATGGCAATAAGCCTGTTTCTCGCCGCATTTATATGGGTAACAATAACGGATGATTTGGTTATGAAAAGTGAATCTCAAAAAAGCAAACATACAGGACGAAAACCCAAATTTGACTACAAGAGCGAGGAGTTTCTCTCTCAAGTGGAAATGTATGCCAAGAAGGGATTCACGGACAAAGAGATTGCTTTCGCTTTAGGCCTATGCCCCCAAACATTCAGTGAGAAGAAGAGTAAGCACTGCGAATTAAGCGAAGTGTTAGCGCGCGGACGTGCGACAATCACTGCTGCAGTACGTGCAAAGTTCCTTGCTATGGCCTTGGGTGGTATCAAGACGAAGAGTACCGTAGTTAGAAAGCTGAAAGACCAGGACGGCAATCTGACCGGCGAAGAAGAACTTCAGGTGAGTGAGAGCGAACTCGCTCCAAATCTTCAGGCCATGTCCGTCTGGTTGTATCACCATGACGAAGAGTGGAGAAAGGTTGAACGTCGGCAGGATGAGGACGCTGATATTCCTCAGGATATTTACCACGGAATTTCAATTGATTCATGGATTAAAGACAAGCTGAAATGATTGTTCCTCAAGAAATATATCATCCGTTATACACAGACAGGAATAAGTTCATTATCCTCATTACCGGTGGCCGTGGGTGTGAGACACCTACGCAAGGAATTATAATGTCTGATTTGACAATAAAGCAAATTAAAGATATTAAAGTTGGAGATTGTGTCATGGGTGACGATGGCACGCCCCGCAATGTCCTTGCTACGATGAAAGGCAGGAGCGAAATGTTCCGTGTCAGACAAACAAGTGCAGAAGATTACTTTGTAAATGATGCACATATCCTCAGCTTAAAGAAAAGTCAAATTTCTATAAATGAAGGAAGATACAATGACTTTGAAGAATACACGGATATGCGTATTACTGATTATTTGAATCGCAGCAATCGTTTTAAGGAACATTTTAGAGGATATAAGACAAATTCAATACCCTATAAAGAAAGTCCCGTTAAACTAGAACCATATTTGCTTGGCTTATGGTTGGGTGATGGAACAAGCATATATCCACAAATAACAACTCCTGATATAGAAATTGAACAGTATCTTAATGAGTATGCAGAAAATCACAATTTGCATCTTTCAATCAATGGAGTAAGAGGTAAAGCTAAGACATTCCGACTTGCCAAGAACTGTGGACTGACGAATCCCATAATGGATATTTTACGCCATTACGATTTGATTGGGAATAAACATGTTCCACAAGAATACATATCAAATAGTGAAAAAGTACGTCTAGAATTACTTGCAGGACTACTTGACACCGATGGAACGATGTGTCGCAATGGATATGAAATCACGCAAAAGAATGAAATACTTGCAAGACAAATAAAATATATTGCAGATACTCTTGGCTTTAGAACAAGTATTAACGAGAAGAACGCACGTTGTAGCGGAAAAGATTGCGGCAAAGTTTTTCGCGTTCATATCAATGGTGATACATGGAAAATACCTTGTAAGGTAGAAAGAAAAATTGTAAACAAAGCTGATGTTCATAAAAATAAAGATTGGCATTTGTCGCAACTTTCAATAGAGTCTGCTGGAATTGGAGATTGGTGTGGTATTTGTCTTGACGGAAACCAACGATATCTGCATTCTGACGGAACGGTTACGCATAATTCGGGCAAGTCTTTCAACGCTTCCACCTTTATCGAGCGACTGACCTTTGAGCAGACTCCAGTTGAGAAGATTGTCCATCAGATTCTATACACCCGCTACACGATGGTATCTGCCGGCATGTCTATCATTCCAGAGATGATGGAAAAGATAGAACTGGACGGCACCACGAAGTATTTCAAGACCACCAAGACGGACATAGTAAATCGGATGACCGGCAGTCGTATCATGTTCCGGGGTATCAAGACCTCTTCCGGGAATCAGACGGCGAAGTTGAAGTCCATCCAGGGTATTACCACCTTTGTCTGTGATGAGGCGGAGGAATGGACCAGTGAAGAAGAGTTTGACAAGATTATGCTCTCCATCCGTAAGAAAGGAATCCAGAATCGGATTATCATTATCATGAATCCCTGTGACTCTAACCATTTCATTTACAAAAAATACATCGAGAATACCCACCGCTTGGTCGAGATTGACGGCGTGCAGGTACAGATTTCTACACATCCCAATGTCCTTCACATTCATACAACCTACTTCGATAATATCGAGAACCTTTCTCCTGAGTTTCTGAATGAAGTCCAGGAAATGAAGGAGAAGAATCCGGAGAAGTATGCTCATGTTGTCATAGGACGCTGGGCTGACGTGGCCGAGGGTGCCGTGTTTAAGAAATGGGGCATCGTGGATGAGTTCCCGATGTGGTGCAAGAAAGTTGCTATAGGATTGGATTTTGGTTATACCAATGACCCCACAGCAGCTATCCGATGTGGAATCATAGACAATGCTCTTTATCTGGATGAAGTGGATTATAGAACCGGATTGCTTTCCGGCGACATCATAAAAGTCTTGCGTCCTTGGAATCTTAGAGTGATTGCTGACAGTGCGGATCCGCGACTTATTCAGGAAATCCACAACGGAGGCATCAAGATTTATCCAGTAGAAAAGGGGCAAGGTTCTGTCAATGCGGGTATTGACAAGATGCAGGGAATGGAGATGTACATTACCAGACGCTCCTACAACCTGCAGAGGGAGTATAGGAATTATGTCTGGGCAAAGGATAAGGACGGAAACTACATCAACGAGCCGGAAGACCACGATAACCATGGCATTGACGCTGCGCGGTATTATGTGCTGGGAGAACTTCTAGGCAGGATTATGAAACCGAAAGACATTTCAGGAGTATTTGGACATTAAATTTTAGTATATGAGAACTTTAGAGGAAATTTTAGCGATACCTGAGATAGAGAGAAAAATCTACTATCTGAAGAAAGGAAGAAAAACAGAACATCCCAATGCTCATGCTCTTTATAATGACTGGAATCCTAATAGGCATGAGATAGTGATTGACGAGGAGAAATACCCAAAAATAAAAATCACCACCAAGCCTGAAGAAAGAATAACCGACCCGACAACAGGTAAAGAATACATTGAGCCGGCGGTTAAGAAAGAAGTTGAACCAAATAGAATAGCCCTTCCTATCGAGCAGGACATCGTAAACATTCAGACAGCTTTCACAGTAGGAACAGAGCCGACGCTTGACTGTCAGCCGGACCAGTCAGAAGAAAGTCTTCTTTCAGCTTTGAAACAAGTGTTCAAGAAGAACAAGCTGAAGTATCAGAACAAAAAGGTTGTCAGAGCATGGTTGTCAGAGCAGGAAGTGGCAGAATACTGGTATGTGGTGAAGGACGACGGCTTCTGGGCAAAGCTTAAGCGCAAGGTTGCCGGAATCTTCGGCAAATCAAAACCTGAATATCGTCTGAAGAGTGCCATCTGGTCCCCGTTCCGCGGAGACAAGCTCTATCCGTTCTTCAATGACAATGGAGATTTGGTAGCCCTCTCCCGTGAATACAAGAAGAAAGATTTGGATGATGTGGAGATTACATGCTTTATGACCATCACCAAGGATATGGTTTATCAGTGGGAACTGACAAGTAATTGGACAGACAAAGGATCGTTCGCTCATGGATTCAAGAAACTCCCTGTAATTTACATGTACCGTCCGGAAGCGTATTGTGAAAAAATCAAGAGTCTCCGAGTAAGACTGGAGAAACTTCTTTCCAATTATGCGGACTGTATCGACTACCACTTCTTCCCTATCCTAATGTTATTTGGAGATGTGCAGAATTTCTCTGGTGAGTTCAAGAACCGGGTGGTCGAGCTGACCGGGCAGGGAGCTAATGCCCAATATCTGACATGGAGTCAGGTCCCTGATACAGTTAAATTCGAGGTTGAGACCTTACTGAGTCAGATTTATGGATTAACCAATACGCCGCGTATATCCTTCGACGCGCTGAAAGGTACAGGCAATGCTGTTTCCGGTGTAACTTTCGATTATGTATTTATGTCCACCCATCTGAATGTGGAGAATCTGAACGAAACTGTCGGCGAATTCATGCAACGGCGTGTAAATTTCCTGACTTCCGCTTTAGGCTCAGTTAATACAACTCTTGAAGCAGCCTCCGAGACAATTGATATAGATGTTCAGATGCAGCCATATAAGCTGGAGGACATCAAAGACAAGATTGACACAGCCATCAAAGCCAAAGATGGTGAAATATGGTCGCAGCAACGGGCTATTACTTTTGTGGGGAACGTGGATTCTGTTTTGGACGAGATTGAAGCCATCAAGGAGGAGCAGGAAGAAAAACAGAAGAATGACATTGAGAAACAAAAGAAAATTAATGAAATAAACGGAAAGAATCGTTTGTAAAATAATACTATTTGTATTATGTAGTATTGCAGTATCTCTATTTATTATAAATATAGTAAAAATACGAATATTTATTTTGTACTTGTTCGTATTTTTACTATATTTGCATTGTAATTAAGTCGTAAACGCTATGAGTTACAAATCAGTTAAAGAGGTTGTAACTATGTTGCTTGACAACGGCTTCATTCTAAAGAGCCAGAAGGGCAGCCACATGAAGTTTGAGAAAGATGGAATAACGGTAGTCGTTCCGAATCATGGAAAGAAAGGCGTTGAAAAAGGCACTTATTACAGCATTTTGAGGCAAGCGGGGCTGAAATAGCCCCCGCCTCTTTTGTTAAACTATAAAATGAAGGTCAATATGAGAACTGTAGAAGTGATTGTCGAACATGCTGGGAATAATCTCAGTGCTTACATTGAAGATGCTCCAGTTATTACGGTCGGTAATAACATAAGGGAAATTGAGGAGAACATGAAGGAAGCCATAGACTTGTATCTGGAGGACAATCCGAACCCTTGTGAGGTTCTCAAAGGAGAGTTTACTCTGAAGTTCAAGATAGATGCTGCTACCTTCATCAACTATTACAGCAGTATCTTCACCAAAGCTGCTTTGAGTCGGATAACAGGAATTAACGAACGCCAGTTATGGCACTATGCGGCAGGAGTACATAAGCCACGTAAACAGCAATTAGAAAAGATCCAAAAAGGTATTAATGCCCTGACGGAAGAACTGGCGGCTATAAACTTATTATAATTATGATAACTGTAAAGAGTAAAAAGGAATTAGAGAATGCCATTAAAGCAGGGCATAAAGAGATTTATGTTTCGGGTAAAGACCTACAAGCGGCATGCTATTTGGCCTGTAAATACCAGAACCTTAGATCTGCAATGTCATCAATTGCTGCAACCATTATGAGCAAGGTAGGAAAAACTGCTGTTATATCTGAGAGTACAGCAATTATTATAACATTATTTATCTGTATAACAGCAGTTTCAATAGTCGCAATTATATATAAATGCGATGTTGAGATTGATTATAAAAATGGTAAACTTTTTGTTAAACAAAAATGAAATAATTAATAAAAGCGTGATTACCCCAGTAGTCACGCTTTATTTTTGCCTAAAAACGAACATTCCCCTAATTGTTTCGTATCGTTAGCCTTAAAATTTCCCCTTCCTTTTTTCTATAAGTAAATTTACCGTATGAAATTATTAATCAAACTCATACGGTATGACAATCTTTGAAAAAATCTTGGCAGGACTGCAAACGAAGTTTCCGGGTGTGGACACTGCTACACTTACCCGTATAGCTACGAAAAAGGCTGAGGGTGTAACGGACGAAACGAAGGTAACCTCCATTGTCGAGGGTATCTCTTTTCAGGACGTGATGCAAAATTATGGTGATTTCCGTGCAGGACAGGCTCAGACTTCCGCTGTTTCAAACTACGAGAAGAAGCATAGACTGAAAGACGGAAAACCAATCGAGGACCCGGAAGAAAAGAAAGACGAAAAGAAAGATGAGAAAAAAGACGAAGTTCCTGCATGGGCTCAAGCTCTAATTGATTCCAATAAAAGTCTTTCTGAAAAACTGTCTGCATACGAAGCAGAAAAAGCGCAGGCGCAGCGCAATTCTCAGATTTCGGAGGTAGCAAAAAAGTACGGTATTCCCGAATTTATGCTGAAGGACCGCAACATTCCAGAGAACACGGACTTGGACACTTATTTCAAGGACATGAAACAGGATATGTCTAACAGCGGCTTCAAATTCGCACAAGCCCCTGAAACTGCAGAACAAAAGCAGGATAAGGAAGCAAGCGAGTTCGCCAAAATGATTGAGGCGGACACCAAACAAATTGTCGAACAAAAAAACAAGTAATTTATGGCAGCAGGATTTAAGTATAACATTGAGCCGGAACCGTCAATCGAGGAACGTTATGATGTTTCTACAGGTGTAAGACGCAGAGGCCCTTATAAGCTGGACACGACCAACCTTGTTGTTGGCTCGTTTTTACCATCCTTTACACCTATTGCCGCTGACCTGGTGAAGAAAACAGCCCAGGTGGCAATCCGTGTAGAAGTATATGAGAAGTTCACAACAGGCTCCAATACCACGTTGAAGATTAAGAAAAACTCTTTGGCTTACAAAGGTATGCATCTTGGTAACGGTGCACATGGAGCAACCATTAACGACATTGACAAATCAGACAAAGCCTTCGATAAACTGACGTTGGCTGCCGACTTCGGCGAAACTTTAGAGGCCGGTACAGTACTTTATGAAGCTACAGAAGTTAGCGGTACTACACCTAAAGTTATTGCAAACTCCGCCTTGTATGAGAGGAAACAAGTAGAGAATGGCATTGTACTGGTTGCCCTTTTGATGCGTGCGTTTGAAATAGAACCTACCAAGTTAGCCATGCCATTCTCAGACATCGACAAGGCCAACATGCCGCATTTCCAGTTCAACGCTGCAGGTGTTCAGTCACCAGCTGGTGTTTCATATGAACTGCCTGAAGCTTCGGATTCCGTAATGGGAGGAATTCAGTTAGGATTTACCCAAAGCGGAAAGAAATATCCGGTGGCATTGGAAGGCGGTAAAGCTTATGTCGAAGTTCCGTGGACAGACAATAACACTACCTATCAGGCAGCTAACTCAAGCACCTTGGGACTGGTAAAACAGGGTGCAAAAGTTGATGATGCTGCAGGCGGAGATGAAAAAGACAAAATTAATGCTCTTCTTGCATCATTGAGAGCAGCTGGTATTATAGCAAGTAAATAAAAAAGGAGAACAAAGATATGATGCTAACTATTTATACACTGTTTAACGATCCTAATATCGTAAGTGCCGTTATCCAACGCGTCCTTCAGACTCGTAAGGATACGATATATTGGCAGCAGTACCTGGACTTCCGTAGAACGACAACTCGTGTGTTCAAAGACTATATTGGTCAGGTTACTGGCGTGATGGCCGGTTCTATCAACTCACGCTACGGGGAGAAACCTATCCGTGAGCGCAGGAACATCGGTTCTGGATATGGTGAGATAGCCTATTTAGGTGACCGTTACCAGATTTCCATTGACCGCTTGTCAGAACTGCAGGACTTGGTTGACAAGTTCAATGCCGCAAAGACTGCCGACCAAGTTGCCGCCATGCAGGACATCGTGAATTTCATCTACGATGACTATCGTCAGGTACTCCTTGCCGCACATAAGCGCATGGACATCGTTGTCGGTTCATTGCTGATGACAGGTAAGGCTCAAGTGAAAAACAAGGACGACAATGCCGGAGGAATCGACCTGCTGGATATCGAACTTCCGTTCAAGTTCATTACCCCCGAAGCCGGAGCGAAGGCCAACTTCATCACATACCTGCAGCAGCAGATTAATGAATTGAAGGCCACTTACGGCAACTTCCCGAAGATGATTATGTCACGAGGAACATTCGTGAAAAATATTATCGGTTCGAGTGAGTTCGGTGATAAGTTCAAGATGAATGTCGATCAGCTTCACCTTCTCGATCGTCGAGGCCATCTCCTCGCGGGCGCGCTCGATCTTCGCACGCACGTCGGCCACCAACGCCTCGGCGTTCTTCGATTTGGCGAAGAAGCCGATGTTGTTCTCCAGGAGGCCGATCTCCTGCTCCAGCTGACGCACCTTGTTGTAGAGGCGTTCGCGTTCCGAACGCAGGCGGCGGTCGCCCGACGCCTTGAACGACGAGACTTTCTCGCGGAAGCGGCCCATCGAACGGTCGCGCTCCGAACCGCGCAGCGTGTTGAACAGCTCGTCCACGGCGGCCTTGTACTTTTTCTGGATGGCGTCCTTCTGCTTGATGGGCACGAAACCGATCTCGCCCCAGCGGCGCTGGAACTCGCGGATCACCTCGTAGCCCCCGGCCTTCACGTCGGCCCCGGCCATTTCGGCCAGCAGGGCGAGTTTCTTCTGCAGGTTCTCCTCGTGCTCGCCATCGACGCTCGCGAAGTGCGACGCCTTGCGCTCGAAGAACTTGTCGCAGGCAGCGCGGAAACGCTTCCAGACGGCGTCCGAATGGCGCCGCGACACGGCTCCGATCTGCTTCCAGCGGGCCTGGAGGGCGATCAGTTCGTCGGTGGCCTTCTTCCACTCCTCGCTGTTCATCAGCGACTCGGCGGCCTCGCAGATCTCAATCTTCAATTGAAGGTTGTGCTCCATCTCGGTCTTCATTCCGGCATAGAACTGCCGCTTGGCCTCGAAGAAACGGTCGCACGCCGTGCGGAAACGTTCGTAGATGCGGTTGTTATCTTTCTTCGGCGCGAAACCGATGGTCTTCCAGGTCTTCTGAATCTCCAGCAGACGGTCGCTCGCGCGGTTCCACTCCTTGCGGGTGGTGAGCGGCTGGGACGAAAGTTCCTCCGTGGCGACGCACAGCCCGGTCTTGAGTTCGAGGTTCTTCACCTGCTCGCCCTTCAGCGTTTCGAAATGCTCCTGATGCTGTTTGTTGATACGGCTCGACGCGGCTTTGAAACGCTCCCAGAGCGCCTCCTTGTACTCATTGGCGACGGGACCCGTCTCGCGCCACTCGTCATGGAGTTTTTGCAGCTTGTGGAACGCCTCGACGACGGAAGGCTCCAGCACCAGCGCCTCGGCCTGCTCGCAGAGGGCTACCTTCTGTTCGTAGTTCTTCTTCAGATCGAGGTCACGCAGCTCCTTGTTGATCTTGATGAAGCTGTAAAAATTCTCGACGTGCAGGTTGTAGGTCTCCCACAAATCCTTGACATGCTGCTGCGGCACGATGCCGGTATCCTTCCAGCGCTGCTGCAACTCGCGGAACTTGTTGAACGTATGGTTGAGCGTCTCGTCCGAATTGACCAGCTCCTTCAGCTCCTCGATGATCGCCTGCTTGACCTTGAGATTCGCCTCCTTCTCGGCTTCGAGGTTGGCGATGAACGCGTCGCGGCGGCGGCGGTACTCCTTGAACTGCTCCTTGAGCTGAATTTCGGCGCCGTCCACCGAAGGAGCGAAATCCTCCTCGGCGCCGCCCTCCTCGACGAAGCGGCGGCGTGCGGCCTCGACCTCGGCGCGGCGGATGCGGTAAAAGGCGATCTTCAACGCCTCCACATCCCGGCGGATCGACTGCACGGGCTGCTCTTCGAGCATCCGGGCGAACAGGGCCACCAACTCCTCCTTGCCTTTTCCGGCGAACTTGTCCTCCTCGGGCTTCTGCGCGGCGAGTTCCTCCGCGGCCTCCTCCTCGGGCGTCGCGCCCTCGATCTCCAGCCCGGCATTCTGCGCCGCGAGCGCAGCCTCCTCATCGGCAAAGTCCACCTGCACGTCCCGGGACGCGTCCTCCTCCGATTCCGCAACCTCCGGCCCGGCGGCAGGCTTGATCCGGGCACGTTTGGCGCGCGGCGCAGCCTCCTCCCCGGAAATCCGCTCCGCGGCGGCCTCCTCCGCAGGCGTTTCTGCGGCGGGCGCTTCGGCAACCGGCGGGCGTCTCCGTCACGGCGGATTCCGCGGGCGCGTCCGCAACCTCCGCAACGGGTTCTTCCGCAGCGGCGGACGCCTCCGCAGCCGGTCCTGCGGCGGGCATTTCGGGTTCAGGGACTCGGACAGTCACGGCAGGATTCGCTTGCGCATCTTCAGCCGCAGGGCTGACTTGCTCCTCGGGAGCAGGAAGTGTCGGTTTTTCAGTAGCCATTTCAGTACACGTTTTTGGTTCCCGCATGTGCGGGAGCATATAAATCTCGCAAATATAACCATTTTATGCGGAACGCCGAAAAGATTTCGTCAAAACATGCAACAACGCCGCCCTGCGGAAGCGCGAAATCGCTGCATCCCAGCACGGCGGCGCAATTTTCCGGTCTGTTCCGGCCCTTCGTCAGCGCTTGCGGCCCTTTGCGGCAATGCGTTTGGGCGCAGCCTGACGGCCCGTGGTGACGGGACGGCCGCTG
>OHAI01001949.1_pt1 | contig 15492 bp, 10 predicted proteins | sample 1577091 | NCBI WGS metagenome assembly OHAI01 (sample SAMEA3541548, study PRJEB24748) | human gut metagenome | biome: human gut; feature: human-associated habitat; material: faeces | place: China | collected 2012
TGGAAAGATTTTTAACATCACCGGTTAATTGAGAAATACTTTCATTTTGAACACAATATAGAAAAAAGACTTGCAATATACCTATAGGGGGTATATAATAAGCCCGAAAATAAAAAGTTTCCTATCCTATAAGGAATGGAAAAGTGTTTAGCAGGCTCTTTAGAATAAGTCAGGTTATTATGACAGGGCAGAAGAAAACGAAAGACTGCAAAAATGTCATTGTATATTAAAAATTCATCTTGAAAATTTTCGTTCAGAAGATTGTGAGAGTACATTTGGTAAGAATGGGGGAAAATGATGAGTGAAGAAAAGTGTTGTTGCAACAAAACAAAAAAAAGAAGTGAGACAGAATATAAAGATCTGATCCACCGTCTGAACAGAGTAGAAGGGCAGATTCGTGGAATTAAGGGTATGGTAGAAAGAGATGCTTATTGCATCGATATCTTAACGCAGGTAGCGGCTGCCAATGCGGCATTAAACAGTTTTACCAAAGTGCTGCTTGCAAATCATATAAAAACGTGTGTGACAAACGACATCTTAGCAGGAAAAGAAGAGACCGTTGATGAGCTTGTTGTTATGTTACAAAAACTAATGAAATAATAATACGGGGGGAATATTCATGGAGCATTATAGTGTAACCGGTATGAGCTGTGCTGCCTGCAGTTCACGCGTGGAAAAAGCCGTTTCAAAAGTCGATGGTGTTACAGAGTGTACAGTCAGCCTTTTGACCAATTCAATGACAGTAGAAGGAACTGCGGCACCGGAAGCAATCATTCAGGCAGTAATAGATGCAGGATATGGAGCCACGCAAAAAGATAAAGCAGCAGGAAAACAGAGCAGATCCCAGGAAGATGAGATGTCAGAAATAGAAGATAAAGAGATCAAAACATTGAGAAACCGCCTGTGTTCATCCATTGTTTTTTTGCTTTTGTTGATGTATCTGTCGATGGGACATATGATGTGGGGCTGGCCATTGCCGGGATTTTTAAAAGATAATCATGTGGCAATGGGACTGATCCAGATGCTTTTGACGATCGTGATCATGGTGATCAATCAGAAGTTCTTTGTCAGCGGTTTTAAGAGTCTTTTGCACCGCTCTCCTAATATGGATACACTTGTAGCATTAGGATCCGGTGCGGCTTTCGGATACAGCACATATGCCCTTTTTGCCATGACCGATGCCCAGATGAAAAATGATATGCATACGGTTATGGGGTATATGCATGAGTTCTATTTTGAATCAGCGGCAATGATCCTGACGTTGATCACAGTCGGCAAGATGTTAGAAGCATATTCAAAAGGAAAGACAACCAATGCGATCAAGAGTCTGCTACAGCTTGCACCAAAGAAAGCTTCCGTACTCCGCAATGGTGAATATGCAGAAGTTTCTATTGAGGAAGTAAGAGTAGATGATCTTTTCTTAGTCCATCCCGGAGAGAGTATACCGGTAGATGGTATTGTAGTCGAGGGTAACAGTGCCGTCAATGAAGCATCCCTTACCGGAGAAAGTATACCGGTTGATAAGGCAAAAGGAGATACGGTATCTGCGGCAACAGTAAACCAGTCCGGTGTTCTGACATGCAAGGCAGTCAGAATCGGAGAAGATACTACATTATCGCAGATCATCCACATGGTCAGCGATGCGGCGGCAACCAAAGCACCGATCGCAAAAGTAGCAGATAAAGTATCAGGTGTATTTGTTCCGGCTGTATTATTGATTGCAGCAGTCACTACGATTATCTGGCTTTTGGCAGGACAGGATGTTGGTTTTGCATTGGCAAGAGGAATTTCCGTATTAGTGATTAGCTGCCCGTGTGCACTTGGACTTGCGACACCTGTTGCGATCATGGTCGGAAATGGTGTTGGTGCAAAGAATGGTATTATGTTTAAAAATGCATCTGCCTTGGAAGAGGCAGGAAGAATACACCGGATCGCACTCGATAAGACAGGTACGATCACAAAAGGAGAGCCGGAAGTTACGGATATTGTGGCAGCAGAGGGTGTCACAAAAGATGAACTTTTATTGTATGCCTATGCGTTAGAAAAGAATAGTGAACATCCTTTAGCAAAAGCGATCCATATGTATGCACAGAAAAAAAAGATCGAGGCAAAAGAAGTGGACGAACTGGAAGTATTAGCAGGTCATGGATTACAGGCAAAAATAAATGGCAAAGGCTTATACGGTGGCAATCGTGGCTTTGTTGAAGAGAAAGTGGCGGTTGCAAATGAGATATTACAAAAGGGTGAGCAGTTTGCCAAAGAAGGCAAGACACCATTATATTTTGCAATGGATCAGAAAATGCTTGGTCTGATTGCAGTAGCCGATGTGTTAAAAGAAGAAGCGGCACAGGCAGTACAGGAATTACAGGATCTTGGTATTCATGTTACAATGCTTACCGGAGATCATGAAGAAACAGCAAAAGCGATCGGCCGTCTTGCCGGTGTTGATGAAGTGATCGCAGGTGTACTTCCTGATGGAAAGGAAAGCACGATCCGTACTTTACAGCAAAGAGGAAAAGTTGCAATGGTCGGAGACGGTATCAATGATGCACCGGCATTAACAAGAGCAGATGTTGGTGTAGCGATCGGAGCCGGAACCGATATTGCGATTGATGCCGCAGATGTTGTCTTAATGAAGAGCAATGTCAGAGACATTCCGGCAATGATCCGGTTAAGTCGTGCCACGTTACGAAATATTCATGAAAACTTATTCTGGGCATTTATCTATAATGTGATCGGAATTCCGCTGGCAGCAGGTGCATGGATCTCCTTATTCCATTGGGAGTTAAATCCGATGTTTGGCGCTGCGGCAATGAGTTTATCAAGTTTTTGTGTAGTATCGAATGCATTGCGTTTGAATTTATGTAAGATCTATGATGCAAAAAAGAAGCATAACCATAAAATGGAAGAACCCGTCATAGAAAATAAAGCAAGTTCACAGGAACCGCTCGCAGAGCAGTCACTGAATAAAATTAAGAAAGAAGAGGACAAAAAGATGGAAAAAGAAATGAAAATTGAAGGAATGATGTGTGGTCATTGTGAGGCAAGAGTGAAGAAAGCATTAGAAGCGGTTGATGGTGTGAAAGAAGCAATCGTCAGCCATGAGAAAAAGAATGCGATCGTAACATTAGAAAAAGAGGTTGCAAACGATGTTTTAAAAGAAGCTGTTGAAGCACAGGACTATGAAGTAACATCAATCCAATAAGCTGCCTGCGTTGATACAGAAAGCCCACAGGGATTTCCGGTACCAAACGTTGCAGTTTTCTATTATTGCAAAGATATGTTATAATAGGATTGCATTTTGCAAAGAAAGAAACGAAAAGGTTTCCTGCGTATCTGACAGTAATGTCAGGTGTTAGAAGCAGAGAGACTGAAAAATCAAAAGGCAACGTGCACACGTTGTCTTTTTTTGTGTAATAGGAAACTGCTCGTACAGTGGTGGTACACACGGTAATATCTTGAAATTGTATTTTTATTTCATGGCACGCATTTCCGACCATACCATAACGGCAGCTGTCACAAATGCCATGCCATCTGCGATAGGTGCTGCATACAGGATTCCTTTGATCCCAAAGATGGTAGGCAAAAAGAACATCAGCGGCAGCAAAAAGATGATCTGTCTTGTCAGAGACAGGAATGTACCTTTGTTAGCTTTACCGATGGAAGTAAAGAATGTAGAAGAGATTGGCTGCATAAAGTTTGCCCATGCCATTAACATAAAGATACGGAAGTAGAAAGATCCGAATTCAAAATATTCTTTCGATCCATTCCCAAACAGTGCCAGCAGTTGGTGCGGAAAGAGCTGAAAGATTACAAAAGCGATTACCGATACGGTTCCACCTGCGATCACAGCATAGCGGTATGCGGCTTTTACACGTTTATATTGGCGTGCACCATAGTTAAAACTTTCAATCGGCTGGCTGCCCTGAGACAATCCGATCACGATGGAAAAGTAAAGCTGTCCGACTTTCATAACGATTCCGGCACAGGCGATCGGGATTGCTTCACCATATTGAGAAAGAGAACCATAATGTTTGAGCAGATTGTTCATACAGATCTGTACGGTCATCATTGCAATCTGGTTAAAGCAGGAAGCCATGCCAAGTGCCATGATCCTTTTCAGATAAACAGTCTGTGGACGCAAATGTTTTTTTTCGATTGTTACGGTCCGATAGTGTCTTAAATAGTTCAGAGCCAGAAATGCAGAAAAGATCTGACCGATGATCGTTGCAAGAGCAGCACCGACCATACCCCAGCGGAGAACAAGTACAAAAAGAGCGTCCAATACAATGTTGATTATGGCACCGGACAGATTGCATATCATTGTCATCTTTGGGCTGCCATCGGCACGGATCAGATGACCGCCACCGATTGTAATGATCAGGAAGGGAAAACCGATCGCTGTGATGCTGACATATTGCTTTGCAAGCGGCAGTACATTATCAGGAGAACCAAAGCACTTTAACATCGGATCTAAGAAAAGTTCCGTTCCGATAAAAAGGATTGCTCCCAGACCAAGAAGCATCGTGATCGAGTTTCCAAGAAAATATGGTGCTTTTTGGGATTCACCGGCTCCCATATGCAGGTTGAAGCTGGATGCACCACCGATACCAAACATCAATGCAATCGCTGTACACATCATAGAAAGCGGAAATGCAATATTTGTTGCAGCATTTCCTAATGTACCGACAGCGTTGCCGATAAATAACTGATCGGCGATGTTATAAACAGCACTGACCATCATTGCAATGATGCTTGGAACGGCAAACTTGATCATCAATTGGTTGATATTTCCGGCTGCCAGTGGATTGTCTGTTGTATTTTGTGTTGTGTTCATAAATCATCCTCATTTCTAGCTTATTTTATTTCGCAATAAAAAGGTTCATTCTATAGTAATGATACATCAATAAGAAGAGTTTTTTGCAATAATTATTATACTATGTGGTGTCAAGAAAGATATGCTTTCTTTTTTTTTGCCCTAATGCTATAATCATTCTGAATAAAAAAATTGTAGGCATTCTTAAAATCGGTTTTGATATGATACAAAAGATTTTAAGAATACAATAGCATATGAATAATGGAGGTAAATTTACATGGATAAAGTTACAATTTCTGATGCTGTAAAGTACATAGGCGTAGATGATACAGATCTGGATCTTTTTGAAGGACAGTATATCATTCCGAATGGGGTATCATATAACTCATATGTCATTTTAGATGAGAAGACAGCAGTTATGGATACCGTAGATGCAAGAAAATCCAAAGAGTGGTTTGAAAATCTAAAAGCTGCGTTAGATGGCAGAACAGTAGATTATCTTGTGATCTCTCATCTTGAGCCGGATCATGCTTCTAATGTAAAGGCATTAGCAGATGCGTATCCCGATGCAAAATTAGTGCTTAGTGTCAAAGCCAAAGCAATGCTTCCACAGTTTTTTGATATTGAAAATCTTGAGGAACGTGCGATCGCAGTCAAAGAGGGCGATACATTAGAACTTGGTGCACATAAATTAACATTTGTCATGGCTCCGATGGTACATTGGCCGGAAGTTATGGTGGAATATGAGTCAACAGAAAAGATTCTGTTTTCAGCAGACGGTTTTGGTAAGTTTGGTGCTTTAAGTGCAGATGAAGACTGGACTTGTGAAGCCAGAAGATACTATTTTAATATAGTAGGAAAATATGGTGCTCCGGTGCAGACATTGCTGAAGAAAGCAGCAGGTTTGGATATTCAGACAATCTGTCCGTTGCATGGACCGATCTTAAAAGAAAATTTAGAATATTATATTGATAAGTATAACACATGGAGCAGTTATGAACCGGAAGATGAAGGTGTTTTGGTTGCAAGTGCGTCCATTCATGGAAATACGAGAAAGGCAGCAGAAAAGATGGCAGAGATCCTGAAAGAAAAGGGTGCTGCCAAGGTTGCATTTACTGATCTGACCCGTGATGATATGGCAGAGGCTGTTGAAGATGCATTTCGTTACAGCAAGTTAGTTCTTTGTGCAGCGTCTTATGATGGCGGTGTGTTCCCTCCGATGGAAGACTTCTTAAACCGACTTGCCCATAAGAGCTATCAGAAGCGTAAGGTTGCAATGATTGAGAACGGTTCCTGGGCACCAACAGCAAAAAGAGCGATGACAGGTATGTTAGAGGGTATGAAGAATCTTTCTATATGTGAGAATAATGTTACGATCATGTCTGTTATGAAAGACAAGGATATCGCAGCAATGGAAACACTTGCAGATGAACTCCTCTCAGAGTAGCATTTTGTAAGACAGTTCAAAATAACAGAAAAATTAAGTATGTCCTCTCAGTATCTTCTTAGCGAAAAATATCGAGAGGACATGATACAGGTATGGAGGCAAGAATGATACGAATAATTACGGACAGTTTATGTGATTTGACAATGGAATATGCAAAGGAGATCAATATTGATATCCTTCCGTTAAATGTATGTTTTGGTGAAGAAGAGTACAAATGCGGTATAGAATTATCAAATGAAGATTTTTATACAAAGTTAGAAGAAAACAGTACTCCGCCATCAACATCAGCAGTAAATCCTTATGATTTTGAAGAGGTTTTTCAGCGGTATGCAGATGCCGGAGATGACGTGGTAGCGATTATTTTCTCAAAGGGAATGAGTGCTACTTTCCAGTCGGCATATATTGCACAGGAAAAAGTGGACTCTGACAAGATCCATCTGATCGATTGTGAAAATGGTGCAATGGGGCAGTCTCTTCTTGTTAAGACAGCCGTTTCACTTCGTGATGCGGGAAAGAGTGCCCAAGAGATTGAAGATGCGATCCGTAAATTACTTCCGCAGACAAAGACATACATTGTTATTGACACAATGGAATATTTAAAACGTGGCGGCAGAATCTCAAAGAGTGCAGCACTTATCGGCGGATTGATGAAACTTCATCCGGTTTTGCAGGTAGTAGCGGATGGCGCAAAGCCGGTAGACAAGGTTAAGGGAAAGAAGTCTTGTAATGCATGGCTTGTCAACCGCTTGCTTGAAAATCCGGCTGATCCTGACTACCCGATCGTAATTGGTCATTCCAATGCGCCGGAACGTGCGGAAAAGCTCAAAGAACAGCTTGAAGAAGCAGGCGTAAAGAATCCGGTATTCGTAACATGTATCGGACCTGTCGTTGGTACACATATCGGACCAAACAGCCTTGGTATCGGTTATATTGAAAAATAATATTGCATTCCCCGGAATCCCTTTTGTATGATAAGGAATACTTGTGATACAAAAGGGATTTTTTTGGAATGATTCCTCCTTCTGTGTCATATGATGAAAAAGAACACGTTCGATACCGGACATATAAAAATGCATTGGTAAGATTAATGTATTTATGATCGGAATTAAAATCAGGGGAGCAGGGGGTTGTAAAATGGAAGATAAGACGGAAGAAATTGTAAAACAATATCCGATTCATGTGAATGGAAAAAGGAGAATTCGTGGTGCAATCCTCTTTGAAGCCAAAGAAGGTATTTTTACACTGATCCATTGCCGGGAAAGTGAGAAGAAGCTTAGTTTTACGGAGCAGATTAAGATGAAGCTGGAAGAACAGGGACGCAAGGCGATTGATCTGGCATTGAAGACAGAGAATGGTTCTTATACAACGAGAGATAAACAGGGTAATGTATGGATATTAAAGCGGTGGTTTTTAGGAAGAGAATGTAACCTGCATGATAATGATGATGTCAGGGAGGTTGTACAAAATCTTGCCTGTCTGCATCGGGAATTTGTTTATCCGGCACAAGATATAATAAAAGATGCGTCTAAGATATTGACGCAGGAGCAGGATCAGACGAAGACGGATTGTTTGGAAGATTTCAAAAAGTGGGGTTGCAAAAAAGAAATCACGGGAACATTGCATCGCCACATGCGTGAAATGAAACGCGTTTATAATTATATCCGTACGAAAAAGCAGAAAAACGAAATGGAGATCTGTATATTAAATCTTTTCCCGCTGTATTATGAACAGGCAGGAAAAGCTCTTGAACAGATGGATCAGGAATCTTTTTTGTATTTGCAGCAACAGTCTGTCAATGAAGGCCGTCTGTATCATGGCAGTTATAATCATCATAATGTTCTTTTTACGGAACATGAGATTGCGGTTGTTAATTTTGAACGGGCAGAGTTTGGCATGCAAATTGTGGATCTGTATCATTTTTTGCGGAAATGGATGGAAAAAAAGGGCTGGAGTGTGCATAGCGGTGTAAGAATGATTGAAGAATATCAAAAAATACGACCGCTTTCCGATATCGAAGCAAAAATGCTGTATCTTTTGTTTTTATTTCCGGAAAAGTTCTGGAAACAGATTGATTTTTATTACAATGGAAAGAAATCATGGATGTCTTTGAAAAACTATGAAAAACTTAGAAAAATGGAAGAACAGGAGCAGGAGCGTCAAAAGTTTTTAAGAGAGATCAGGGGGCTTTTATTTTAGAGAAGTGTGTGGTAAAATATAAATAGGTATGTCTATATATTTGCAAGGGACGAATGCAAAAGCATATACTTATTTTGAGAAGATTATTGTGTCGGAAGAAGGCATTGACACTCTGATCGGAAGATATTACACGGATGTAGATGAAGGGACGAATGAATGTTGAAAAGAACACACAAACACATTACTTTACTGGTATGCATAGCTGCTTTATGCGTAACCGTTCTGACTTCGTGTAGTATTTCGATTAAAAAGAGGAACAATACAGCGGCATCGACGCCGGCAATAGAAACACATGGTGTAACCGGAGTTGTTTTGAAGAACGATACGGCAAAAGAAGAGATCCAGTTAAGAGAATTAGAAACAGATACTGTAGATACATTATCCTATGGTGAGACTTCGGTAGTGACAGATCGCTATCAACAGGAAAAAGATGCATCTGAGATTGAGATAGGAGAGATCTTTACGGTGGAATACCGCATTAGTGATGCAAAGATCGTGACAGCATCCGTTCCGGAAGACGAATGGGAATATCAGGACGTTAAGAAATTTTCATTTGATGCGGATCAGAATATGATGAAATTTGCCGGTGAAAAATACCAATATGACCAGCATACTTATTTTGCGTCCGAGACAGCACAGATCGATACAATGGAGTTTAGTTCGCAGGATGTGTTGACAGTCCGTGGTATCGGTATTAAAGTATATTCAGCAGTCAGGACATCCGGTCATGGCTATATCCGTATTACGAATTATAATGATTTCAAAGGCGGTATGGCAGAAGTGGGAGACAAGATCATTGTTCCTGTTTCAGATAATATGCTTATCACTGCCGGAGAAGGCACATATCGTCTGACATTGTCAAAGACCGGAGCAAGTGCGACAAAGACTGTTATGGTTAAGGCGGATTCGGAAGTTGTTGTTGATTTTAGTGATTATGTACCAACGAAGAAAAACATTGGTGAAGTTACATTCAATGTAGAGCCGGAAGGAGCAGATGTTGCCTTGAACGGTACAACGATCCGCTATGACAAGCCGGTACGGTTAAATTATGGCAAATATAAAGTTACAGTGTCTATGACAGGATATCAGACGTATTCCGGTATTTTAGATGTAGAAGAAGCATCGAAAACAATATCGATCAGCCTGACCGATGAGGAGGAGTCAGAAGCTTCTGCGACACCATCGGCAAGCAGTACACCGGCTGCATCTTCCTCGTCTTCAGATAGTTCGAGTGACAGTAATACTGTTACGAAGAAGATCGACAGCGGACATACGATCACGGTATCAGCACCGGAAGGTGCATCTGTATATCTGGATAATGTTTATAAAGGTATGGCACCTTGTACATTTACAAAAGTAATCGGTTCTCAGACTATTACATTAAGTGAGACCGGAAAAGTTATAAAGAGTTATACGGTAGATATTCTGGATGATGACAAGAATACCAAACTATCATTTGCTGATCTTGTAGCAGATGATACACAATAAATGACAAAACCGGTGAAAATAGTTTTGTCAGGCACAAGAAATACTAAATATAAGAACGCGTATGCGTCTATAGATAAATCAATCACTTTACGGCATATGCCGGATGACAGGAGGAAAATTCATGAATTACAAAGAAAGCTATAAGGCATGGTTAGAAAATCCATATTTTGATGAAGACACCAAAAAGGAATTGCAGGCAATTGCAAATGACGACAATGAAATCAAAGAACGTTTTTATACCGATCTTGAATTTGGTACAGCAGGACTTCGTGGCATTATCGGAGCCGGCACAAACCGCATGAATATCTATACGGTTCGTAAAGCGACACAGGGACTTGCTAATTATATTGTAAAAGCAGGTAAGACAAGCCAGGGCGTTGCAATCGCATATGACTCCAGAAGAATGTCACCGGAATTTGCTGATGAAGCTGCTCTTTGCCTGGCTGCGAATGGTATCAAAGCTTATGTTTTTGAATCACTCAGACCAACACCGGAGCTTTCCTTTGCTGTAAGAGAATTAAAATGTATCGCCGGTATTAACGTGACTGCAAGCCACAATCCACCGGAATACAATGGTTATAAAGTATATTGGGAAGATGGTGCACAGATCACACCACCTCATGATACCGGCATTATGGATGAAGTAAAAGCTGTTACGGATTATGCAACAGTTAAGACAATGGATAAGAGGGACGCACAGGAAAAAGGTCTATATGAAGTGATCGGTGCTGCGATTGATGATAAATATATTGAAGAACTTAAAAAACAGGTGATTCATTGGGACAGCATCAAAGAAGTTGGAAAAGACATTAAGATCGTATATACACCATTACATGGAACAGGTAATATCCCGGCAAGACGTGTCTTAAAAGAGATTGGTTTTGAAAATGTATATGTTGTACCGGAGCAGGAGCTTCCTGATGGCGAGTTCCCAACAGTAAGTTATCCAAATCCGGAAGCTGCAGAAGCTTTTGAACTTGCATTAAAGCTTGCAAAAGAAAAGGATGCCGATCTGGTACTTGCGACTGATCCGGATGCCGATCGCCTTGGTGTCTATGTGAAGGATACAAAGAGCGGAGAATACATTGCATTAACAGGTAATATGTCAGGTTGTCTGCTTGCTGATTATGAGATTTCCCAGATTAAAGAGACAAAAGGGCTTCCTGAGGATGGTAAGCTGATCAAGACGATCGTTACATCGAATCTTGCAGATGCGATTGCAAAATACTATGATGTTGACTTGATCGAAGTATTGACCGGATTTAAGTTTATCGGTCAGCAGATCCTTGGATTTGAGACAACCGGCAAGGGCAAATATCTCTTTGGTTTTGAAGAGAGTTATGGCTGCCTGATCGGCACACATGCTCGTGATAAGGATGCGATCGTTGCTACAATGGCACTTTGTGAAGCAGCAGCTTATTATAAGACAAAGAACATGACATTATGGGATGCCATGATCGCTATGTATGAGAGATATGGTTATTATAAAGATGGTGTACAGGCTGTAACCATGAAAGGTATCGAAGGTCTTGCTAAGATTCAGGAGATTATGGCAACACTTCGTAAAGAGCCGTTAAAAGAGTTCTGCGGACACAAAGTCACATCATTCCGTGATTATCAGGCAGATACGATCACAGACATTGCAACCGGTGAGGTAAAACCAACAGGACTTCCAAAGTCAAACGTATTATACTTTGATATGTCAGACAATGTATGGATGTGTATCAGACCTTCCGGAACAGAACCTAAGATCAAATTCTACTATGGTGTTGTAGGTACTTCTCTTGAAGATGCAGACAAGCAGTCAGAAGAAATGGCAGAAGCTGTTACAAAATTAGTAGAATCTATGTCATAAAAAGAATTTTTCGAAAACATTCCGGTCTGCTATATGACAGAACCGGCAGTGTTTTCAGATATTTTCCCGCTAAACATTTTCGTATATAGGATTATGTTATGAAACGGATCTTTGATATAAGATCTGTTTCATGCGAAAATGTTTTAGTGGGTTTTGTTATCTTATCAGGGGGGAATTTCTCTAAACAGATCATGGTGTTAAAAGGTCTGAATTTCCCTGACACCCTAATCTTAAAAAGTAAAAGCAAAAAGGAGAAACGAATGAAAACAAGTAATAGTGAAAGAATACTACTGCCATTGTATTTTGTTATGGTAGGTGTAGCAGTATGTTTGAACTTTTTTAGTGGTGCGAAGCCGGACATGGCAAATCTGGTCGTTAATATCAGTATGTTTATCATTATCGGTGCCTTGATCCTTTGGGCCAATACACAGTGCTTTATGCCGGTCAACAAAATGATCAAAAGCATGAAATATGCCGTAGAGACTATGGAGATTGATTTTAATAAAAGCGGAGCATATCTTTGGGAACAATACAAGGATGAGACAAATTTTTTTCATAATAAAACATTAAACCGCAAATTTAATGAATACCGGGTAGAACGAAAACGTTTGAATATGCTTTCTGCATATGGATCAACCTGTGATCTGGCGGATTATATCAATGAAGATTATTTTGATGCTGTGATCAAAAAAGGAATTTTAAGTATTATACCGGGTGTTATGACAGGTCTTGGTATTCTTGGTACTTTTATTGGTCTGGTATGGGGGCTTAAGAGTTTTGAGCCATCCAGCTATGAGACAATGACTACCTCTGTATCTGCCCTGGTAGATGGTATCAAAGTAGCATTCCTTACTTCTATCTATGGAATTGCATTTGCACTGATCTACAGTTCCGGAATGAAAAGCGTTTATTCCGGAATGGATGCGAAGCTTCAGGGATTTCTGGAGAGATTTCATCTTTATGTACTTCCGGCGGCTGAGAGCGAGTCAAGAAACCTGATGCTTGCAAGTCAGAAGGTTCAGACAAAAGCCATGAAACAGATGGCAGAGCAGCTTACCTCACAGATGGCAGAGAGTTTTGAGAAAGCAATCAATCCTACTTTCCAGAAGATGACAGAATCTCTGGAGATTCTGACAGAATCTGTAACAAAATGTCAGGAGGATGTGGTTCAGGATATCCTGCGTACTTTTTTGCGGGAGATGAACGGTTCATTTAAAATGCAGTTCACAGATTTCAATGAAGCTCTTGTACAGCTGAAGGAAGCGCAGAAAGAAAATATTGATTATACTACAAGGCTCTATCAGACGATGAGTAATCAGCTGAATACCTCATATGCAAAACAGAGCGAAGCTATGAAAGACCTTGTAAATGAACTGGGACAGGTTCAGGGCCGTTATATGTCTACGGCAACAAGAATCACACAGGATAATCAGGAAATCCAGAAGCTTCAGCAGCAGGATTATCAGCGCATTGCGGATTATCTGCATGAATCCGAGAAATCTTCTGCCAAATTCTGGGTTGCCTGCAATCAGACAATGCAGAAATATGTGGAAGCTGCCGCGCAGGGAATGGAAAAGGTTTCGGCTGCAAATCAGGCAGGAAAAGATGTGCTTGAGGCTAACCGTAAACTGGTAGAACAGTTGGATGTAAAGATGAAAGACTTTGTATCTTATCAGAAGATGACTTACGAGACAATGGAAGAGGTACGCAGACTCTTTGCAGATATTTCTGTTCAGAAAGAAGACAACAATATTTATCTCTCAGGCGGAAAATCAGCTCAGAGTGCGGCACAGAAAGAATCTGTGGAGGAAGTACGCAAACTTCTGGAGGAACAGAGCGAGCGTCAGGAAGCACTTCTGGAGGAGATGAACAAAAATATGAAGAATATTTCCAAAAACCAGAAAGGTAAATTCAGCTTATTCAAATAAGAAAAGGAGAGAAATATGCGCAAAAGAAAGAAATCAGAAGAGGACGGATTTAATGTCTGGCGATCTTATTCTGATATGATGGCCGGTGTGCTGCTCCTTTTTATACTGATCATGTGTGTAACTCTTTTTCAGGCTCAGAAAAGCTATAATGAGAGCATAAAAGAGAGAGATGATAAAATAGCTCTTCAGGAGCAGTATACAGCGGAAATTCTGGCACAGCAGAGTGAGTTGGACGAGAAAAACAGCAAGCTGAGTTCCCAGGATGAACAGCTTGACAAGCAGAAAAAGCTTCTTGCAGAACTGGCAGCACAGTTAAAGGAACAGCAGGCCAGCCTTGATGAAAAAACATCTCTTCTTGCCACACAGCAGAAGAAAATTGATAATATCATCGGTGTCAAGGCAGATGTTATTGAAGCATTGCAGAAGGAGTTTTCCAAAAACAATGTAAGTGTTGATATTGATGCTCAGACAGGTGCTCTTACCCTCAATGCAAATGTATTATTTGACTATGATAAGTCAGAACTGACAGATGAGGGCAAACAGGAACTTGCAGATATCCTTCCGATCTACTGTAAGGTGCTTCTTCAGAAAGATTATAAGAAGTATCTGGCTGAGATCATCATTGACGGTTATACAGACACAGACGGAGACTATGATTACAATCTGGAGCTTTCTCAGAAACGTTCTCTCGCAGTTGCACAGTATCTGACGGAAATCAGGGAGAACTTCCTGAGTTCTGATGAGATTTCAGAACTTCAGAATTATCTGACCGTAAATGGTCATGGTTCAGCCAATCCGGTTCTGGATTCCGATGGGAATGTAGATAAGGATGCATCCAGACGAGTGGAAGTAAAGTTTCGTCTGAAAGATGATGAGATGATAAATGAACTTAATCAGATTATGAATACAGATAAGACTTCTGATTCTGAAAAATCCGGCAGCAATTAAACTGCCGGATTTTTCAATTCCGGAGTGTGTTTGAAAAATGCTTTGATGCAGAGCTTTTTCTTACAATTCACGAAAGATAACGAGTAATTTTACCAATAACAGTTCACATTTCCGAGAGAAAATGTGGTATGATAAAACAGTACACAGTTTCCTGTAATGGTGATGATGCGCTGTACCCTACATAAGAAAAAAGAAAGAGGAATTATCATGTCTTTGAAAATTGGAAGAAACGATCCATGCTGGTGTGGAAGCGGGAAAAAATATAAAAAATGCCATGAGGCATTTGATGAAAAAATGGAAATAATGAAGCAGAAAGGATATGCAGTGATCGATCATGATCTGATCAAAACACCCGAACAGATCGCGAAAATAAAAGAAAGCTGCAAAATCAATATCGCAGTTCTTGATTATGTGGAAGAGCATATTAAACCAGGTGTATCCACTGAAGAGATTGACAGATGGGTACATGAAGAGACTGTACGGCATGGGGGAATCCCGGCACCGTTAAATTACGAAGGATTTCCAAAGAGCGTGTGTACTTCTGTAAATGAAGTGGTATGCCATGGAATCCCGGATGAAGAGCAGATTCTGAAAGAGGGAGATATTATCAATGTTGATGTATCTACAATATATAATGGTTATTATTCTGACTCGTCCAGAATGTTCTGCATCGGTAAAGTGAGTCCGGAGAAAGAAAAACTTGTCAAGGTCACAAAAGAATGTGTTGAGATTGGTATTTCCCAGGTGAAACCATGGACTCCGATTGGAAATATGGGAAGTGCAGTTCATAAACATGCAGTAGAAAACGGATATT
>OHAI01001950.1_pt1 | contig 15491 bp, 15 predicted proteins | sample 1577091 | NCBI WGS metagenome assembly OHAI01 (sample SAMEA3541548, study PRJEB24748) | human gut metagenome | biome: human gut; feature: human-associated habitat; material: faeces | place: China | collected 2012
GGAGAGGATACACATGCAAAGAGATGATTTTATGAAACTCAAGCTGAAATTTGCACAGACGGATGTGGCAGGCAAGATTGCGATTTATACGGAAACGCCGGGGCTGAGCGCAGCGCAGTATAAGGAGCTTCTGCGGATGTATCCGATAGAAAAGCTGGAGGAGCTGGAAGCAGTATTAGCGAAGCTGTGAGCTTAAGTCGAAATCAGGATTTCGACTTGTTGAAACAGAAGAATAAACAGATGAGTTCCGGCGGTGACAAGCACCTTGAAACTCCCTATTTTCCTCAAGTGGGCAAAGCCCCCTCTGCGGATTCCAGTTGGGGAACGCTTCGTTCCCCAAGCCCTTCCGCGGCATCAAAATAGTTTTATCTACAATCTGAGAGCCGTAAGGAAACGGCTCTTTTTCTGAAAAGAAAGAAAATGCCTGTTCCCGTTTTGAAATTTATGATATACTAAACGAAGCTATAGGTGTTTTTCAAAACGGACGAAAGGGGCTGTGGGACTATGGAATTGATTGAAAATTTATTTGTCGGCGGCAATGTGTCGGATTTGGAAACCATTGTTTACAGTCTGCGCCGTGAGGTTCCTGTCCTGCGGCTGTACTGCATCGTCTATTTTGAGGACAAAAACAGATTGGAGCTGCTTTCCTCCCATGAGCTGTTTCATACGCGAAATAAAAACCGCCCTGCGAAAATCGCAGGCATTGCCATGGGCAGGGAGGAAACGGTAGATTTGCTTCTCTTTATGGCGAAAAGAGCGCAGGAGGAAGGGCGGAATCCTGCCAATCCAAGGGAGCTGATGTTATAAAAAATGCTTACGAAGATTTTTTATCATATTCTGGGGCTTCTGGTTGCCTTCTGCCTGCTGTTTGCAGTGCTGATTACCGTAACGGAAACACTGCTGTATCGGGTGGATGGCTACTTTGCGAAGGAATATCAGAAATATGCGGTCACAGAGCGCGTGGATATGAGGCTGTCTGATTTGCTTTCTGTGACGGATGAAATGATGGACTATCTGAAGGGCGACAGGGAAAATCTGAATGTGGAAGCCGTCATCGGCGGCGTGCAGAGGGAATTTTTCAATGCCAAGGAAAAACGCCACATGCAGGATGTACGGGAGCTGTTTTTGCAGGGGCTGGCACTGCGCAGAGGGGCGGTATTTGTCGGCGTTTTGGCGGCGGCGTTTCTTTGTTTGAAAAAAAGACAGGCGGTACTTCTTAGGATGCTGCAGTGGGGCATTGCGGGAGTGCTTTGCACCATGCTAGGGCTTGGAGCTTTGATTTCGATGGATTTCACAAAATACTTCACCTATTTCCATCTGATTTTTTTCGATAACATGGACTGGTATTTGAATCCGAAAACGGATTTGTTAATCAACATTGTGCCCGAAGGGTTTTTTCGGGATACTGCCTTGCGGATTGCAGGAATGTTTCTGGCGGTTAGCCTTCTGTTCTGGCTGATGGCAGGCGCACTGCGGCGAAGGCTGAAATAAAGAAGGCTGAAATAAAAAGGATTGCTATGATAAAGTTGATTTTATTCGGAATTTTAAAGGGAATCGGCATTTTGCTGCTGGTGCTGCTGCTTCTCCTTCTGCTTATGGTGCTTGTGGTGCTGCTTTCGCCCATCAGGTATCATCTGGAGGGAGAGAAAAGAGCGGCGGTCAGCGGTTCTTTTGGTGTGTCATGGCTTTTTGGGGCAATCCGTGCCGATGGCGGCTATACACCTGAGGGGGGCAGTCGGCTCAAGCTGAGGGTGCTTTGGTTTACACCCGTCGGCGGCGAGGAGAAGCCCAAAAAGAAGAAAAAGAAGAAGAAAAGGAAAGAGCCGGAGCCGATAGAAATACATGCGGCGGAAAAAGAATCAAAAGAGGAACCGGAACCGGCAGAGCCAAAACCGGAGCCTAAAAAAGAGCAGCCGAAGCAGGAACCTAAGAAACAGGAGCCGAAAAAGCAGGCGAAGCCGCAGAGAATGGCGGAAAAACAGCCGAAAACCATGCGGCGCGTAAAGCTTTCGGAGATTGCGGAGAAGCCGCCTGAGCCGGAGGAAATCGAGGACGATGCCTTCTTTACGGGAGAGGAGCAGGAAAAAGCAGAGGAATCGGAGAAGAAGGGGAAAATCCCCCCGATTCTAAAGGAGCTTTGGAGCATTGAGGATAAAAAGCAGATTTTCAAAGCGTTTGGGAAGCTGTTGAAGCGGCTGCTAAAGGGGATTTTGCCGGGGAATTTCTTCCTCAAGGCAACCATCGGGACGGGAGACCCGCCGACAACAGGCTATCTGCTCGGTCTGGCAGGGATTCTGGTTACGAAATTCGGTAATGACATACAGATAAAAGGAGACTTCACGAAAGCAACCGTGGAGGATATTGAAATACGGGTAAAAGGAAAAATTGTACTCGGCAGACTGCTTTGGGCAGTGCTTGCCTTTGGGCTGACAAAGCCCGTCAGAAGGGCAATCCGAAAGGAAATCAGATATTTCAGAGGGAAAAAGGCGGATGCGAAAGGAGAAACAGCATGAGCAAGGATTTTAATGAGGCGGTAGATGTATTATTTCATAAAGTAGATGATCTGGTATCCACAAAAACGGTTGTGGGGGATGCTATTGTAGTTGGCGATATGACGCTTCTGCCCCTGATTGATGTGGCAGTGGGCGCAGGGGTCGGCGCAAAGGAAAGTGCCAATGCGGCAGGCGGCATGGGCGCAAGAATTACCCCCTCCGCGATTCTGATGATTCGCCCCGATGGAGTGCAGCTGATCAATGTGAAGAATCAGGATGCGCTTTCCAAGCTGGTGGATATGGCACCCGGAGTAGTCAATAAGCTGAATTTCGGTGCTGTGTTCAGTGGCAGAAACAAAAAAGACAGAGCACAGGAAGAAGTGAAATTTGAGGAGGAAACCATTATAGAGGAATAAATTGCCGAAAGGAGAGAGTCCTGTATGAAGGTTTTGATTGAATTATATGATAAGGATACGCTGAAAAATATCGTTGCGCCGCTGACCCTGCGGCCCGATAGGGTGGTGTATCTCTATGATAAGGGAATGGACGATAGGGATGCGTTTCGTTCTCTGGTGACCTGCTTTCAGAAAAACATGCCCAATATCGTTGTGGAGGATATTCCTGTAGACATCAGCTCTGTGAAAACCCTGTGTGCGGCGGTCTGCCGTGTGGCAGAGCGGTACGAGGCGGCAAACTGCACGCTGGAGCTGACGGGCGGCAGTGAGCTGATGATGATTGGCGCATATCAGGCAGGGCTTGAAATGGGAATTCGCATGGTACATACGGATTTGGTGAAGGGCTGCATTACGGATATTGAAACGGATGAAAAGCTGACGGATATCGCAACGCTGACGCTGGAGAACTTCATTGATGCCAAGGGCGCGTGCTTTATGGGGGAATCCCATCAGCCGCCGAAACCGGAACGCTATGATGCCATCAACAATATGGCACGGTTTTTGTTCCGTCATCTGCGGGATTGGAAGGTAACCTGCAGCTGGCTGCAGACGGTAGCGGCGAGAGGCTTTTCGCATGATTTGCAGATGGAAAGCCGCAGAAATATCCATACCAAAAGCGGAAAGCCTGTTTCCCCGAAGGATGAAATTCTTCTGGAATTTGAGAAAAACGGCTTTTTCAAGAAGCTGAGTCTGGATAAGAATGGGATTTGGATACGGTTCAACTCCTTGCAGGATAAGCAATACTGCATCAACTACGGCGTATGGCTGGAATTATATGTCTATGTGGCGGCGGCAAGCAGCGGTGCGTTTGAGGATGTAAAGCTTGGAACGATGATTGACTGGAATGTGTATGACGGGCTGAAAATCGGCGGAAACGAAATTGACGTTATGCTGATGGAGGATTCCCTGCCTGTTTTCATTTCCTGCAAGCTGAAGGATGCGGATACTGCGGCGCTGAATGAGCTGCTGATTGCAAAAAAGCGGTTGGGCGGTTGGTTCTCCAAGGGCATTATTGTGACCTTCAGCAAGGAAAAGCAGGAGGGAACGGGTACATATCAGCGATGCAAGATGCTTGGGCTGGAAATGCTCGATGAAAGGGATATTCTGGCGGTGGATTTTCGGGAGCGGCTGGTGCGGACGATTCGTGAGCATGATCTTATCAGTCTGAAATGGAAGAAGGTATAAGGGGGAAGCCCCCCTGGGCTGAAACAGGGTTTCGGCTTTGATATAAAAGGAGGCGGATGCCTTGGCAAAAAAGAATACCAGAAACACCAAGAGCCGTATCGTTTCGGCAGCATGGAAGCTATTCTATGAAAACGGCTATGATGATACAACGGTGGAGGAAATCGTAGAGGAGTCTGGAACCTCCAAGGGCTCCTTCTATCATTATTTCAGCGGCAAGGATGCTCTTTTAAGCTCCCTTTCCGATTTATTTGATGATAAATATCAGGAGCTGATTCCGACGCTTGACCCCGAAATGGACAGCTTTGAGCAGTTGATGTATCTGAATCGGGAGATGTTTCTGATGATTGATGACAGCATTTCCCTTGATTTGACGGCAAGGCTTTATGCCTCTCAGCTGATTACCACGGGAGAAAAGCACCTGCTCGACCATAACAGAATCTATTACAAGCTGCTGCGGCAGATTGTGACGGAGGGACAGAAGAAGGGCGAGCTCAGAGAGGATGTTTCCGTGAACGAAATTGTAAAGGCGTATGCGCTCTGTGAGCGTGCGCTGATTTATGACTGGTGCATCAGCAACGGGGATTATTCCCTTTGCCAATACGCAAAAAGCATGATGCCTGTTTTTTTGAACAGTTTTCGTGTGAAAAAAACAAAAAACGGCGAATAATAAAAAAAGATTTTTTTTCGGATAGAAATAAGTTCTGGAAATCGTATAGTCAGAAAAGATTGAAATTACAGTCTTTCTGGCTATTTTTTGTTTTGTCGTTCTGTTTTTTGTTCGGACTTTGTTCTGTATTTTGTTCTGGTAAAAAGTATGATAGAATAGCCGCAAAAGCAAGATGAAACAGAAAAAAACAAGAAACGAAGGAAGGGTAAAGTAACATGATTTCAGCAAAGGTTTTAATCATGCTCACAATTCTGGTCTATCTGGGCGGCATGATTATCATTGGGATTTATTGTTCCAAGAAAAATGAAAATGTAGGCGATTTCTATCTGGGCGGCAGAAAGCTTGGTCCATTTGTTACGGCAATGTCCGCAGAGGCATCGGATATGAGCAGCTACTTATTGATGGGGCTGCCCGGTCTGGCATATTTAAGCGGTGTGGCGGATGTTGGCTGGACGGCAATCGGGCTTGCCATCGGTACATACCTGAACTGGTTGGTTGTCGCAAAGAAAATCCGTATTTATACACATAAGCTGGATGCAATTACTATCCCGGATTTCTTCTCTCGTCGATATCATGATGAGAAGAATATTCTGATGTGCATTGCGGCTGTGGTTATCATTATTTTCTTCATCCCCTATACAGCAAGCGGCTTCGCTGCATGCGGCAAGCTGTTCAGCACCCTGTTCGGTGTGAATTATATTCCTGCCATGGTCATCAGTGCGATTGTTATTGTGCTTTATACGGCAATGGGCGGCTTTTTGGCTGCCAGCACCACAGACCTGATTCAGGGGATTGTGATGAGTATTGCGCTGCTGATTATCGTATTCTTCGGGATTCATATTGCAGGCGGCTTTGATGCCGTAATGGATAACGCAAGAAGCATGACAGGCTATCTGAACCTGACCATGACACACGACCCCGTCAGCAAGACCGCATCTCCCTACGGCTTCCTGACCATCTGCTCCACATTGGCGTGGGCATTGGGCTATTTCGGTATGCCCCATATTCTGCTGCGCTTCATGGCGATTGAGGATCATAATAAGCTGAAATTATCCAGAAGAATTGCAGTTATCTGGGTTGTCATTGCGATGGGCGTTGCCATTCTGATTGGTATCATCGGGAACGCGATGACAAAGGTTGGCGCGGTTCCCCTTCTGGAGGGCAGTGCATCCGAAACGATTATCGTATGCATTTCCGACCTGCTGAGCAAGCATGGCTGCCTTGCGGCAATCGTTGCAGGTATTGTGCTTTCCGGTATTCTGGCGGCAACCATGTCCACGGCGGATTCTCAGCTTCTAGCGGCATCCTCCAGTATTTCCCATAACCTTTTGGGCGGCTTCTTCCGTGTGAATATTTCCGAAAAGGCGGCAATGCAGGCGGCAAGAGTTTCTGTTTTGGCAATTTCCGTGATTGCAGCCTTCATCGCAAAAGACCCGAACAGCTCCGTTTTCGGTATCGTATCCTTCGCATGGGCAGGCTTCGGTGCGGCATTCGGCCCCGTTGTGCTGACAGCGCTGTTCTGGAGACGCTCCAATAAGCAGGGCGCACTGGCAGGCATGATTGTCGGCGGTGTGATGGTATTCGTATGGAAATATCTGATTCGTCCCATGGGCGGTATCTGGGGCATTTATGAGCTGCTGCCCGCATTCCTGCTGGCTCTGGCGGCAATCATTATTGTCAGCCTTGCAACACAGGCACCCGAACAGGCTGTTCTGGAAGAATATGACGCAGTGACAAAGGAACTGAAAAACGAAAAATAAAAAATAAGCATTGAAAATCCCTCTGCTGAATGAATGCGGCACAGGGATTTTTTGTTTGCAGAAAAAATTTCTCTGCTTGTTCTTCTTTAAAAAATTGAAAAAGAGAGAAGGTATCTGTATAATGGATACAGATAAAGAAAATGACAAAGGGAGGAACTGTTGTGAAAGCATTGATTACGGGCGCAACGAGCGGCATCGGGCGTGAAATGGCGAAAATATTAGCTGTACGGGGCGTGGATTTAATCATTGCCAGCAGGGACGAAAAAAAGATGAAAAGCCTTGCCAAGCGGCTGCCTGTGGCAGTGCGGACGATAGCCGTGGATTTATCCAAAGCAGAGGACTGCTATCGGCTGTATGATGCGGTGAAGGCGGAAGAAATTGATATCCTCATCAATAACGCAGGCTTCGGGGCGTATGGCGCAACATGGGATGTTCCGCTGGAAACGGAGCTGAATATGCTGGATTTGAACGTGCGCGCGGTGCAGATTCTGACAAAGCTGTTTCTGGCAGATTTCCGTAAGCGTGGCAGTGGGCGTATCCTCAATGTGGCATCCTCTGCGGGCTTTCTGGCAGGGCCGCTGATGTCCGGCTATTATGCGACAAAGGGCTATGTGCTGCGGCTGAGCGAGGCCATTTCCGAGGAGCTGCGGCAGGAGGGAAGTCGGGTGACAGTGACGGCTCTCTGCCCCGGACATGTGGAGACGAATTTTGATGCGCGCGCAAAGGTACGCCGTTCCATTGGCGGCGTTTCCGCGAAAAGAGTCGCGCAGGCAGGGATAGAGGGGATGCTCCGCGGCAAGGTGGTTGTACTGCCTGGGGCATTGATGAAAATGACCTATGTCGGAGAAAAGCTTTTACCTGAGTCATGGATGCTGAAAATTGCCTATCGGGCACAGGCAAGGAAGGGTTGAACCGTATGCAAAGAGCAAGGCGAGTTTTGAAAAATACCGTCCGCGGTTATATCACGAAGGATGTCGGCAAGCGAGCAGCTTCACTGACGTATTATCTCCTGTTTGCGATTTTCCCCTTTCTGGTTGCGCTGATTTCCATTTTGGGGTTGCTGCATCTGCCGATGATTTCGCTTGAGGGCGAGGCGGCGGCGTTTCTGCCTGCGGATGTAATCACGCTGCTGAATCGGACGATTACCCACATGACGGAGGCATCCAATGGGGCAATTTTCACCTTTGGTGTGGTGTTTGCGCTGTGGTTTCCGTTTCGGGCGGTAAGAAATATGACGGAGGAGGTTTCGGATATCTATGGCGGCGAAAAGCCGACGCATCATACGCTGCGGGTGCTGCTGCTGGCAATATTCATTCTGTTTCTGATTCCTGCAATGCTGTTTCTGATGATTATCGGGGACTCTGTTTTGAACTATGTGGCGCAGTTTCTGCCGATTACGGTGGAATTTATCTCCTTCTGGACAAAGGCGCGTTTCCTTTCCATGGGCTTTGCGCTGATTCTGTTGACCTCGGCAGTGTATTATCTTTCGCCGAGTCAGCCGCCGAAGTGGCGGTATATTTTTCCCGGGGCGCTGCTTTCTACATCCTTCTGGATGCTGTATTCCGTATTTTTCTCGTATTATGTAGACCACATGGGGAACTATTCCGTGATTTACGGCTCTATCGGGGCAATCATCGCCTTCCTTATCTGGCTGAATCTTTCGCTGACGGCACTGCTTCTGGGGGCAGTGTTTAATCAGGCATTGCGCGAAACCGCCGCTCATGAAAAACTTTCTTCCGAAATCTGAGGATTTTACTGGATTTTTTCAGATTATATGGTATAATTAGTTTTAGTTTAAAACGAAAAACGGAGGTTGAGCAATGAAAAATATGTTATATAAGGCAAAAGGCGCACTGGCGCTGACCCTTGCGGTGAGCATCTGCGGGGCGCAGTGTGTGCCTGTGTTTGCGGCTGAGGCTCTTTCTGCGGCGCAGCAGGGCGTGCAGGTGACACCTGTGAAGGAGTTGACAGAGGAGGAGAAGGCGGCATTGCAGCTGCCGAAGCTGACCGCAGAGGAAGCATTGGCGAAGGCGAAAAAGCATAGCCCCGACCTGAGAGAAATTCAGGATACCTTGGATTATCTGGATGATACGCTGGATGACATCGACAGAAGCGCAGGCGGCACGGTTACTGTGCCAAATGTGGAATATAAAAAATGGGTGAATGACGGCTGGCAGAAGGTTGTTTCTGCCGTTTATCAGGCAGAGCAGGGCAAAAAGCAGGCAAGAATCGGCGAGGATCTGCAAAACCTTGGTCTGGAGGTTTCCGTAAAATCCTATTTTACCTCCATCAAGAGTAATGAGGATACCTTGTCTCTGACGAAGAAAAACGCTGAAATCCAGAAAAAGCTGTATGAACAGGGGCAGGAAAAGAACCGTCTGGGCCTTCTGAGCAAGTATAACCTGAATCAGCTGGAGATTGCGGCAAAGCAGGCACAGGATAATGTGGCACTGCTGGAGACAAGCATGGAGCAGCTTTACATCAAGCTGAATGACCTGATGGGGGAAAAGGCAGATGCCCGTTTTGAATATGTCTATGACGTTACCTATACGCCTTATAAGCTGAGTCTGCCGATGGAGCAGTATCTCAACGCGGCACTGAAAAAGGATCTGACCGTTCAGCTGAAGGAGCTTGCATTGGATTCTGCGAAGTTTACGAAAAACTATGTTGGTGAATCGAATACGCGTCTGGATTCCAATACACAGGAATATAATTATGACACCGCAAAGCGTAATCTGAAAACGGCAAAAACCGATAAGGAAATGGCAATCCGCAATGCGTATCTGCAGCTGCAGCAGATGGAAACACAGATTACCTCTGCACAGTCCTCCCTGACAAAGGCACAGGCAGATTACCGCGCGGCGCAGATTAACCTGCGGGCAGGCAATGTGACAAAAACAGCTGTAGAGCAGGCAGAAATGGGCGTTGTTTCCGCACAGAACAGCTTGAATCAGCTGATTTATAATTACGATATGCTGGTATTTACCTTTGAAAACCCCAGCCTTTTGGGCAACACTGCACAGGCGCAGTAAAATAGAAATAAAATTCAAAGAAGTCTTGAACAGAACTGTTCGGGGCTTCTTTTTTTGCATAGATTTCCTTTTCCTTCACAAACTAGGAAAAATGGTTGGGCGGTGAAAAGGGATGCAGATAAAGAAGGAGTTGCAGAAAAATAAACAGGCGATGCAGGAAGCCTTTCGCGATTGCGGTGATATCATTATGCGTGAGTTTCGCATCCGTGGCGGCGAGGGTACGCTTTTTCTTGCATATACGGATAATATCGTGAATGGGGATGCCATTCAGAATTTTATCATGACAAATGTGATGGCGCGCTGTGAAATGCAGGAAACGGAGGGACTGCTGCAAAGCTTGATGGAGGAGGTCATTGCCATCGGGGAGCTGACAAAAATCACCACGATGGAGGAGGTTTTTGATGCCGTTCTTCTGGGGGATACGGTGCTTCTCATGGATGGGGATGATTTCGCCTTGCAGGCTTCGACGAAGCATTTCCCCACGCGCGGCGTGAATCAGGCGGAAACAGAGGTGGTTGTGCAGGGACCGAAGGATGCCTTTACGGAGCTGATGTCTGTAAATGTGGTGCTGACGAGAAGGCGAATTCGGGATACACGGCTGAAGGTGAAGCGGAAGAAGGTTGGCAGACGGAGCAAAACGGATGTGGCACTGCTGTATATGGAGGATTTGGTGCGTCCTGAGCTGCTGCAAAAGATAGAAAGGCAGGTGGATTGTCTGGATTTAGACCATCTGCCGGACAGCGGCTATGCGGAGCAGCTGTTGGAGAAGCGGCAGTATTCACCCTTTCCGCAGCTACAGATGACGGAGCGCCCTGATAAGACCTCCTCCGCCCTTCTGGAGGGGCGCGTGGCACTTCTGCCCGATAATACGCCCTATGCCATCCTTCTGCCGGCAACACTGAATACCTTCTTTCAGGCGGCAGAGGATTATTATGACCGCTGGGAGATTATGAGCTTTATTCGGCTGATTCGCTTTGTGGCGGCGTTTCTGACGGTTACGCTTCCGGGGCTGTATATTGCGTTTGCGGTCTATCATCCGGAGCTTTTGCCAACCGCGCTTGCCCTCAAGGTTGCGGCAACGAGAGAAACCATTCCGTTTTCTGTCATTGGTGAGGTGCTGATTATGGAAATCGCCTTTGAGCTTCTGCGTGAGGGCGGAATTCGTCTGCCATCCCCCGTCAGCTCTACCATTGGCATTGTCGGCGGCATTATCATCGGTTCGGCGGCAGTGGATGCAGGGATTGTCAGTCCGACGGTTGTGATTGTTTCCGCGCTGACGGGCATCTGCTCCTTTGTGATTCCGAATGTTTCGATTGTTTCGGGTCTGCGCATCAGTAAATATGTTGTAATTTTCTTCGCGGCTGTATTCGGACTGTTCGGGGTCTGGGCGGCGTTGCTGCTGCTTCTGGCGCATCTGGCAAGTCTCACCTCCTATGGTATCCCGTATCTGTATCCCTTCTGTTCCTCCTCCGTCAATGATGACATGGATTGGGAGGACAGCATTTTTCGTCTGCCGCTTTCCGAAATGAAGCGCAGACCGATTTTTACACGTCCCGATGTACGGCGGCGGAAGGAGGAGGAATGATGTTTGCGGAGAATCGGAAAATTTCTATCAGACAGCTGCAAATGCTGTTATTACTGGATTGCTTTGGCACTGCTGTCCTTTTTCTTCCGGCGGAGCTGGCCGAGATAAGTGGCAGAGGGTGCTTTTTTGCGGCTTTGCTTGGCGGCTTGGGGGTGTCGGCTGCTTCCTTTCTGCTGACAGCAGTAGGAAGGCGCATGCCCAATGGCACGGTGGTCGATTGGTGCCGGAGCGTCTGCGGCAATGCTATCGGGACAATCCTTTTGCTTGGCTTGGCAGGAAAGCTTTTGCTTGACGGGATGCTTGAGCTGCGGATTTTCAGCGAAATCATCTGCCGTTTTATGCTCCCTGCAACGCCTGTCTGGGTGCTTTCCCTGGTGCTGCTTCTGGTCGCAGGTGCGCTTGCGGCGCAGGGAACGGAATGTCGGGGCAGAACGGCGGAAATCCTCTTTTTTCTGGTCGCGATTCCCTTGCTTCTGGTGCTTCTGGCGGTGGCGGCTTCTACGCAGTATGCGCGTGTTCTGCCGCTTGCCTTGCCTTCTCCTTCGGGCATCGGGGCAGGGCTTACAGAGATGAGCATTGTATTTAGGGGGCTCGTTTTTCTTTATTTTATCTATCCGGATTTGAAAAAGCCTGTCGGCTTCGCAGTCTGGAAAGGCTGTCTTTTGATAACGGCAGTGGTGACAGTCATCGTGCTTCTCTGTCTGGCGAATTACGGCGAGGGGATGCTTGCCGCAAAGCTTTTGCCGACATTGCAGATGCTGGAGCGTGTCAGCTTTACGGGCGTTTTTCTGACCAGACAGGATTTGCTTCTGCTTTGGTTCTGGATGGCATCGGCGGTGCTGTTTCTTTCGGGTGTGGTGTTTTTTGGCTCCCTTCTGGGGACGCAGCTATGCAGACAGGCGGAAAAAAAGCGAAAGCTTTGGCTCTGGGTGGTGCTTGCGGCTTTGTTCGCGTTGTCATTTCTGCCCGAAAGCCTTATGGAGGCACAGCGTCTGCGGCTTGCCGTTTCGCCTTGGCTGAATCTGGCGTATCTGGTGGGACTGCCGGTTTTATTGCTCTTGCTTGGCAGGAAGGGAGAGAAAAAGGATGTATAAAAAATTTGTTTTGCTGGCGTTGGCAGTCCCCTTTTTTCTGACCGGCTGCTGGGATAAAAAGGACCCGGAGGATAGGGCATTTATTATCACCCTTGGGGTAGATGCGGCGGAAAACGGCTGTCACTTCACCTTTGCACCTGCGAATATCGAAACGGGCGAGGCAGAAATTTATGCCGCAGAGAGTGAAACTCTTTCGGGGGCGGTCGCGCAGGTGGATACCTACACCTCTCGTAAGACGGATTTGGGGCAGCTGAAAACCGTTATCTTGGGGGAAGGTCTTTTGCAGGACAGCGCAAGACTGGATGCCCTTCTGGGAGAGCTGGAGCGCAGTCAGACGGTTTCGGAGAAGGTGATGCTTCTGGCGGCGGATTCTGCGTCGGCTTGCGTAGAAAAGGCCATGAAGGAGGACAGCAAGACAGGGCTGTTCCTCTGGGATTTTTATAAAAATACCGCCGAGGAGGTGGCGGTCACGAAGGGGATTGATTTGGATACCTTTCTGACGGAGCGCACGGAGCGGGGCGGCAATGGCGTGCTTCCGCGGATTCGCGCAGAGGGGGAAAGGCTGCGGCTTGGCGGCGGTATGGCGGTGTCCGCAAGGGGTGCTTCTATTCTGAATGAGGAAGAGGAACGCGGTTATCTTTTCCTGTTGGGAGATGCCGAGGGGGCGGTTCTGGAAGGAAGGTATAAAGCGGCGGTTTTGCCTTTGGCGGTTACAAAAACAAAGGCGGACTACGATTTTCAGGTGGCAGGGGACACCGTTCTCTGCACCGTGACGCTTCCTGTAGAGGGAACCCTGCAAGGCGGCAGGGGCGAATTGCTTTCCGCAGAGCAGAAAACGGAGTTGGAGAGTATTTTTTCCGCAAGCATAAAAGAGGAAGTGGAGCATACGATAAAAACAGCACTGTCCGAAGGGGTGGATTTCCTCGGTATTCTGCCGAGGGCAGAGCGTGCCCTGCCGCAGCTAGCAAAAGCCTGCACACGAGAGCAGCTTTGGGAGCGGATGGCGTTTCGCGTTGTCCCAAAGGTGCAGATTACAGATATGGGGCGCAAGCGTTGATTAAAATTTGAAAAACTTGGAAATCCTGTATCTGAACAAATCAGAAAAGGGGAGAACGGGATGGCTTGGAAACAGACGCTCAGGGAGCTTTGGCAAAAGGAAAAATGGTATTGGCTTGCGGCGGTGGTGCTTGGGGTACTGCTGAGTCTGCTGTTCGCCGCCCATTGGACAGAGGGCTATGCGGATATGATTCAGAAGGGGATTGGCGGCAAGGTGGTACGCTTTCATGTACTGGCAAACAGCGACAGCGAGGCAGACCAGACCCTCAAGCTTGCGGTGCGCGATAGGGTTTTGCAGGAATATGGCGATTTACTGGAAACCTGTACCTCAAAGGAGGAAACTCTTGCGGCACTCAAAAACGCACAGCAGGAAATTTCGGAAACGGCGGAGGCAGAGGTGTTGGCGCAGGGGTACACTTATCCTGTCCGTGTGTCTCTGGTACGGGAGGAATTTCCCTTTAAAAAATATGGCGATTTAATTTTTCCGGCAGGGGTGTATGATGCCCTGCGAATTGAGATTGGCGAAGCCAAGGGGAAGAATTGGTGGTGCGTGCTGTATCCGCAGATGTGCTATGTAGATGCGGCGTGGGGCTATTCCACAGAGGAAAGCCATGTGCGGCTTCAGAATACGCTGACAAAGGAGGAATTTCTCGTGGTTTCTGCCATGGAGCAGAAGAAGGTTGCACCGAAAATCAAATGCAGACTTGTGGAATTGTGGAGCGAACGATAAAATAAAAAGGATAAATCCAATACGGATTTATCCTTCATTTTTTATTTTGTAACAAACGCAAATTTCCCAATCAGCAAAAATGCCACAACCATGTGCAGAATTGCTGTAACGGTAAAGGTCAGAATGAAATCAATATGCTTGTTTTTATGGCGCTTGAAGACCATCGCAATCAGACCGCCGATGCCGCCGCCCAGAACAGCCAGAAGGAAAAGATTCTTTTCGGGAATCCGCCACCCATCCTTTATGGCTCTTTTTTTATCAATTACCATTGTAAAATACAGAATCAGGTTGATAATCAGGTAATATCCGACGATAATCAATAGGTTTCTGCCGTTAAAGTAAAACTCCATTTTCGCATTCCTTTCTCATCTTTTCAAACAGGGGTCAGCGCATTACGTTTCTCCAGTCCAAGTCGCCTCTGTCCAGTGCAAGCAGAAGAACCTCTGCCGTTGCAAGGTTGGTTGCCAGAGGAATATTGTGCATATCGCACAGGTGCAGAATGGAATTTACCTCGGATTCGTACGCATGCGGAGAAACGGGATCTCGCAGGAAAATCATCAGGTCAATATCATTATTGATAATCTGCGCGCCCATCTGCTGTTCGCCGCCCAAGTGTGCGGAAAGATATTTATGCACCACCAGATTGGCAGCCTCCTCCACCAGACGACCGGTTGTGCCTGTGGCGTAGATATCATGCTTACACAGAATATGTCTGTAAGCGATGCAAAGGTTTTCCATCAGTTTTTTCTTATTATCATGTGCAATCAGACCAATATTCATAACAAACCTCCCTCAAATAGCGATTTTGTTTCTTTTTTTCTTATGTTCAGCATCAGCCCAAGGGCGACCATGTTTGTCCACATGGAGCTGCCGCCGTAGCTGATAAAGGGTAATGACATGCCGGTATTCGGCAGGATGCCTGTCGCAACGCCCATATTTACGAAGGTTTGGAACGCAAACATGCCGGCGATGCCCGCAGCAACCAGCTGGCTGAAGGTATCCCTGGCCGATATTGCTATTACTATACACCGAAAAACGATAAAAAGCAATATGGCGAGGACAAATATACATCCAAGAAATCCAAATTCTTCCCCGATTACGGAGAAAATGAAATCATTATGTGGCTCCGGCAGATAGCTTAACTGGTTCAGTGTGCCGTGGAACAGACCCTTACCCAGAAATTTCCCCGAGCCGATGGCGGAAATGGATTTTTCTGTCTGATAATACAGGCTGGCATCGCGGCTGGGGTCCACAAAGGAAAGGATACGGTTGAACTGATGCTCCGCAAGAATTTTATCCGTAAAGAGAGGGTGCTCTCTGCTTACGTCAAAGAGAATCAATGCGACAATCGGCACCGTAACCACTAAGACATTGCGGATGATGCGCCAATCCAGACCTGCGATAAAGATTTCAATGCAGAAGATGGCAACCAGAA
>OHAI01001951.1_pt1 | contig 15487 bp, 15 predicted proteins | sample 1577091 | NCBI WGS metagenome assembly OHAI01 (sample SAMEA3541548, study PRJEB24748) | human gut metagenome | biome: human gut; feature: human-associated habitat; material: faeces | place: China | collected 2012
GGATATTACCAGTAGGATTAGCCTCACTTTCTGGCCGTTCAGGCGTGGAATATCCGATGTTAATGGCGGGCGCATTGCTGGCGATTATCCCGATGTTGTTACTTTATATCTTCTTCCAGCGCTATTTTATTCGCGGCATCGCTGGTGCCGGAATTAAAGGATAAGGGGCAGTGTTATGTCAGGTATTCAATTACAGGCAGTAAGCAAAGTCTATCCCAATGGCTTTCAGGCGATCCATGGCGTTGATCTTGAAATCCACGACGGCGAATTCATGGTGTTTGTCGGGCCATCAGGCTGCGCCAAATCAACGCTGCTACGCATGATTGCAGGTCTGGAAGATATCACTCATGGCCATATCGCAATCGGAGAGAAGTGCGTCAACGACCTGCTACCAAAGGAGCGAGGCGTTGCCATGGTCTTCCAGAATTATGCCCTCTATCCCCACATGACGATTTATAAAAATATGGCATTCAGTCTGTTAGGGAAAATGAGCAAAGAAGAGATTGATATCCGCGTCCGGGAAGCTGCACACAAGCTGGAAATCGAAACATTGCTCGACAAAAAGCCCGGTCAGCTTTCAGGCGGTCAATGCCAGCGAGTAGCCGTTGGCAGGGCCATCGTGCGTAAGCCAGACGTTTTTTTGTTTGATGAGCCGCTGTCCAACCTGGATGCAAAGCTCCGCGTGGATATGCGCAGCGAGCTTAAGCGTCTGCACACCGAAACCGGCACGACGATGATCTACGTTACCCACGATCAGGTCGAGGCGCTGACCATGTCCACCAAGATCGCGATTTTCCGCGAAGGTATCATCATTCAGGTGGCACCTCCGCTGGAGCTGTACAACAACCCCGCAAACCTGTACGTTGCGGACTTCATCGGCAACCCGCGCATCAACTTTGTTGACGGCAAGGCAGAGGTTTCCGCTTCCGGTCTGACAGTAAACAGCGTGCTGGGCCGGATGACATTCCCGACCGATCATCTCAAGGACGAGAATATGCCGCGGGAAGCATCGTTCGATGCAGTGCTCGGCATTCGTCCGGAGCAGGTTACCATCAACACCTCGCGTCAGTCCCCGTCCGACATCGAAGCGCATATCTACACTTCGATGCCTGCCGGCTCCGAGACTCTGGTCACCGTCAAGGTCGGCGGCGTGAGCATGGTCATCAAGGCACTCGGCATTACGCATTACAGCCCGGATCAGGTGGTTTATCTGTCGATCGACACCACCAAGATCAACGTATTTGATAAGAAAACCGAAAACCTCATCAAGTATTCGGTTGAATAAGCACCATACCAGCAATTCACACTTTCACAAGAAACGAAGAGAGGAAACTGAAGGAGGAAAAACAAATGTTACAGCACAAGCGCACTTTAGCAGGTATTCTGGCAGCAACGATGATGTTCTCGCTGACCGCGTGCGGCGGAGGCGGAGCGACGACGGATCCGGGCAGCGATGCCGCGCAGGATCCGAATGAGGCAGCGGCAGCGGGCACGCTCCAGCTGAGCGAGTGGGAAGAGTCCTCCGGTATCTTCAACACGGATGAGACCGATGAGGAACTGTACGAGAAGGCGAAGGAAGAGGGCAAGGTAACCATCTATTCGATTTCCTCCCGTATCACCAAGGTCGCCAATGCCTTTATGGAGAAGTATCCCGGCGTTGAAGTAGAGCCGTTCGATATTTCCACCAACGAGCTGCTGGAAAAGGTTACCCGTGAGTATGATGCCGGTCAGCACGTTGCCGATGTGGTGCATATCAAGGATCAGGACGGTACGCTGTACAACGAGTATATTCTGCCGCGCAAGTTCTATAACTACAAGCCGGCAGATATCCTGTCGCACATTGATGAAAAGTACACCAAGACGCAGACCCCGATGTATGTCGAGCTGACGCAGCTGTTCTACAACAGTGAAGCCTATCCGGACGGTTCTCCGGTGACGAATATCTGGCAGCTGACCGAGCCGGACTGGAAGGGCCGTGTCATGATGCAGAACCCGCTGGATAATCTGGCATGGGGCTCCTGGATCACCGGTTTCTGCGTAGGCGATGTTCCGGATGAGCTGGCTGCTTCCTACAAGGAGCTGTACGGTAAAGAGCTGACGCTGTCCGACGGCTGCGAGAACGCAGGCTATGAGTTCCTCAAGCGTCTGCATGACAACGAACCCATCTTCACATCTTCTTCTGACGAGATCGCGGAAGCTGTAGGTACCAAGGGTCAGACCAATCCGCCGATTGGCTTCTGCGCTTCCTCCAAGCTGCGTAAGAACGAGGATAACAACTGGTGCCTCGCTCCGGTAAACCTCGAGCCGACCACTGGTATCCCGCAGATCAACACCCTGTATGTTGTCGGCGAGTGCGAGCATCCGAATGCTGCCAAGCTGCTGGTCCGCTTCATGATGGGCGGCGCAGACGGTGATGTATCCGGCTACAAGTACTTCAATACGCTGGGCGGCTGGCCGGTACGCGATGATATCGAACCGGCTGAGGGTTCCACCCCGTACAGCGATCTGCACGTTTCTGATTTCAACGTTACCGATATCTATGAGAACATCAACCCGGTTCGTGATTTCTGGACGCTGCTTGGCTAAGACGTAATCAAAAGAGAAAACTATACGGACGCGGCAGGCTGAAAAGCCTGCCGCGGATAGTAAAAGCGGAAGGAGCATACAGAATGGCTTTATTCGTAACCAAGGAAGGCAAGCGCAAGAGTCCGATGGCAGTTACCTGCTTTTTCGTGGATCTGCTGTTCTGCCTGGTATTCGGCGGTATGTATGCACTGCTGACCGGCGTACTGCATGACAATCTGCCTCTCGGCGGTGGCATGGCAGAGAACTGGATCCACTGCGGTCTGATCTCTGTGGTGGGTACTGCGGTCTGCTGCATCCTGTTTCTGCTGCCGGATAAGCGGATCGTGCCTTACAGCTTTGCGAGCCTGCCGGTTATCACGATCATGTGCGTGGTCGCAGCGTTCCAGCTGGAGCCTGCTGCCCGGAATATGATGCTGTATGTGACCTTCCTGTATACCTTGATGCCGATCCTTGTCGGCAACGCGGTATCGTGGACGCTATATTTCAAGCTGTACAAAAAACCGATGCCGCGCCGCCTGTAAAGGGGAGCAGTATGGAAAAACTGACAAAAGAGTGCGTGCTGCAATCTGCGGCACGGTTGGAGCAGGAATCGCAGGATGCGGTGATGCGGGATATTCCTCAGTTTTTTGAGGCGGAGATCGTGACCCGGTTTGCGGGTGCGGTGCCGCAGAAGAAAGAACTGAATCCGCTGGTGTTCAACATGGAGCGGGGCATATGTCTTGCTGAAACAGTAGATTTTCTCCGGGAATGCCCGGCACTGCGGCCGTATGACCTGATCCTGGCCAATGAGCTGGATAGCGGCTGTGCCCGGTCGGGCGAGCGGGATACTGCCGCAGAGATCGCCCGTGCGCTGGGAATGCAGTATGTGTTCGGGCTGGAGTTTGTCGAGCTGAAGGACGCTGCACACGGGTTTCACGGCAATGCAATCTTTTCGCGCTGGCCGATCCTGTGGGCAGAGGTGCTCCGTCTGCCAGAGCAGTATAACTGGTATTATGACCGACAGAAGCGCATCGGCGGCCGCAATGCGGTTTTTGCAAAGCTTGATGTGCAGGGACAGGAGGTCGGCGCGGTATCCATCCATCTGGAAAACCGGACGAGCGGCGCGGGCCGCCTGCAGCAGATGAAAGCTGTACTGCAGGAGGTTGAGCGTGTATTTCCGGGGATTCCCGTTGTGCTGGGCGGCGATCTCAATACCAATACCTTTGACGGACGCGATAAGGCGGTGATTCGTCATCTGTGTGACGAGCCGGAGGAACTGGCTGCGGCGATCGAAATGATCGACCTGTATGAACCGCTTCTGCAGGACTGCACCGCAGCGGGCTATGCATGGCGGGCGGCTTCGGGCGGTGCGGACTGCACACGGCGCAAACCGCTGCCGGAGGGCGGCTGCCTGCATATGAAGCTGGATTGGTTGCTGCCGCGCGGCTTTACCGTGCACTGCAGCAGTGTGATTTCTACACTGACGGCAGACTGCGGCTTTGCTGCGCAGGACAGCGCGCTGGCCCGGTATACACAGCCGGAGCTGAGCGATCACAATGTGGTTCGTGCCTCCCTTGCACTGCCGCAGAAGGAGGAGTAAACGTGATTAACACTATATTATTTGATATGGGAGGAACGCTCGAGGATATCTGGTATAATGATCAGACGATTCACTCGGTTACCGGAGAGTTGCGGACGTTCCTCAATGAACATGATTTGGGTACAGGCTGCAATGACATTACCTTCTGGAACAAGCTGAACAGCGGTATCCGTACCTACAAACAATGGAGCGAATCCAACGAACTGGAGAAAAAACCAGAGGAAATCTGGCCGGAGTATTATATGGCGGACTTCAATCTGGACCGTGAAAGACTGCAGGAGGTAGCGGAACAGCTGGCCGGCATGTGGGAAGTGACCTATTATCACCGCGAGCTTCGTCCGAAGGTCAAGGAGACTCTGGAGGAACTGAAAAAACGCGGGTATCATCTGGGCGTCATCTCCAACACGGCATCGCTTTATTCGGTGTTCGATGTGCTGGAGCAGTACGGAATCCGCGATTATTTTGAAGATGTTACCCTGTCCAGCGTGACCGGATACCGGAAACCGCATCCGTCTATTTTCCAGATCTCGCTGCGCCAGATGCAGGCGAAGCCGGAGGAATGTGCCTATGTGGGAGATACGATCTCGCGTGATATCATCGGTGCAAAGCGAATGCATTTTGGTGCCGCGATCCAGATCCAGTCGTTCCTGTCGGCGCAGAAGGATGCCGGTGTAGATGCTGCTTACCAGCCGGATCATATCATTCGGGAATTGCCGGAGCTGGTGGATTATCTGGAGGAGCGAAATCGAGCAGAGCGCTTGACGATGCAATAAGAAAAAGAACGTAACCGTAACAATCTCTCTCTCTTTTTCTGACCGTACCCTGCCATTGCAGGGTGCGGTCAAATATTTTAGACAGGAGGGAAACGAAAATGGGGAAAATTACAGTGGTGGATATCGTGCTGCGGCTGCTGGGTGCAGTGATCGTCGGGTTTGCCGTCGGCGCGCAGCGCGCACGGACCTCGCATCCGGCGGGAATCCGCACACATATTCTGGTAGCACTCGGCTCGTGTGTGGTCATGGTGACAAGCTGCATCCTGTATGAGCAGACGATCGCAGTATTTGGGACAACGCCCTCTGACCCGGCGCGACTGGGCGCACAGGTCATCAACGGCATCGGTTTTCTGGGTGCCGGTGCGATCCTGCGTGAGGGATTTACCGTTCGCGGACTGACAACGGCGGCCAGTGTCTGGGTCGTTGCCTGTCTCGGTCTGTCGGTCGGCATGGGATACTATGTGCTCACGGCAGTCGGTACGGTGATTGCCTTTGTAACACTGGTGGCGTTTGACGGGATTCAGGAGAAAATCCGCGCCAGAAGCCGCTCGGAACTGGATCTGCAGATCGAATGTGACCATATGGGCGACATCATGGTGGAACTGTCGCATCTGGCAGAACGGCATTTCGCGAAGCTGCTTGATCTGTCCTTCAGCAGAACTCCGCATAACACCTATATCATCAGCTTCCGTGCAAGCTTTCCACCGAACGGATATGAGTCCGCGCAGAATGCATTCCGTCAGGAGCTGGCAGGTGTTTCCGGCATGATCCGCATGGAAAATCATAATGACCATATCTAAGGCAACACCGCATAATTAGAGCCGCGGTTTCTTGCGCAGGCTCCGGTCGCGCTGTCGCGGTTTCTTGCGCAGGCTCCGGTCGCGCTGCCGCGGCGCTTGGCGGAAATTTTGTGCCCTGACCTTGCTGTGCTTTTATGTTAATACATCAGGTATTGCTGTAAGATCACGCCTCGTCCGTGCAGAAAAATTTGCTTGCAGTATTATGCGGTATTGTCCTATTTCTTCCCGAGGGGAACAGCAGCACCCGAATCAGTGGCATGGTCGGTGCTGCTGTTTCCTTTTACCCGCAATCATACACCGTTGGGAAAACCACAGCAGTTCCCGCGGTCATTTCTCAGACAAAGGAGTCGGTACAGTATGAACCCGGTTTTTGTTATCGGACATCGTAATCCGGATACAGATTCGATCTGCTCTGCGATCTGTTATGCAGAGCTTAAGCACAGGCTGACCGGAGAATCATATATCCCCTGCCGGGCAGGCCATGTCAATACAGAGACCAAATTTGTCCTGGAGCGCTTCGGCGTAAAAGCGCCGCGTTATATCAAGTCGTTTGAGCCGTGTCTGAGCGATGTGCAGTATCGCAGGATCCCCGGTATTGATGAGGAGATGTCGCTGCACCGCGCATGGAATTACATGAACGAAAATGATATTCAGACTCTGGCCGTTGTCGATGAGGAGCGTCATCTTAAAGGACTGCTGACGCTGAGTGATATCGCGCGCTTCTATATGGAGGATAAGGACGCGAACGCACTGGCGGAGGCCGGCACAAGCTATCGCAACCTGGTGGATGTACTGGATGGTACGCTGATTGTCGGTGATATCGAAAAGCGGTTCGAGCAGGGCAGCGTGGTGGTTGCGGCAGCCAATCCGGATGTTCTGGAGGATTATATCGGGCCGCGTGACATGGTCATTCTCGGCAATCGCTATGAGAGTCAGCTCTGCGCCATTGAGATGAACGCGGGCTGCATTATTATCGGGCTCGGCGCGAAAGTCTCGCGTACCATCCGCAAGCTGGCAAGTGAAAATCAGGTATCCATCATCGCAACGCCGCTGACGACATACAGCTGCGCCAAGGTGGTCAGTCAGGCTGTGCCGGTGCGCCATGTCATGCGCCGCAAGGGATTGATCACCTTTGAACCCGATGACGTGGTAGAGGATGTAAAGCGCGCGGTATCCAAAAAGCGTATGCGCTACTATCCACTGCTGGATGAGCAGGGACGGTATATCGGAATGTTTTCTCAGCGCAATCTGCTGGATCTGGAGCGTCCATCGGTCATTCTGGTCGATCATAACGAGCGGGATCAGGCGGCAGACGGCATTCGTTCGACTAATATCATTGAAATCATCGACCATCACCGCATTGATTCGGTTGAAACGAGCGGGCCGATCTATTTCCGCAATCAGCCGCTCGGCTGTACTGCGACCATTATCACAGGAATGTATCATGAGCATAATGTGCCGATCGAACCGAAAATCGCGGGTCTGCTGTGCTCTGCGATTCTGTCGGATACACTGATGTTCCGTTCTCCGACCTGTACGCCGCTCGACCGCGCCGCCGCAGAGGAGCTGGCGCAGATCGCAGGTCTGGACATCAGAGAGTATGCAACGGAGATGTTCCGCTCCAGCTCGCGCCTGCGCGACCGTTCAATGGATGAGCTGTTCCACATGGATTTCAAGTACTTTCAGGTACAGAATAAAAAAATCGCCATTTCGCAGATCACGAGTGTCAGCGAGAATGAGCTGAACGGCATCCGGGATAAAATGCTGGGCTATATGGAGGACTATCTCAAGACGAGCGGACTGTCCATGCAGTTTGTCATGCTGACTAATATCATCGAGGAAAAGACCGAACTGCTTTATGTCGGCAGGGGTGCAAAGAATCTGGTGCATACCGCGTTCCGCAAGGAATGTGGGGAGCATTCGGTCGTGCTGCCGGGTGTAGTCAGTCGCAAAAAGCAGATGGTAACGCCGCTGCTCAGTGCAATGGAGGAGGAAGGGACCATGTAAGGCGGAAGTGCCTTGTGCTGCGTGCAGGCGCAGCTTCGTGCGATACAGAACGAATACCCCCGTTCTGCACAATCTGTGCAGAATGGGGGTATTTACGCTCTGTGGAAGGGAAAAAACAGTTCGGAGAGGATGCATCGAAATAAAAAATTTCACAAATGCGGATATTTAGAACTTAATATATAATAATATGGAGACAATTAAATACACAAACGTTTGCGAATGTACAAATTACACAAAAATGAACAAAATACTTCTTACAATGTGAGGGATGAAACTTTGCCTGATTCGGTGTTATACTGTATATATACCAAGGAGTGCAGGGGGTAAAACGACCATTAGCGCAAACGTGTGCGTAAACGGTTTCCGCAGGAAATGAGGAGGAGCAGAACATGACAGAAACGATTGCATATCTTCGCGAATTTCACTTTGCATCGGTCGTGCTGCGGCTCGCTCTGGCTATGCTGCTCGGCGGCTGCATCGGTCTGGAGCGGGAACGAAAACGCCGTCCGGCGGGCTTCCGTACATATATGCTGGTGTGTCTGGGTGCAACGCTGACCGTGCTGCTCAGCCTGTACGAATTTACCATGGTGACAGGGCCGTGGTCGGATATTTGCGCAGAGATCGGCATAAAAACCGACGTTTCGCGTTTCGGCGCACAGGTCATCAACGGCATCGGCTTTCTGGGCGCAGGAACCATTCTCGTTACCGGCCGCCAGCAGGTCAAGGGCCTGACCACTGCCGCTGGTCTGTGGGCGTCGGCCTGCACCGGCCTTGCGGTCGGCGCAGGATTTTACGAGTGCGTGCTCATCGCATTCGCGATGATATTTCTCAGCATCCGCCTGTTCCCAATTGTGGATGCGTACATACAGGAGAACGCGCGTGACATCAATCTGTACATGGAGTTCCATTCGCTCGGGGACATCAGTACCATCATCAATCAGCTGAAAGCGCAGAACGTGCAGATCTACGACATCGATATCGAGCGGAACAAAAGTGGCGAGGCGCTGCACCCAAGTGCGATCTTCTCGATCCGCCTCAATGAAAAAATACCGCACACGCAGCTTCTCTCCGATCTGGCGGAGCTGGACTGCCTTTGCGTGATCGAAGAGCTGTAAGGAGTGGACTGCTATGTTATCTGTTTTTGACGGCCTGCGCGACGTGACGACGCTTTCCGTGTTCGTGCGTCTGGCCTGCGCGCTCATCTGCGGCGGCATTATCGGTATCGAGCGCTCGTACAAGCGCCGCCCGGCCGGCTTCCGCACGCACATCCTCATCTGCATCGGCGCGGCCATCACCACGCTGACGAGTCAGTATCTGTATCTGAATATGCACTATTTTACAGATATGGCGCGCCTCGGTGCACAAGTTGTTGCGGGTATTGGCTTCATCGGTGCGGGCACCATCATCGTTACCAAGCGGCAGCGCGTCAAGGGTCTGACCACGGCGGCTGGTCTCTGGACCTCGGGCATCATCGGCCTCACCTTTGGCGGCGGCTTCTACGAGGGCGGCATTCTCGCGACCGTGTTCATCATGCTCGCCGAGCTTGTGTTCTCGCGGCTGGAGTACCGTGTGTTGGAGCACGTTCCCGAGATCAATGTGTATATGGAATATGAGGATAAAACGTGTCTGGACGATGTGCTGCAGCTGTACCGCAGATGTGATGTCAAAGTGCTGAATATCCAGATCACCCGTGCGGCGGAAAACGGTGAGCACAATGCCTGTGCCATCTTCACACTGCGCCTGCCGCGCAGCTGCACGGTAAACCGTCTGATGACACTGGTCGGCGAGCGTAAAGGCATCATGTCGGTCGAGGAACTGTAAAACGGAAGAACGCAGAAAGAGGCTGACGAATCTGCGCTTTCAATCGAATGGAATTCGCGTCTTATGTCACAATTTTTCGTCTCTTTTGTAAAAACGAAGTGTACATCCCCACTTTTACGAAAATTACACAAAAATGAATTTCTCTATTGAATACGCGTTGCAGTGCGAGAACTTTTTCTGTTTTTCCTTCATTTTTAACTATATATTATAGATATAGAAGCTCCTGAGATATTCTCAGGAGCTTACTTTTTGTCAAAAAGGAGGAAGCAAAGATGTTCAACAATCAAAAATTTCTGACACGTGGCGTGGAGCGCGAAATTCCCGCATGGCTCGTCAACCTCATGTGGCACATAGTCTTGACGATGGAAGTGCCGAGAAAGGATTACCTGCAAGTGTTTATCCTTACCACAACGCCAACCGGTCAGCACATCGTCTACGAGCAGGAACAGCCGCCGTATCGTTACGAGCTTGAAGTGGAATGTCCGGACGCGGTGGACGCGAAGGTGTTCGTGATTGATGACCGGACATATTCCACTATGCTGCTGGCGGATGAATATTAAAACCCTACAAACGAAACGGAGGAACAACCAATGCAAGAGACAAGAATTTGTGCAAACTGCGGTGCAGAACATCCGATTGAAGATATGTTTGAGGTAGAAGGCGACTGGCTCTGCGAGGACTGCGCCGACCGTTTAACCGTCATCTGTGACCACTGCGACGAACAGATTTATGCGGAAAACGCCATCGAAGACGAGCATTATTCGCTGTGCCACGACTGCGACTGCATCATCCGCACCTATAGCGCCTACTACGATGACGACGGTCGCACCTACTGCGAAAGCTGTTAGGACGATCACGAGGGCGCGATTCACGAGTATAACTATATGCCCGACCTCGTTTTCCACGGCAAGGGTCTGCGGCACTTCGGCGTAACACTGGAAATCGACAACGGCGGCACAGACCGTTACAATGCCGAAAAATTGTTGAACATCGCCAATGCAGACGCGGAGAATTTATACATCAAGACGGACGGCAGCTTGGACGATGGTTTGGAACTCGTCACGCACCCAATGACGCTTACATACCGTTTGAACGAAATGCCGTGGGCGGCGGTGCTCCACAAAGCACAGGAAATGGACTACCTCAGCCACGCCGCTGGAACCTGCGGTCTGCATGTGCATATCTCGCGTCTGGCGTTCGGCTGCACCTACGTGCAGCAGGAAGCTGCGATTGCACGGCTTTTGTACTTCGTCGAAAAGTTCTGGGCGGAACTCTTGCGATTCAGCCGCCGTACACAATCCCAGATGAACCGCTGGGCGGCGCGATACGGCATGAAGCTTACGCCGACAGACCAGATGAGCCACGCCAAGAACTCCTGTGCCGGACGCTACACGGCGGTAAACCTGACCAATTCGGATACCGTTGAAATCAGAATGTTTCGCGGTACGCTCAAACTCAATACCCTCAAAGCCACCTTACAGATGGTTAACCATCTGGTTGAGGTGGCTGTTGCTATGTCCGACACCACTGTACAGGAGCTTAGTTGGTTTGATTTTCTGGACACCGTGCATGAACCAGAGCTGATTCAGTACCTCAAAGAGCGCCGTTTGTACGTCAACGAACCCGTAAATGCAAGCGAGGAGGAATAATATGTGCAGTTTATTCGGCTTAATCGACTTTAAAGAGTGCCCGAGCACTCACACGAAAAACAAAATCCTGAATACGCTGGCGCGTGAATGTCAGGTGCGCGGCACGGATGCAACCGGCATCGCCTATAACTTCAAAGACCGTCTGCGGATTTACAAGCGCCCGATTCCCGCTCGAAAGATGAAGATTCACATTCCGAACGGCGTGAATGCGGTTATGGGGCATACCCACATGACAACACAAGGCAATGCGCAGTTTAACCAGAATAATCACCCGTTCCTTGGTCACGTTGACGGCAACAGCTTTGCTCTCGCGCATAACGGCGTGCTCTGGAATGACAAGGAACTGCGCGCAGAAGAAAACCTTCCGCTGACAAGCGTGGAAACGGACAGCTATGTTGCCGTTCAGCTCCTTGAACAGCAGAAAACCCTCGACTTTGACAGCCTGCAATCCATGGCTGAAGCAGTCGAGGATTCATTTGTCTTCACGGTTCTGGACAAGGACAACTCCATCTGGTTCGTAGTTGGCGATAATCCGCTGTGCGTCATGTTCTATGATGGCTACCTTATTTACGCCTCGACACAGCAAATCCTGTGCAAGGCCATCAAAAAGCTGCGGTTAAAAGCGCCAACGGACATTCTGGAGCCAAAGGAGGGTGAAATTCTGAAAATCGACCGCACCGGACGTATGACTACAAGCGCATTTACGCCGAAAACCAGTTATGAGCATTGGTGGCGGCGTTATTCTCCATATTACCGCGACTACTATGAGGACACGCCGGAAAACTATGATGACCTGTTCTCGGTTGCCAAAGCGTTTGGCGTGAGCGCAGATGAAGTGCAGGCATTGCTCGACTACGGCTGCTCCGCAGATGAAATCGAGGAAATGCTCTACGATCCGGCACTCCTGAACGAAATGACCGGTGAAAACTTTTATATGCGTACTGATTAGGAGGTGATTTTATGGACGCAGTAAAAGTCGTTCTCGGCGTGATGACGGTCATCGGCCTGCTGGCTGATCTGCTGTCAGACGATGACTGAACGCAAAAGTACCGGCTCACGCGAACCGGTACTTTTTTGAGTCTTTCATTTGGGTATACCCATCTAAAACAACGAAAAGCTATGTCAATAGGGTCGGTTTTGGACTCTTGAAATATGTCAAAATATGCGGCGACCCTATTGCACTTAACCACGTTTCAACTGCTCAATAAGATTATCAAACAGAGATACAAACTCGCTCTCAATCTGCGAGTAAATTTCCTGCGCGGTTGCATCGTCATAAATGTGCGAGGTCTGGTTGCGAGCATTCAGCAGTGCAATCCACGCCTGTTCATCATCAATCAGGCCATACGAGAACGCCTTACGCATCGTTGCTTTCGGACTGTTCAGTTCAGTAAATCCTTGGTCAAGTAAGAACTCACGAGTGGTTTCCCACGCCAGCTCGCAGGTGAACTCAAAGCGCTGGATTACACCGTCGCGAATGATTTTGGCAGGATTCTCTTGATACGCCTGCACGCCTTCGCGCAAGCGTTCTACAGCATTGGTGAGATTTTCGAATTTCGTATTGTAACGGTCCAGCAAGCAAATCCCGTCCTTCTTTATGTTTTGAAGCAATGCGGCATCGGTGTGTTCGCTGACAAACACCAGATCAACCGAATACAGCGAGTCCAGATCATTTTCCACTGCATCGCTGAATAGTGTACGCTGTTGCGGCGTGCAGCCCCATACCGCGAAATCATAATCACTGCGGGCGTGATGATCGCCGCGGGCACGCGAACCAAATAATACTAGTTTCGGCACTCCATAACGGTGCGCTAATTGTTTTACCTGTTCGATTGTCTTATCCATCAGCGTCACCGTCCTTATATTTCTCATTATACCATACTTAAAGGAGAGATACACCATGAAAATCGGCTATATCCGCGTCAGCACCGAGGAGCAAAATACCGCTCGGCAGGAAGTCCTGCTGCGTGAGCTTGGTGTTGACGAGGTTTTCATCGACAAGGCCAGCGGCAAGAATGCCGATCGGCCAGAACTCACCCATATGATGGAGTACGTCCGCCGCGGCGATACCGTGATTGTCGAGTCGATCAGTCGTTTTGCCCGTAACACACGAGACCTGCTCGATCTCGTGGAACGGCTGACCGAAAAGCATGTAGAGTTTGTCAGCCGCAAAGAGGCTATCGACACCACCACACCTACCGGCAAATTCATGCTGACTGTGTTCGCCGCGGTCGCAGAACTCGAACGTGAGTATATCTTGCAGCGTCAGCGTGAGGGAATTGCTATCGCGAAAGAACAGGGCAAGTACACCGGCCGCAAGCCAATGCCCCTGCCGGACAACTTTGAGCGAGTGGTTGCTCGCTGGCGTGCCGGGGAAATCACCGCCGCAGAAGCCATGCGGCAAACCGGATTGAAGACGAATACGTTTTACCGGCGGTGTGCGAAATCGAAACAAACCGCAAACAACTAAGATTCCATTGTATACTTTAGTTACCGCTATACCTTAAATATTAACCGCCGAACCTCTCGTTTATGGGAAGTCCGGCGATTTTTTGTTTTATCCGTTTCGATGTTTTAAGCGAAAGTATGCGACCAAGTCTTCTCATGCCAGAATCGCTCTTCTCTGTTGCTCCACAATTTCAGACAGCCGGTTCAGCCGTTCCTCCGGCAGTTCGATAGTCGAATGCGGCCTGAATCGAAAGCCGTCCAGATTTTTCAGCTCCTGCCGAATTTCATCTGTCAGCACACCGTGTGCTGTCTTGATAAAATCCACGCCGATACGCGGACGGCACTTGCCGATGTACCAGTCCGGATTAGCCAGCTGATCTTCGTCCAGATCGAACAGTAGACTGCGGTTGTGGTCAAAGACCGGCGCAGGCTTCTTAATTTCCATCGTCTGATTGTCGAACAGGAAGCCGAAATTGCCGAGATGACGGTCGATGTTGAGAATAAGCGCGTCAAGTACGAACATACGGCGGAGCGCGTCCTCCGCGCCGAACTTCTCATACAGCCGCAGCAGTTCGGAAACCGTTGTCGGCCGGTCGGGAAAGTCACTGATTTTGATGAGTCCGGCCTGCTCATCGGTAAACAGACGGCACTTGGATATCATCCGGAAGTCGACAAAGTGGTGTTGTCACGCCTGATCGATATCACCGCCGATGCCAACATTGACAGCGGTGCGCTGCTGGAGCGTCTGGTGGCGCAAAATCCAGCGAGCTACAACTTCCATGTACCGATTGAAGACGGCGGCGTATTGATTGGTGCCAGTCCGGAACTGCTACTGCGCAAAGAAGGCGATCGTTTCAGTTCTCTGCCGCTGGCGGGCTCTGCACGTCGCCAGCCTGATGATGATCGCGAAGCAGGGATCCGCCTGCTGGCGTCTGAGAAGGACCGCCATGAGCACGAACTGGTGACGCAGGCGATGAAAACGGTATTGCGCGATCGCAGCCGTGAACTGCAACTGCCTTCTTCTCCGCAGCTGGTTACCACGCCGACGCTCTGGCACCTCGGCACGCCGTTTGAGGGTAAAGCCAACCCGCAGGAAAACGCCCTGACGCTGGCGTGCCTGCTGCATCCTACGCCTGCGCTGAGCGGCTTCCCACATCAGGTTGCGCGCAAGCTTATTGCCGAGCTGGAGCCGTTCGATCGCGAACTGTTCGGCGGCATTGTCGGCTGGTGTGATGCCGAAGGTAACGGTGAGTGGGTGGTGACGATCCGCTGTGCGAAGCTGCTGCGCAATCAGGTGCGTTTTTTTGCCGGAGCAGGAATTGTTCCAGCCTCTTCCCCGGTTGCGGAATGGCGTGAAACGGGGGCCAAGCTCTCCACGATGTTGAATGTTTTTGGACTGCATTAAGAGCCTTGTGGACTGGCTTTAAGGAGCAATAATGAGTATTCCTTTCACCCGCTGGCCGGAAGAGTTTGCCCGCAGGTATCGTGAAAAAGGTTACTGGCAGGATTTGCCGCTGACCGACATTCTGACCCGTCACGCCGACAGCGACCATACGGCGGTTATTGATGGTGAACGCCATCTGAGCTATCGCCAGCTGAATCAGGCCGCTGACAACCTTGCCTGCAGTTTGCGTCGCCAGGGGATCAAACCCGGCGAAACCGCGCTGGTACAACTGGGCAATGTGGCTGAGCTGTATATCACCTTCTTTGCGCTGCTCAAGCTGGGCGTAGCTCCAGTGCTGGCGCTGTTCAGCCATCAGCGTAACGAACTCAACGCCTACGCCAAACAGATTGAGCCGGCACTGCTGATTGCCGATCGCCAGC
>OHAI01001954.1_pt1 | contig 15469 bp, 10 predicted proteins | sample 1577091 | NCBI WGS metagenome assembly OHAI01 (sample SAMEA3541548, study PRJEB24748) | human gut metagenome | biome: human gut; feature: human-associated habitat; material: faeces | place: China | collected 2012
CTTGCATGTGTTAGGCACGCCGCCAGCGTTCATCCTGAGCCAGGATCAAACTCTCTAAAAATTGTATTAGAACGAAATTTCTTTCGTTTTAACCGACTTTAGAGTCTGACGTGTCACTTTATTTTAACTGGAGTTGTGACTTCCAGCGATTTACCAAGAGTAAAAAACTCTCGAAATTTCAGGTTCGCACTACAACCTTCGTTCTTTTGAACAAAAGTTTAAGCACATCGTTGTTTAATTTACAAGGTACAATCTGCTGTTTTCAAAGGGTTTTCACAACTTTTCGTTGTTCTTAACTGCTCATCAATAGCTTATTTAGTATACCGCAGTATACGCCTAATGTCAACACTTTTCTTCAACTTTTTCAAAAAATATTTTACAGGAAATTTGTACACTCTATACATACCTATATAAATATGTCTCCCCTGTACAAATGCCCTGAAAATAAAACATCACCTGCCGCTGTACGCCGACAAGCACGGAAAATAATGCAGCGCACCATCTTCCCTATGATATTTCAATATTCAGTTGTAATCTTTATCGCATATTGTTAACTTCTATACCGTATTTTTATCATTTCCACAGAAATTATGTGCTGCTTTGTGCCTTTTCCGCTGTAAACAATATGTATCGCACATACAAAAAATTTTTCCTTTATCAAAAATCACATCCAGAGTTAGTTTCTCCTAACTCATTGCAGGATTTTGTGTACTTTTTGTGTTGTTTATATGATACGGCCGTTCTTTCCTGTAAATATCAGGATTTGACACCACAAAATCTTTATGATATTTTATTACCTACTTATGAGTTAGTGTATGATAACTCATTGTGATCACGCTCCTTTCCTATGGAAAGGAAATTTTTTACCGGTATGGTTAGCCCAGTCTAACAACAAGGAGGAAAATATACTTGAACAAAAAACGTACCCTTGCGATGCTTTTGGCCGGAGCTATGCTCCTGCCAGCGAATGCATTCGCTGCCTCGCCTGAAGATTTTACCGATTTCCCAACCGACTGGTCCGCAGCCGGCCTGCGCAGCGCTGTACAGAACGGCCTGCTGAACGGCTCAAACGGCCAGATTAACAGCTCCGGCCTGCTGATCCGTGCCCAGATGGCTGCTATCGTCAACCGTGCCTTTGCCGCTCGCAAAACAGCTGACCTGTCGGTTTACAGCGATGCAAACACTTCTGCATGGTATTACAACGATCTCAAACTGGCCGTTGCCATGCGCACATTTCAGGGTGCAAACGGCAAACTGAATCCCGAAGCGCCGATCACCCGTGAAGAGGCTTTTGTTGTCCTCGCGCGTGCATTTGCACTTGAAAGCGGCGATACGTCCGTTCTGAACAATTACACCGATGGTGCTTCTGTCTCTGCATGGGCACGGAGCAGTGTAGCTGCATTGATTGAAAACGGCTATGTCAACGGTGCAAATGGTAAGCTGAACCCGAAAAACAGCATCACCCGTGCAGAATTCGCCAAGGTCATCAGTGAGATGGCCAGCACCTACGCCGATGCAGACGATTCTCTGTCTGCCACGGTGGACGGCAGCGTTATTGTGCGTGAAAACGGCGTTTCCCTGTCCGGCAAGACCATCAACGGCGACCTCATCATTGCAGACGGCATCAGCAGAATCGACCTGACGGGTGTTACTGTCACCGGCCGCATTGTACTGCGCGGCGGCGAAAGCGGTGTAACCTTTAAGGACACCAAGGCCGGCAAGGGCATTATCGCCAATACCGACATTGCGGTTTCCGGCTCGGTTGACAGCATCACCGTTGTTGCCGACGGTGCAAAGATCACCGGCTCGGGCAAGGTCGGCGCGGTGCAGGCGAACGCCGATAACGTCACCGTTTCTACCTCCGGCACCAAGGTTACTGCCGCAAACGGCGTTTCCGGCGTCAAGGCAGGCAATAAATCGGTTGCCGCAGGCAAAACCGAGACGGTCGGCGCGGCAGCTTCCGGTGGTGGTTCCTCTTCCAGCGGCAGTTCGTCCTCCGGCGGCGGCTCCTCTTCCGGCGGCTCTTCCTCTGGTGGTTCGGTTGCACAGCAGAGTCTGGTCGTACCCGAGCAGACCAAGCTCATCGACATGAACACCGTTCAGCTCGGCGCACTGGGTCAGTTCGTTGTTATCCGCTTTGAGGACGGCAACACGCTGGATAACTGCACGCTGACCGTTGACGGCACCGAAATCAACGCCGGCTGCTCCAAGGTTTCCACCGACGGCAGCATTGTCAAGTGGCAGTCCACCGTACTCGACCCGAGCACGCTGACCGTTACCAATAAGACCACCGGCAAGACCCAGACCGTCAGCCTCGGCGGCAAGAACACGGTAAAGCCGACCGTTTCCGGTGTACCAGTCGATTACTACTTCCTTGCAAACGGTCCGGTTTACGTCTGGGATTATCACCAGACCAACAAGGACGCCGCCGGTAAGGTACGCTATAATCCGACCCACACAACCATTGACCTGAAAACTGCCTCCAATTCGGTACGTTTCTACTCTCCGGACGCCGTTCTAAGCGAATCCGACGATAATCTCTATCATGTTTCCGGCGAGGTACAGCTTATGTTCAACTATGCCAACGGCACCGACGCGGAAAAGGCGTTTGTGGACGGCATTACGAGCGTTGTACTCGTGCAGGACGATGAAAGTAACAGCGTGCTCAATAGCAATTTGAAGTGGAGCCTCAACAAGGCGCTGCCGCACGGTGTTGACGGCGCTACCGTTGCGTGCATCACTGTCCCACTCGGTCAGTCGAACTTCTTCTCGAACGGTCGCTACAAGCTGCGCGTGGTATCGAACGGCAATGCCGAGCTGTTCCCGATCCATGTGGTAAACGAGAAAACGCCGTCTCTGGTGCTGAGCGATACCGGCGCATACAGCGGCGTGAACACGCATTTTACGGTGAAGGATATGCTGTACGGCATCACCCAGCCGATTTACCGCGTAGAACTGCAGTATGCGGGCGATTCCGAGGTACAGGTGCTCAATAAGTTTGACGACTGGTATCTCATCGGCGATACCTTCGTGCTGTATAACGATACTACCAACCATCTGACGCACAGCGGAAAGTATACGCTGACCATCTACGCGAACGGCTTCAAGTCGTTCTCCCAGACCTTCTATGCCTACGGTGCAGATAAGCAGTCGGTTTCTCCGGCGGCGCGTGCCGCAGCGGCAGGCGTAGACGCGCTTTCCGCAGCGACCAGCGGCGGCGGCGGTGCCTCCTCGGATTCCGGTTCTGAAGGCGGCAGCAACACCATGAACGCAAATCTGGTATTCAGCGCCGACCTGCTGACCAACGCGAAGATCGTGGAAAAGCTGGGTCTGGACAACGCCAATGCAGCCGCTATCTCCGAGCGCTGGGACAATATGCTCCATGACGCGGTTTATTATGAAGGCGCAGATAAGGTTTACACCAGCGCAGGCTTCTTCGATGCCGCAAACACCGCGCGCACCGAGGACAAGCTGCTCACCTTTGCGGAGTATGTCACCTCTGAGAACGCAGAAACCACACGCAACCGTCCGTATGCGGTAAAGAAGGTGCTGGAGGATAATCTGCTCGGCGAAACGACTTCGTTCAGCGAGGCTTCCTCTTCCGCAGCTCCTGACCTGACTCTGGTCAAGGAAGTGACCGAGGACGGTCAGACAAGCTACCAGTCCATCAACGAAGTAAATGAGGGCGAGGACGCAGTTCTGCTCGTTTCCGGCAGCAAGGCAGCGGCATATCTGGAAAAACTGAAAGAGAATGCCGACAGCCAGCTTTACCTCAACACCACCTCGGCGCTGAGCAAGGATGCATACTCCATCGACACCGAGAAGAACACCATCACCATTCCGGCAAACCAGCTCAAGCTGGGCGATAACGCGCTGACGCTGCAGGTCGATACCTTCCAGAAGGTGCGCCTGACGCTGACCGTTGCAAAGCAGCTAGAGAAAAACCTTTCTCTGTCGGTTGCCGAGACTACCGAATCGGGCAAGCCGGTCGTCGTATTCACGGTAGATGGCTCGAACGGTGATTTCCTCAAGAATCTGGCATCTGTTAAGCTGGATGACAAAACGGACATCGGTACTTACGGATATTACGGTTACGGTTCCGAAATGGCTTATTATGTAATCGGCAAGGATAACAAAACCATCTCTCTGTATAACGTACCGTCCGGTGAGCATACGGTTGCTATTTCGGCAAAGTACTATGGTGAGCCGCTGACGGCAAAGTTTACGGTTAATGCAAAACCTGCGGAAGCTGCAAAATCCGCACCGACGGTTTCCGGCGCTAAAAAGAAAACCGATACCAGTTATACGGGAACGTATTCCTACTATCGTCTCAGCTTCACCGGTCTGAATGCATCTGACCTCACAACATATCTGGCTAAAGTAAATCAGGTCAAGGTGAACGATACTGTTTTGACCCGCGGCTATTCCAGCAGCAGCCTTGCGGACAACAACTTCCGTCCGGCTGCAACCAATACCACTTATAGTACGTCTGCATACGATGTTCTCGATCTGCCCGTTAGCCTGTTTGCCAATGCCGGTGACTATAAAATCAAACTCACCGCAGATGGCTATACTGATGTAGAGTATACGCTGACGGTTGGTGATTCGAGTAGTTCCGGTGATTCGAGTAATTCCGGTTCCAGCGGCTCTACGGTAACAGCGCCGACTAAGCTGCCGACGATCAGCAAAGGAAGCAATATGTACTGCACGCTCACCTTCTCCGGTGCAGCAACGTGGCTGGCGCAAGATGGTTTAACGGTTACTGTTAATGATTCGGTATATCAAAAGACCGATTCTATCTATAACCTCGATGGCGGCGGTGCTTATTATGTAGAAGATGATCGTATCTCTCTCAAAATCCCATATGGGATGTTTACTTCTACAACCAGCAAACTGGTAATCTCCGATGGTACTACTAATATTAATCTCACTGTTACCATTCCTGACTACAGTTCTGGTAAACCTACCGTTTCTTTTACTGAATAATCTAACCCGCAAAAAAGGAAACCCTCTCGGGTTTCCTTTTTTCTTACCTATATTCCCTCAGCAGCGCCTGACACCCTTCCAGTAAATCCTCCCATACAACATCAAAATCGCCGGTATACCACGGGTCAGCGACCTCTTCGCCCTGTCGGTCGGTAAAATCCAGCAGCAAATGCAGCTTGCCGTCCGGATCGCCGCCGCAAATGCGCTGCATGGTGCGCAGATTCGACCGGTCCATGCCAATCAGCAGATCAAATCGGTCATAATCCGCGCGTGTCATCTGCCGCGCCGCATGATGGCCGCACGGGATTCCCTGCTCAAGCAGCTTGCGCCGCGCCGGCGGATACACCGGATTGCCGATCTCCTCACGGCTGACAGCCGCCGATTCAATCTCCCAGTCATCCGCGACGTCCTCTCGCTTTACCAGTTCCTTCATGATATATTCTGCCATCGGACTGCGGCATATGTTGCCGTGGCAAATAAAAAGTATCCTCACCCAAACACCTCCTGCTGTTTTTCTCCATCATATCACACAGAGCCGCAATCATCACGCAATTTCAAAACCCACCATTCCTGTGAACGGCATGCGCGCCTCGTTTTTTCCGTGCAAAACAGTACCCCGCCGAATGGAATTATACTCGCTTTCCATCCGGCGGGGTATCTCAATTATGAGGAGTTGTTCTTCATATTGCGGAAGCTGCGACCCTGCAATTCATCAGCCGGTATCGAAGCCGTTACTCGACGGTGCTGTCCGCTTCTTCCGTATTATCTGCTGTGCTTATACCATAGCAGATTTTCGATCATCCGGAACGTCTTTTTCACGAAATGCAGTTTTGCGGGAACGAAATGCAAAAAGGCCCTGCCCTAAAGCGAGAAATTGTCAGCCGTGTCGTTATGCAGATTCTTAATAAACAGGCATGAAAAAAGGTTTCCCGATGGGAAACCCTTTCATTTACAATTTTACGGCCGGTTAGAATGTAGGCAGATTCTTTTTCCATGCGCCGGACTTATAGAAGAACACCGACAGACCCGAGCCGAGGAACCAGCCAATCGGCCAGCTAAGCCAGATACCGTGCTCGTTGCCGACCACATAGAACAGTGCAATGGACAGCACCACGCGGATAATCAGGTCGGAGAACGTCGTTACCATGAACGGACGCATTGCGCCGGCGCCGCGCAGCACGCTGTCGCATACGAACTTGGTGCATACGACCAGATAAAACGGCACAACCGTGAACAGGTAGCCTCGTGCGACATCAATAACACCGGAAGCACTGCCCGCCGGAACGAACAGGCTGATGATCTTGTTCGCAAACGGCAGATAGATCGCCATAAACACCACGGACAGGCCGAGCGAATACACCGCACCCCATTTGAGACCCGGACCGATGCGGTCCATCTTGCGGGCGCCGATATTCTGCGCAACGTAGCTCGACAGACCCGAAGCGAACGACATACAGCAGGTCAGCGCAAACTGGTTAACGCGGTTTGCCGCCGAGAAGCCCGCGATGACGGTCGCACCGCACAGGTTGATGTAATACTGGATGACAACATTGCCGACCGATACGAAGCTCTGCTGTGCGATAGACGGCACGGCGTAGTTGGTCAGGCGGCGCAGCATTTCGGGCGCGAACAGCACGAAATGGTTGCCCGTATCAAACGAGCGCACACGGCGCAGCAGCAGCACAAACGCCAGAATACCGGACGCGCCCTGCGCGATAAACGTCGCCCATGCAACGCCTGCAACGCCCCAGTGCAGACCGGCAACAAATACCATATCCAGAATGACATTGCCGACCGAGGACAGCACAAGCAGGATCAGCGGCGTTCGGCTGTCGCCCATGGCATTGAAGATACCCGTACACACGTTATAGATAAACAGGAACAGCAGACCGAACACATACACGCGCAGATACAGTGAGCCGTCCGCAAAGATATTCTCCGGCGTGGACAGCGCATTCATAATGCCCGTCGTGCCGATGGCGCCGATCAGCGTCAGCAGCAGCGCTACCGCCGTGGTGGTGAGCAGTGCGGTCGAGATGGCGGTCTTCATGCGCAGATAGCGCTTTGCGCCGAACAGCTGCGAGACGAGCACGCCGGTACCGATGTTGATACCGGTTGCGACCGCAACGAACAGCTGTGTGATCGGATAGCTGGCGCCGACGGCGGCCAGCGCCAGCTCACCGGCTTCTACAGTTTCGGCAAAACGGCCTACGATGATGGAGTCAGCCATCTGGTACAACTGCTGGAACGCGACGCTGAGCAGCAGCGGAATCGAGAACCAGAACAGCTTCTGTGACGGTTTTCCGACGGTAAGGTCAGTGGTCAAACGGGATACCTTCTTTCGGGAGTCTGCTTATCCGGTTTTGACCGGATAAAATGGGGTTTATTGCAATTTTATGCTCTCCCCGAAGGGAGAGCATAATTTTACGACTTTAATTGACGTTGTTACGCCTTTTTCTTCTGACGTGCGGTAATAACCGCAATGGTGAGCACCAGCAGTACCGCACCTACGCCAAGCGCCAGAATGCCGTTTCCGGTCACACCGCCGACGAGGAAGCCGACAAAGCTCATCGCCGCGATCATCAGCGCGTACGGCATCTGCGTGGAAACGTGATCAATATGGTTGCACTGTGCACCCGCAGATGCGAGGATGGTCGTATCCGAAATCGGCGAGATGTGGTCGCCGCAGACCGCACCGGACAAGCAGGCTGCCACGGTCATGACCAGCATGGTGGACGGTGCATCGCCAAATACCGCAATAGCAATCGGAATCAGGATGCTGAACGTGCCCCAGGAGGTACCGGTCGCAAAGGCCAGACCGAGCGCGATGAGGAAGAATACCGCCGGCATGAACATACCGATGGTGGATTCCGCATTCACCACAGAGGATACGAAGCCGCCGATGTTCAGGTACTCGTCGCGGCACACACCGGACAGCGTCCACGCGAGCGTCAGGATGAGGATGGCCGGAACCATCGCCTTGAAGCCCTCGGTGAATGCCTCACAGAACTGGCCAAAGGACAGCACCTTGCGCGGGATGTACAGCACAAAGGTGAACAGCAGCGTAAAGAACGAGCCGAGCACCAGTGCGGTGGAAGAATCACAGTTTGCGAACGCCTCAACAACGTTTGCGCCGTCCAGAATGCCGCCGGTGTACAGCATGCCTGCAATGCAGAGCACGATCAGTACGCTGATCGGCAGGATCAGGTCGTAAACCTTGCCCGAGCCGGCTACAACGTGGGTCTCCTCAATCAGAGAGAGATCGTCATCCTTGTGTGCAAGCTCGTACTTTTTCATCACACCGAAGTCGAAGTCCGCCGCCATCAGCCAGATGAGGAATGCGAGCGTCAGCAGCGCGTACAGATTCATCGGGATGGTCTTGAGGAACAGCGAGAAGCCGTCCATCGTGCTCGATTCCGGCAGAGACGAGCCGACTGCAGCCGCCCACGAGGAAATCGGAGCGATAATGCAGACCGGAGCGGCGGTAGCATCAATGATGTACGCCAGCTTTGCCCGGGAAATGCTGTACTTGTCCGTAACCGGACGCATGACCGTGCCGACGGTGAGGCAGTTGAAGTAATCGTCCACGAAAATGAACATTCCGAGGAACGAGGTCGCAAACGACGCGCCGCGCCGGCTGCGAATGGTTTTGACCGCCCACTCACCGTATGCGCGTGACGCGCCCGATTTTGTGATCAGTGAAACCAGAATACCGAGCAATACAAGGAAGATACAAATATTGATATTATCTCCCAATTTACTGCCCATGATGGTGAAAGTCGTTTCGACGGCTTTCAGCGGATGGAAGCCCGTATAGAGCAGCGCACCCGAAAGAATACCGATCATCAGCGAGGAGTAAACCTCCTTCGTGATCAGCGCAAGCGCGATTGCGATGATCGGCGGCAGCAATGTCCAGACAGTTGCCGTAATGTCCATTCCTTATTTCCCCCTTATACGCAGACATATCGTGTCCGCAATTCCATTCTATTTTATATGGATTTAACCGGATTTACAAGTGCTAATCCGGTTTTTTCCGTCCGAAAAGATATTTTTGTGCAACTTGCAATGGTTTAACGTCATAAATTGCGTTTATAGCGACACCATTCCGCAATCACCTGCCGCCGAAGGGCCAGCACGCCCGCTAGATTAGGCAGCGCCATCAGGCCGTTGAACGTGTCGCTGAGCGCCCACACCGGCTCAAGCCGCATCATGCAGCCCGCTACCGCCGCCAGAAGAAAGGCCGCCTTGTAGACCGGAATTACCCGCTCCCCCATCAAATAGGCCGCTGCACGCTGTCCGTAATATGACCAGCCGAGCAGGGTCGAGAATGCAAACAGCGCGAGCGACACCGCAACGAAGCCCCCGCCGAACCGTCCGAATACGGTGGAGAACGCCTCTGCGGTAAGCTGTGCACCGGTTGTCAGCTGAGAAAGCAAAGGCGTGCCGGACGCGAGCGCGTAGCGGCTTACGTCGTATACCCCGCTCGTGAGAATGACGAACGCGGTGACACTGCACATCACAATCGTGTCGAAGAACACCTCAAAAACCGCCCACATCCCCTGTTCACACGGCTCTTTTGCATCTGCGGCAGCATGCACCATGACGGACGAGCCCAACCCGGCTTCATTTGAAAATACGCCGCGCGACACGCCCGCGCGGATGGCCTGCGTCATGCCGTAGCCGAGCGCGCCGCCCGTGCCCGCCCGCATATCGAATGCCATCGAGCAAATCTGCGCGAACGCCTGCGGCAGCGCCGCCCGATGCACCCACAGCACAACGACCGCACCGCCCATGTAGAACAGCGCCATGAACGGTACGAGCGTTTCCGTCACGCGGGACAGCCGTTTAAGGCCGCCGAGCAGCACCGCGCCGAGCAAAACCGCGGTCACTGTGCCGACGATCCCGCTCGATATGCCGAACGAACTGTAAAGTCCCTGCGCGATTGAGTTGCACTGACTCATGTTGCCGATACCGAACGAGGCCAGCACGCAGAACAGCGCAAAGGCTCCCGCCAATAGTGGACTGCGCAGACCGTTTTTCAGGTACAGCATGGCTCCTCCGCGCCAGCTGCCGTCGCTTCCCTTTTCACGGTAGAGCATGCCGAGCGTGTTCTCCGCGAACGCAGTCATCATGCCGACAAATGCGCTTACCCACAGCCAGAATACCGCGCCCGGACCGCCGAGCGTCAGCGCGGTTGCCACACCGGCGATGTTGCCCGTGCCGACCGTCGCGGCAAGCGCAGTGCACATGGCCGCAAACGGAGAAACGCCGCCGCTTGTCCGTCTTGCAGCACCGGTAAAGCAGGAAAACAGTGTTTTCCGCAGCCAGAGCATGCAGTACCGCACCTGAAAAACTCCGGTCACCGCCGTGAAGTACAATCCGGTGCCGAGCAGCAAAATCAGCATGGGCGCGCCCCATATCAGGCCGCGCAGCCGCTCATTTACCTGTAAGATATCGTCCATCGGCATCCCACCTCTCCCCTGTTCCGCATTATATGAACCGGATTTCAGCGGCAGAACGCCCATAATCACTCATTTCTAACGACTAATTCCTACTTCAAACAACAGAAAGCCGCCCAACCGGGCGGCTTTTTTTATTTGCGAAATTATTCCATCAGACCAACGCAGTCGAAGTACGGCTTCTCTGCGATCTTGTCTTTGTTCTCCTTGAACAGTGTGTGACCGAGTGTGATGACCAGATAATCTGCCTTGAGAACCTCCTCGAACGATACGTTCGGGATATTCTGCACCTCAGTATCCTTGGCGAACGGCTCACACGCAATAACCTTTACGCCCTTTTCCTGCAGAATGTGGCACAGCTCGATGGACGGCGACTCACGCAGATCGTCAACGTCCGGCTTGTAGGACAAGCCAAGCACGCCGACCGTGTCGGTTACCTTCTTCATCTTTGCTACAACCTTGTCAGCGACGAAGTGCGGCTTGTTCTCGTTGCGCTCGCGTGCCGCAAGGATAACCTTAGCCTCCGCCGGGAACTGCTCGTAGATAAACCACGGGTCAACTGCGATGCAGTGGCCGCCGACGCCGACACCCGGGGTCAGGATGTTAACACGCGGATGGCAGTTTGCCAGCTTGATCAGCTCAAATACGTCAATGCCCATCTTGTCGCAGATAACGGACAGCTCGTTTGCGTAAGCGATATTGACATCACGGAAGGTATTCTCGGTCAGCTTGCACATTTCGGCGGTCAGGTCGTCGGTCTTGTGAACGACACCCTTCTCAAGCACCTTCTCGTAGATGGATGCCGCCATTTCAGCAGCCTCCGGCGTGCGGGCGCCGACGATGCGATCATTGTTCTTCAGCTCGTACATCATGTTGCCCGGGATAACGCGTTCCGGACAATGTGCAACGTGAATCTCATTCATCGGGATGCCGGATTCCTCGCTCAGTACGCGTGCGAGCATCTCGGAGGTGTGCGGCGGCACGGTAGACTCCAGAATGACCAGATTGGACGGCTCGAGCACCTTGCCTGCCATACGGCCTGCAGACTCTACAAAGCGCAAATCAGCCTTGTGGCTGCCGTTCTCGTCCTTAAAAAACGGCGTCGGAACCGAAATATAGAATACATCGGACTTGCCAAGCTCTTCGGAAAAATGCAGATGACCGTGTGCAACAGCCTTTTCAAAGGCTTCCTGCAGACCCGGCTCTACAATGTGGATATGACCGCCCTGCAGGGTCTCGATGGTATTTTTGTTTACGTCAAAGCCGCAGACCTCAAAACCGGCCTCAGCCAGCGTGATCGCCGTCGGCAGGCCGATATAACCCAGTCCCATGACAGTAATTTTCATAATTTTCGTACCTCGTTCAGCATAATCTTCTTACATTATACCACTTTTTTCACGGAATTCAACGTAGTGTTTGAATTTTCACCGAAAAGAGTCTATAATGATACTATCGTTCGTTTATGCAAGTATCATAAACGACTGTCGGAACCTTTTATCTTCCGATTGCATATACTGCTTTATACCCCTAAAGTTTGGAAGGGATACTATGATTTTTAAGGGATTGCTCGAGGATGCACGCTCGATCCGGGACCGTGACCCGGCAGCACGCACCACATTGGAAGTTGTTTTGCTCTATCAGGGCTTTCATGCCCTGTTTTACCACCGTCAGGCGCATTGGCTGTACACGCACAAGCATTTCTTTCTTGCGCGTGCACTGTCGCAGTTTGCACGGCATATGACCGGTATTGAGATCCACCCGGGCGCCAAGATCGGCAAACGCCTGTTTATTGACCACGGCATGGGCATCGTTATCGGTGAAACCGCTGAGATTGGCGACGACTGCACGATTTACCACGGTGTAACGCTCGGCGGTACCGGTCACGACACCGGCAAGCGTCACCCGACCATCGGAAACAACGTGCTCATTTCGACCGGCGCGAAGGTTCTCGGACCGTTCAAGGTGGGTGACAACAGCCGTATCGGCGCGAATGCTGTCGTACTGCAGGAGGTTCCGCCGGATTCCACGGTTGTCGGCATCAAGGCGCGCGTCGTTAAGATTGCCGGTCAGCGTGTCGGTCCGTCTCCGGCATATGCACTCGACCAGGTCAACCTGCCGGACCCGCTTGCACAGGAGCTGTGCCGTCTGCAGAACCGTGTTTACGCCAACGAGCAGAAGCTCAAAAAGGAAGAGGAACGCGAGCGCGAAGCCGACAAATAATACACATAAAAGCAAGCCCTTCGGTGCAAACTGTCACCGGAGGGTTTCTTTTATGAAAATTTCAGTAAAATATGCGGTCACCGGTGCACTTTCCGGTGCAGCAAACGGATTTTTCGGGGCAGGCGGCGGGTTATTTCTCGTACCGCTGCTGATTTCCTGGTGCGGCATGGAGCAGAAGCGCGCATTTGCGACCTCAGTCGCGGTAATTTTCCCGCTGTGCGCGGTCTCAGCGGTGATTTACTGGCTAAAGGGCGGTCTGCCGATTGGGCAGGCGGTGCCGTATCTGCTCGGCGGCGCGGCAGGCGGCGCGCTGGCCGGAAAGCTATTCGGCAGGGTAAAGGCGGACTGGCTGCGCCGTGCATTCGGCGTGCTGATTCTCTATGGCGGCATCCGTGCCGTCCTGCTGCTGTGAGCGCGGTACTTGCGGTCGCAATCGGTCTGCTGACCGGTATTTTAAGCGGCTTCGGTATTGGCGGCGGCTCACTTTTGCTGCTGTATCTGACACTTTTTGAAGGGACAGGGCAGTATCAGGCGGGCGGCATCAACCTGCTGTATTTTCTCTCGTGTGCGCCTGCAGCGCTGATTTCGCACCGCAAAAACGGACTCATCGAAAGGGAAGCGGTCAAATGCTGTGTACCGGCAGGCGTGGTGACCTCGGTCCTTGCGGCGCTGCTTGCCGCAAGAGTGGACACCGATCTGCTGCGGCGTGCTTTCGGTGTAGTTTTACTCTATATCGGCGTAAAAGAGACCTTTTTACGCAAAAAATAACACCTTCCTCACCAAATGTGAAGAAGGTGTTCAGTTTGTCTAAAGAGTGGATATTCCTGTCGCTCCATCCACTTCGCGCTGTAGCGCGCGTAAAATAGAATTTGCTTCGCAAATTCGTAAAAACCGGGAGCATGTATCTCGGTTTTTATACTTCTGGAGGGAGAAAGTTTCTGTATAGGAACTTTCGGACGACTTTGGAACGGCCCACGGTCCGTTCCTGCTTGTCGGCGAAACTGTAGTTTCGCGACAGCCTTACTTATACTTCTGATACTCGCCGACGGCAAGCTCGTCACAGCGGTTGTTATATGGATTATCCGCGTGACCCTTGACCCAATGGAACCGCACCTCGTGTTTATCCAGCAAATCGAGCAGACGACCCCAGAGTTCCGGATTTTTTGCGGGTTTCTTATCGCTTTTAACCCAGCCGCGCGCACGCCAGCCCTTGGCCCAGCCCTTGGTAATGCCGTCAACAACATATTTGCTGTCCGAATACAGATCGACCGAGCACGGCTCCTTGAGTGTCTCGAGGGCGGTAATTACACCGAGCAGCTCCATACGGTTGTTCGTGGTGGACGGCTCGGAGCCGGAAAGCTCCTTTTCTGCCTTGCCGTACTGCAGGATTGCACCCCAGCCGCCGGGACCCGGATTGCCCGAGCACGCGCCATCTGTGTAAATGGTTACAGTTTTCATTGGTTTTCTCCTGTGAGAGTGTTAGGCAATACCGCATAATTGAACAAGAGCGATTTGCGATCAAATTTTGCGTACTGATGAGGCGTGAATTTGCAGCAATACTTGCCGTATTGCAAGAAATCTCGGCAGCGCGGACGGAACTCGCGCAAGGAACCGAAGCCAAAATCAGGGCGCAAAATTTCCGCAAAGCGCCGCAGCAGCGCGACCGGAGCCTACGCAAGGAGCCGCGGCTTTAATTGTGCGGTGTTGCCTTTAGATAGTGAAAAGGTGGAATACCTTGGTTGCCAACTCGGAGGCTAGGATCGCTGCCAACATCACCGGAGCCACCCAGCGCACCATAACGCGGTGCAGCTTTTCGCGGTGGAACGAACCGGCACCTTCCTTTACCTCGTCTGCGATGACCTTGGTGCCGACTACATGACCAATCAGGATGCAGGTGAGCAGCGCCACGATCGGCATGAGCACGGAATTGGAGATAAAGTCAAAGAAATCGAGGAACTGCATACCGATAATGGTGATCGTTGCCCACGGACCATAGCCGAGACAGGACAGCATGCCAATGATCAGGCAGCTTGCCGTAATAGCGATGGTAGCCGTCTTGCGCTTCATGTGTGCCTTGTCCATCAGCACGGAAACCAGTGTTTCCATCAGCGAAATGGAGGAGGTCAGCGCCGCAAACAGCACGAGCAGGAAGAATACTGCGCCGATAATGGTGCCAAACTTCATGGAGTCGAATACCATCGGCAGAGTGATGAACATCAGACCCGGACCGCTGTTTACCTGAGACGGATCGCCGCCGTTAAACGCGATAACCGCCGGAATGATCATCAGACCGGCCACAAACGCGAACAGCGTGTCGAAAATCTCAATCTGGGTGACAGAGTGCTCAAGCAAATTTTCCTTCTGCATATAGGAGCCGTAGGTGATCATAATACCCATTGCCAGCGACATCGAGTAGAACATCTGTCCCATCGCGCCAAGCACGGTAGATACCGAAAACTGCGAGAAATCGGGCAGAATATAATATTTCAGGCCCTGCAGTGCACCCGGAATGGTCAGCGAGTAGATTGCGATAACGACCGCCAGAATGGCGAGAATCGGCATCATGATACGGCTTGCCTTCTCGATGCCCTTCTCAACACCGAAGATAACGACAATGGTGGTCGCCAGCACGAACAGGATGAACCACGGGGTCGGTCCGTTGAAGCTGAAAATCGTCGAGGACAGCGAACCCGCATCGTAGCCAATGAAATTGCTGAAAAATCCGCCGTTGTCGGCCGCCTCAAGTGCGTGCACCACTTCAACTACAGAGAGGCTATCCGCATCCATGATATCCGCCTGACTGC
>OHAI01001960.1_pt1 | contig 15429 bp, 14 predicted proteins | sample 1577091 | NCBI WGS metagenome assembly OHAI01 (sample SAMEA3541548, study PRJEB24748) | human gut metagenome | biome: human gut; feature: human-associated habitat; material: faeces | place: China | collected 2012
AGGAGCCGGTGGGCAAGGACAATATCGACGCCTTCCTGCACTGCATGCAGGTGGATATGGTGCTGTTCGGTATCCTGAGCCTGCTGGCCGTGGGCTGTACCCTGGCCCGCAACAGCAGCGGCGCGAAGGCCGCCTGAACCGGAGGCACGATGCCATGAAGATATTCGCCGTCAACGGCAGCCCGCGCAAAAAGGGCAATACGGCCACGGTGCTGGAACACTTTCTGGAAGGGGCCCGCAGCGCCGGGGCGGACACGGAGCTGATCCATCTTTATGATCTTCAGGCCTCCGGCTGTCGCAGCTGTTTTGCCTGCAAGCTCCGGGGCGGGGCCTCGTACGGGCACTGCGCCCTGAAGGACGACCTTTCGCCCGTGCTGGCCGCGCTGGAAAAGGCCGACGGGCTGGCCCTGGGCAGTCCCGTCTATTTCGGCAACGTGACGGGCGCCATGCGTTCGTTCCAGGAACGTCTGTGCTTCCCCTATCTGGTCTATGACCGCCGGCGCAGCACCATCGCGCCCCGCCGTCTGGCGATGGCCTGCATCTACACCATGAACGTGGATGCGGAGACCATGCGGCAGCACGGCTATCCCGAGACCCTGGCCGTCATGGATGGCTATCTGGGGCGCATCTTCAGCACGCCCTCCGTCCTGTATGTGACCGACACCTGGCAGTTCGACGACTATGCCAGATATGTGGCCGACCGTTTTTCCGAGGCGGACAAGCGGCGTCGGCGCGAGGAGCAGTTCCCGCAGGAGTGCCGTCAGGCCTTCGTCATGGGGCAGGAGATGGTCCAAAAGCTGGCAGGGCAGGGCGCGTGATCCGGCAGGGCGGGATGACGGAGGCGGAAGACGCCGCGCTGCTGTTCAGCCCCCTGTCCCCGGCAGGGGAGGCTGTCCCGGCGCAGTGGCATTTTCCGGCCGGGCTGGAAGATTTTCCCGCTGCGGCGGACTTCCATTTCTGGCGCCGGGAGCCGGGCGCAAATTTTGCTTTGTACTTTTTGACAACTTAGCATTATATTCTTCAACCGTTGTGGGAAGCTCTACAAATGCAGATGTTGTTAAATGGTCTTCCACTCCTTTTTTCTTGCACCATGCAGCAAGTGCAGTGTCGTCTCTAACATAATCCAATTTAAAATCTAGCTGTGGAAACCCTTCTGAAATTTTTTTTAACATAAAATCAAACCAACTGTTTTCAACATGGTCATAAATCATGTTCATATAATCCGAATAGGATTCGATACCCAAAAAATAAATACCTTTCTTTCGTCCAAGCCACTTAATCCCAAATGATTTTCTCTGCACGATCATTGGAGCAATTAGTACAACTTTATCGTCCTCAATAACCTGAAAGATATATATTTTTGTAAACCGTCGATTATATCGAAACTTCATCCACTGCTCAACCAGCAATACATTCCAATCGTACGATTGAAAAACCGTCATTTCCGCACCATGCTCTAATTCTTTCCACATGGGCTCCAACGATACCATATCTTGCTCGGAACTAATAATTTTATACTCAAATTTCATCTTTTATTCCTTTTCAGAAGACGATTAACTTCATATTTGATTTTAAATCGAATTGCAAATTCAAATAATATTGATAACCTTTCAGCATTTTGCTCCATTCTTGTTACCACGCTATATTTAGGTATTTGCAATTCAGTCCAATTTTTCAACAACTCAGTCGTTTCACTAAAGGATGCTTCTTCCGTGTAGGCTTCCACCTCACATAATCCCCCATTTCCAATTACGTCACACACTTTTATTACTATTTTGTCTGTTTCTGTTGATTTATCTAAAACAATCTCTGTTTTTGTTCCATTTCTATTTGGTTCACAATAAAGTACTTTTTCCCCTAATTGTATTTTCAGTTTTTTGATATGATTTCGCACATCAAAATCCTCATAAACAACAATTTTTCTTATCCTTTTATTCTCGTAGAATTGTACCGTCAACGTTTTATCTGTATCTGTTACATCTGGTCTCCAACAATATTCCCTTTCTCTGAATGGCTCATTTTTGTCCAAGATGTTTCCCGCATCGTACATCATAAAGTCGTTTATATATTTGGTTTCCCCAGATGAAGCTTGGAGTATTCCTTCAAGCATCACATTATTTGTGGGGCGATTCCAATATACCACATCGCTATTAATTACACGCTGCATTTCATACCACGCAGTCGTCAATGTGTGCTGTCTAGCAGCTTTATAAAGTATATTTTTTTTTAGCAATGGTGTAATTGTTTCTTTTGGAACACATAAGGATATCCTGTCCTTCCAGCTAAAATTAGGCGATTCTAATTCATGAACATCCCCACTATAAAAGAAATTTGTTTCATGCTTTGTTCTTTGGAAAGGTTCTATATAGTAGTCTTTTTCACCTTTCCAAACGCCATTATACGCATATTTTTTTAAAACAATTGGTCTATATGCACGGCGTTCTTTCAGGATTTCTCCCATACATCTATCAAATGTCAATGAGGCCGCTCTATGATCCGGATGTGAATCGAAATCCACACATATAAGTACATCCGCAGCAATATCTTCAATTACTGATTTCATATCATTTTTGAAATTTTCATATGTAAACACATGATGTGTCTGATTTTTCTTAAAGCAATACTCATCCTGCCCCTTAAAACAATTTGTAGCTGTCTTATTCAATGTTGAAATAAGATCTTTTTCAGCGTAATAGATATGTTCATTTTCCTTCCACTCATTTGCATAACCCAAAAAAACAATATGTTCCTGCTGAACACCTAATACTTTTAGTGCATTTATTGCTTCCTGCACCCTATTGTTTTTTTCCTTTTTAGTCGCGTCTCCATTTGTAGTATATAAAACATACACTTCGATATTTTCTTTTACTGCCTTAACAATCAATTGTCCCGCTAAATTTATTTCATCATCGGGATGTGGTGCAACAACCAGCATTTTATTAATATTCATCTGTTTTCACCAATCTTCTTTTGAATCCATTCAACAGTTTTTTCGGTAGCGTCTCCATGATCATAAATTGGATATTTTTCAAAATATTTGTCAACCTTATCAAAATATGTTTTTGGATCAAATCGTAGTATATTTTTTATAAGTTGCTCATTTGATTCTGCCATAGGGAACGGAAAACAAAAGAACTCCGGTAGCAATCCTCTCGTTTTTTCATAAGTTTTTAAGTCAAGTGCGCAAATAAATACAGGTTTCTTCAGAATTGCAAAGTCAAAAACGCATGAAGAATAATCCGATATAATTATATCGCAAGCCAAAGACAGCTCTTGCATATCCTGGTAGATTGTTCCATTTATAATATTGTCAGTGTAATTTATAAAGCCACTTTGCAGTGCTGCATTGGGATGCAGTCTTACGACAATTTTCACTTTTTTGTTGAATCTTTTTGAAAATGCATCAGCAATTTTTTCAAATTCCAACCTATACCCATCCAAAGAATAATCATCTCTAAAGGTTGGTGCATATAGCACATATAGTGACTCATTATCAAATTTAAATTTTTCTCTAAAGTGCTTATATTCTTCCACGTCACCTATTCGTTGTGCCAAAAAGTCGTTTCTTGGAAGTCCGAATTTAAGGATTTCAACATTCTTGCTTAGCCAAAAAGCTCGTCGAAATTGATTATCTAATAGTTTACTATTAGATATAATTCCATCGGCTATTTGACCGTCGTATTTTGCCTCTTTTACATATTTTTCTCCCAATTCTGCTTCTGCATCTGCTTCAGCTTTTTTAGGTCCAAATGGTGCGTGCCACGCTTGTAAATAAATCTGTTGTTTCTTTTTTCTAACTGGATGAAGATGCCTAACATTGTCAATCCATACTTTTGCCGTTGCTCGCATATAAAGTGCTTGCAATGAGTCTATCTTCACTGGTTTTATTTGTGGTGGGAAGCTATAGGATGCAAGATTATCTACAAGCCAAATTATGTCATATTGGCAATTTTTCCTTATCAGCCCCTCAGCAATATACTTTGTACTGTCTCCATATCCTTTTCCACCAAAATTGTCTATTACAATTCTATTTTCCTTTATTGGAAATAGATACATTAATTTTCCAAATGGATATTCAAGAAGTACTTTATAAATCTTTCTTTTTCCCTTTTCTATAATATTCCCTGATGTGACAATGTGTTCTAATCTTGAATATCTCATATCTAGAAAACTCCAAACTCAATTCAATTGTTTAAATATTCGTTTAATATATGACAATAATTAGAATTTTTTAAATCACTATAATCCTCATATCTTTGTAATTTATGGATTCCACTCATTTTCATTAACTGCTTCCATCTTTCATTTGCATAGTCGCTACTCAATTCAAACATAAGGACATGTGGAGAATTATTATTAAATGTAGGCACAGAATTCCACTCTTCTTTATACCTTCTGCAAGCCATTGCAAAAAACAAGTGAAATATAAAGTAATTCTCTGCAAAATCATGATCTTTCCAATAAGAATATAACAAGTTTCTTGTCAGTAATATAATCGGATTATTGGTTTCACACGAAATATACCAGTTCGATGCAATAATTGGTGGATCATCCTGATTACTTAAATTCAATTGTTTGAAAACAAATAATGGCTGCTTACTTACATATTCAAAGAATTTTTTATCAGTACACAGCGCTGTAGCATCAATCCACATTCCACCCCATTGAGCTAAGAGTGATATTCTTAACAAATCAGAGAAATGGGCCATTCCAATTTGGCCTTTTTGAAATTTTTCTTCTATATATTCTGGAAAATCAACATAATGTTTGTAATTTTCATTCGTTAAAATGACAATCTCTTTTTCTGGCATAACTCCATGAATTGAATTAATGCACGCTTTAACTAGTGCTGGTGCTTTTTCATATCCTTGTAACCAACATACCCATACTTTATTAGAGTGTACCCTTTCGGACGTCATGCTTACGCCCTCTTGAATTTGTGTTTTATATTGTTTATACAGCTTTGCATAGTCCTTACATTGATATGCAACAGATTTCACATCTTTATTTTTTACAAATAAAATTTTCTGTCTTTTTCGTTTGCACTCATAAATTTTACGTTTTACTTTCCATAGCAAAGTTCCATTTTTCATTGCTTCTATAATTTTGTCTATCATATTCCATATTACCTTCGAGTTTTTTCAATTACAAATTTCTGCAAATATAAAAAGCTGTCAATTTTAAAGCTCATTGACATTCCAATATATAATACCGCTCCTACCAACACCTGCATAATTAGAGTAATCACATCATTCATATGCAACTTTAGTATCATCAGTACCACAATGCTCATAATCGCCGACATAAAAAAAGGAACACTCAAATCTTTCAGTTGTTCAGCATAGGTATAGTTGATTTCTTTTTTTAATGGTCTAGCATTGACAATGTTCCCATATATCGAATATATAAGCATCGTTCCTGCAACTGCTTTTACGCTAACCTTTACGCCGATGACTAATAATAGTACATAAATAGGTTTTTTATATATTTCCAGCTTTAGAATAATATCACTCTTTCCAATTGCTTTTATAGCCTGTAGGCTCACACCTCCAATCAAAGAAATCGCTGATGAAACGCTAAGAATTTGCACAAATGGTATTGCAGCTTCCCACTTAGACGTAAAAAGAATATTGACCAATGGTTTTGAAACCGCCGCGAGTCCAAACAGCATTGGAAACATTACATAAGACATGATTTTAACAGACTTTCTTGTCATCTCCTTAACTCTTTCTTTTTCATCGCTTATATTCGCAATTGCAGGAAAGAGTACGGTCATAATCGAAGAACTAATATTTGTTGTAATTAAAGATGGCAACTGGTTTCCCTTATTATAGAATGCTAAATCTGCCGATGTATATGCTTTTCCCACAATAAGTGATCTAAGCTGATCAAAGAAAGTACCTGAAAGATCCGCCACGAGAATTTTCCAGCCATAATTCATCATGCTCTTTGCCGATTTCCATGAAAATCTGAATTCTGGATGCCAAGGCACTGTAATTGACAAAACAAGAATATCAACAATAGTATTTGTAAAATACTGAGCAATAAGTGCCCAAGCTCCAAATCCATTGTAGGCCATCATAATTCCAACTACTCCGGATATTAAAGTTCCTCCAAGGGTCGAGAAAAAATATCTTTTAAATATCATGTACCTTTCAACGTAGGCATGTTGTATCGCACTATATGCACTAAGAGGAATCCTTAAAGCAAACACCCGCAAAATAAGTGCTAAGTCCGGCATTTCATAAAACTGTGACAAAAATGGTGCAATAGCAAATAGTATCCCATAAACCAGTATAGACAGAGCAAAGCTACAATAGAAATTAGTAGAAAAATCAACGCTATTCGCATCCTTATTTTGCACAAGAGCTGTACTAAAGCCACTTGTTACAAACACATTGGCTATATTAATAAAAACTAAAATCAATGCCACAATACCATAGTCGGATGGCATAAGAATTCTGGCCAAGACAACAGATACAATAAATGAAACGCCCTGCGCTAATATCCTTTCTGCAAATTTCCATATAAGTCCAGAAAACACCTTATTTTTTAAATCCTTATCTTTCATTAGACAACTCTTTCCTCTTTACCTCAAAATTTTTATTGTAGAATTCAATAAACAGGAAAAAAGTCAAATAAACCAGCATATTAAAATGGAGCGTTCCTAACATATTATCAAACCCCTCAATTACTGTAAAAAAGCAAATTATAGGGAAGAACTTCCATCCAGCATGCATTATATTTTTCTTTTCTAGCTGTTTAATATTTATAACAAACATCTTTAGATAATAGTAAAGAAATGGAACAAAACCCCATCCGATGTACATTCTCAATATATCGTTATGCATTTGCCCTTGTCCGCCAAAATTATACATTTTGTGAATTTCAGGTAGTGTCATATAGTAGTCCGTATAAAACAATGTTCTTCCACTGTACAACGGAGATATGTTATAGCAATTTTTAAAATAGTTCCAAAAATTAAACCTAAAGCTGTCTGTAATTCCAAAATATGCCGCCACCGCTTGTAAATAGCCAGAGTGTATAACAAATATATATACAAACATGCAAAATAGCATTAGAAATGTTGTGATTCCGAGTATAAGTTTTTTTCTTTTTCCAAATGAAGCTATCAAATAATATAATACTACCGCAATTACTGCGCCCAAATATGCTGCACGTTTATTGCCAAGAAATATGTATATGATAACTATCCACAGGAGTTTATTTTTCAAAATATACTTATAGCCCTTTGTGAACAAGTAATAAAGCACTATCAAAACAAATGTATATGTTAAACCATGTACTTCAAGCCCGATACCATTAACTCGATGGTTAAACGGATGAACTATCCCATCCACACCTGCAACTAAAATATAGCGTATTATAACCGTTGTATAAGAAATCACCCCAGTTATTGTAACAAGCCTAATTGATCTTTCTTTCTCTCTTCGGTATAAATAGTATGCAACAAGAAATGTAGTCCACTGTTCAACCATCAACAAAAAAGATTGTGATATATAAGGTTTTATACTTAAATGATAAATTCCAAGGCCTGTCACGAAAGACATTGCTGTTACCAAAAAATATGGCACAATGAATGCATCAATTCCAAATTTTAACTCTTTTTTTACTTTTCCTTGTGCCTCTACTAATACAAACCCCGTCAGTAGAACTCCAATAAACATAGTAAAATAGAACATTATTTTATTATTGGAAATATATCCAAAACAATATGGGGTATTGAAGAGAAAATAAAGAATCATGCCCCGCATCAACTCTTTTTTTCTTATTTTCAATGACATCGCATTTCTCCAATTATCACTTTGATAGTGTACAATAAATTTCAAAAGTTCAACTTCATTGATACGGTTTTCTTATTCAACCATCCACCAATCAATTTTATTTCTTATCATACGAATATATAATGCCACTTATGTTATGTATCCTTTTCATTAGCTCAATTTTGCGTTTTTATCAATAGGTCGTATTCATATAGCTTATTAATGAGAATATGCTTGAAGCAATTTTTCACACATTGTCTGGATACTATACTTATTTTTAATATCTGTTCTTCTTTTCCACACTGTATCCTTGACCTTTTGAAAGTCATTTATGATTTCGACAATAACATTTGCTAACTCATCGGAATTTTCCGACTCAAACATCATTCCGATTCCCTCATTATCTATTATTTCTTTTGGCCCTTCAATATTACTAGCAACGCACGGAACCCCCATAGACAATGCCTCAACTAAAGCCAACCCAAATCCTTCCGACCGGGATGGAACAACGCATATATCAATCGTATTTAAGAACGCTGGAATCTCATCCACACTTCCCAAAAAGGTCACATTTGCAGATAAATCATTGTTTTTCACATATTCCTGTAGTTCTTTATATTCATTTTTTTGTTCTTCCGCAACACCTCCTGCAAATATAACCTTTATATGAGGGAATTGCTTCTTCAACTTATTAGCTGCTCTTAGTAATATATCTTGGCCTTTTAATGACGGCATGATTCTTGCGATACATCCAATTACTATATGATCTGCATCAAACAGCTTTTTTTGTGCACACTCATATTTTTTTACATCTATTCCGTTATAAATTCGCTGAACTTTACCTTCCTTTATGCCAGCTTGTACTATATCATTTTTCACTACATCTGATATTCCGATAAACTGATCACATATCCAATTTTTCAAAGCAATTCTAAATTTGCCAGTCTTTTTGAACTGTCCTACTCCATGAATAGTACTCACAATTTTACACCTAGGATTTATAATTTTACTTAAAACAAGCAATTCTGGTGCATTAAATGAATTACAATGAACTACATCTATCTTATTTTCATTTATATATTTTGCTACCTGAACTAATGGAGAAATCTTATCCTTTGAACCCACTTTTCTTTTTAGCAATTTTACGTTGATTTTACTATCCAGGGTATTTAAAAGTTTATCATCCGTCAAATCATTGACAATCAACAAAAAGACTTCTTCCCCATTTGCTTTCATTTGATTGCAAATATTGGCAACTAATCTCTCAGTTCCACCTACCGTAAATGAAAAGAGTAAATACATTATTTTCATATACATTCACCAAGCAACACATCATAATATGTATTTTTCTTTTTTGTTTTATTTTCGTCAAGCTTATATGTCAGTTTATGAAATTGAGTTTGTTCCTTTATTGCAATCCATATCTTTTCATCATACTGTTCAAAGAGTCTAAGCAATAATATATGCGGCGTTGCATTATCTCTTGGAACAATTTTTTTCCATTCTTCATCATACCGTTCTAGCGCAATCGACATGAAATCATGAAGCAAAAAATAGTCCAACATGGTATTATTTGTTTTCCAATATTCATAACAAAGCTCCCTGGTAGCCATAAGAATCTTATTATTTGTTTTTGCTTCCATCAACCAGCTGCTAATATAACTGGCATGCCCGTCCCTACCAGGTTTCAATGTCTGGAAAAAGAATAAATCAGAGTCAAAAAAATATTTCGGTGCAGTTCCGGTGCATAGCACCGTTGCATCCAACCACAGGCCACCATAAGTAATCAGCAACTCTAATCTCAGCAAGTCTGTCATGTGCGTATGCGTAATAACTCCCTGCTTCCACTTTGTCACAATGTACTCTGGAAATGTCACATAATCGCTTATATTTTTTTCGGTAAGTACTATCACTTTTTTTCCCGGATTATTCTTCACAACTGAGTGATAGCATTTTTTTACCAGGTTCGGAGCATTATCCATTCCTTGAAACCAGCAGATCCATATGGTATCTGAAGTCTTATGTTCCTTTTCAATATAGGTTTTATCAAATTCTTCCAGTTTCCACTTATATTTCTTTTCTAATTTTTGCTTAGTCTTTAAAGTAGTCGAAAGTCTTAGGATTTCCAGTGCAGTCCTGCTTTTTCCCAACAACAGAAACTGCCCTATTCCGGTAAACAAGGCTCCTCCCTGCCAATATTGTTTAAGGAGCTTTATGCCGCCCTGCTTTTTAAACGTCTCTTTTAAATTCATAAAACTCCTTTCAGCAATCAGTTTATTGCTTTTAGCATTTCCATTGTTCTGACAATACCTGTTTTGATATCGTATTTGGCTTTCCAACCAAGACTATTTAACTTTGAAGAATCAAGGCGAGCTTTCGTTGCTTTGCTGTATCCAGCACTTTCTACTGCATCCGGAATTTCAAACACAACCTTTTTCCCGGCATAGTCAGCAATGATAGCTGCCAAATCTTTTAACATAATATCCGATGCGTCATCCGAAATATTATACGCCTCTCCGCTTTCGCCATTCAGAAGGACGGTCAATAAGCCAGATACGCTATCCATAACATATAAATATGAATAAAATTGTGTTCCTGCACTTTTCAGTACAATGTCCTCTCCGGCAACGCCCTTATGCAGAAACTGTGATAATGCTTTCGTATCCGTTTTTAATAATGTTGGGCCATAAGACCTTGTTAATCTCGGAATAACAACATCTAATCCCTTTTGTGCTTTATAAGCCTGGCACAAAGCTTCTCCACATCTTTTACTTTCAGGATATCCAGCTCTCATTGTATTACAGTCAATGTATCCGCAATACTTCTCATAAAACTTCTCAACATCGCCACGATTTTCACCATATACTTCATTAGACGAAGCAAATGCAAATCTTGTGATATGATGCTCAACTGCAAAATCAAGTAAATTTTGAACACCTATAATATTTGTCGTAATAGTTCCAATCGGATCTGTAGAATACTGCATAGGGTGTGTATTACTTGCAAGATGCAAAATATAATCTACTGTCACATCCTCTGTCAAACATAGTTTTCTGTTTACATCATATTCAATAAAGCGAAATAACGGATTTTCAAAACAGTATTTGAATCTATTACGCATTCTCTCTTTGCTTCTGCCGAGAGCGTAAACCGTACAATTCAGATTATCATTATTCTTCCTCATGATAACATCAACAAGCATACTGCCAATTAAGCCAGTCGCTCCTGATATCATAATGGATTTATTATTTAATTTTTCCCAAGGCAAATTCAGATTCGCCACATAATTCACATCTTCTAAATATAAAGAATTGTCATATACGTTCATCAAAATCTCCTTATGATTACTTCAGCCAGTTATCTTTATCTGCCTTTAAATAAGCCTTAAACATCTCCAGGTCATCTTTTGTTGTAAGCTTTATATTCTTATCGGATCCGGCTGCAAAGTGCAATGTGACACCGAGTTCTACCATCATAGTGTTGGTATAATGTGATCCATAAATACCAATTTCCTTTTCATAAGCTTCATGATACTTTGCATCCAATAAGTCAAATCTGTATGCCTGCGGTGTTGAGACACGTCTTAGCGTTTCTCTTGGAATATACTTGTTTGTTGTAGTTTCATCATCTTCGTTGATAACAAAAATCTGTTCATTATATGGCATAGATGTAACAGCATTACCATACTGTGAGCATTTACTTATCACATCTGACAATACCGAAGGCTCTACCAACGGTCTGATACCATCATGAATAATGATATTGTCATCCGGATTAGCCTTGCCTTCCAGTCCATATACACCGTTTCTGATTGATTCCTGTCCCGTTTTGCCACCAGATACAATCCACTTCAGTTTTGTAATATTGAACTGCTTGGCATATGCCCAAACAATTTCATGCCAACCATCAATACATACTAATTCAATAGCGTCTACCTGAGGATGCTTTTGAAAGCTCTCTAAAGTGTAAATCAAAACAGGTTTATCATATACATTGATGAACTGCTTTGGCAGGTCTTGTCCCATACGAGTTCCAATTCCGCCTGCAATAATAATTGCAATATTCATATTAATTTTCCTCCCAAATGTTCCGACATTTAATTACTTTCACGCCATGTGCTATTCTATTTTTTTCAGGCGGAAGTTCCATATAGTTGCCATATAGCTTTTTTAGTATAGCATCACTATTTTGGGGAATATTAACAAGTTCCCCTTCAAACCTTCCCTTTTGAGGTATCCCAAACCACTTTGTCAAAACTACTTCTCTCTCTCGATAACGTCCAAGCATATTACCACACCACTGACTTTTATCGAAGTCATTTTTTCTTAGAATAAATTCAAGATGATCTAGTACCTTCCTCGTGTCGACCAGTTTTCCAACGGGAATGACTTTACACACTTTTAAAACCAGTCGCTCAATGAGCGGTCTTTGTCTATGCGAATCAACCTGCGTGGAAATAAAAGCAATCTGTACTAGATATCTGTGAATAAGAATGTATTTAACCTTTAGCCATCGTATGATATCATTGTTGGGCAGTCCGTCCAATGGAAAAATATCAATCCAGATATGAGCTTTCCTCGGTTTCTCTGTGAGGTTAATTTCAATTTCTGATTGTAAGTCGATAAATTGACTCATTGCAAAGTTCCAATCAGTATCTGTATATCTATTACAGATTCCGAATCCATCAGGCATTTCCTTTTTTAACAAATCATGAAAAAGGTCGAAATCTTTTCTTGGCATTCCAATATCAATATCATCATCCCATGGAATAAATCCTTTATGTCTCATTACCCCAATCAGTGCACCTCCTGTAAAGTAGTATCGAAGTTCATGATTCTCACAAAATTTTATAAATGTATTGAGCGTATTCAATGTTAATTCTTGAACTTTTCTTTCGTCTGTCATTTTATGTTTCCTTTTCCTACAAATACAGTTTCATACTGCTTGCAAACTTTATCCCATGTATACTCTTCTGCTACGCGCTTTTTGGCTCTCCGACCCAACTCTGCAATTTCATCTATACACATTTGGTCTGCCTTATCAATCAACTTTGCAAGGCTACCCGGCTTGCGGCTCCAATACAAAGCACAATCCTCTGCCACTTCTTTATTGAACCCAACATCAACCAGTAAGTTCAAATCGGTACTTCCAAGGGCTTCAATCAGCGAGGGGTTTGTACCGCCAACTGTGTGACCGTGAAAATAAGCATAGGCATTTTCTCGAATTTTCTTCAACAGTTCCTGATCGTAAACAGTGCCAACAAACTTAATTCTCTTATCGCTCTTGAAATGCAGTTTTTTCTCTAATTCATTCAGGAACTTATCATTCACATTCGTAATAATTGCAAAGTCCTTTTTGCTCTTGCTTTTCATGAACTCTCGAATCATAACTTCAAAAGAGTTTTCTGGTACAAAACGACCGACAACAAGGTAGTAGTCCTTTTTCGTCAGTCCTTTTTCTTTATACCAGTTCACCAGCTTCTCATCGTCATCAGCTAACTTACTGAGGGTTAGATCTGCACCATACGCAATAAATGTGGTCTTCGGATTTTTGCCCTTGATGCCTTTTCCGTCATAGCACTCGTGGATATACTTCTCGATATTCACTGAGTCGCAGATGGCAAGATCACAATATTTGACCATCATCTGCTCTGAAATCTTCCAATACCTACGAATCGGTGCGGACCACCGAGCCCTCATCCACTCATGTCCATCCGGATTCAGGTATACCGTGCCGCCCAGTTTATGAATTTCTTTGTAGAAATGTGCCGCAAAAGGTCCGATTCGACATGCCATTATGTAAACAATCGGGTGAGGAATATGATTTTTCTTGATATGTTCGCAGCAGGTCTTTAGCGCAGCAACATCATAATAAATTGCCTGTGCAGATCCAATCTGAGGAACATCTATTTTGAAGCAGTGAGCATTGTGGAGTTCAAACTCGTGGTCATTAATTTTTGTCACGCCATCAAACTTGCTCTCATCCATACACCCATCGCCATTGGCTTTGCAAGCAACATGATATTTGATGTTCTCTTTATTTTGGTGATACTCCGTGAGTTTATAAACGAACGTTTCATACCCGCCATACGCTCCGAGGCTTTTCGCACCCACGAGGTACACATGCTGCACTTTGTTATTTAACTGCATTTTTCCATTCCATCCTCATTCTTATCGTTAGCATCCCATTCATTCTTTGAACAGAACGATTCCGTACCTTTTCTATGTCTTTATTCCAACCTCAATTTCTTCGTTGCACAACAACAAGCCTGTATACAGATTGCAGCAGCAATCTATACGCAGGCTCGCCTTCGTACCTCCTTATTCTGTTTTCTGCTCTATCAGCTTTCGCTGTGGTGGGTTAAGTATAGAGCGCAACCAGAAGCCATTAGCACCTGAAATCACGCTGGCCGTAACGCACCATGACAGGCAGAAACAGGTTGAGGTAAAAAGGTCAAGCCGCGTAAACCCGCATGAAATCAGGCTTTTCTCTGGTTGCCCATATGCGGTTGTCAAGTAAGGAACAAAAATTTTTGCAAAAAAATAAGCCTTTCCAAGCCGAAACCGATACGGTTTCAAACTCGGAAAGACTTCTCTTGTTATTTTTTCGATTTGAGCTTTTCTCTCCTTCTTGACGCGTGATAGCATTTGTGCTATCATATAAATAGAAAATCACATTGCCACTTTGGAGACAATATTCTAATGTATGAGATTGAATTTTACGAAACAGAAGATGGAAAGTGTCCTATCTGGGATTTTCTTGAAGCTTTACGCCTCAAGGCTCCTACCAATAAAGATGCACGGATACAGCACAAACAGGCAAGCCTCTACATTGAACTACTTCAGCAAAATGGAACCCACATGAATGCAGAGATTACGAAGCATCTTGACGATGGCATTTGGGAGCTTCGGCCTGGAAACAATCACATATTCTACTTTTTCTGTCAAAATGATACTTATGTACTACTTCATCAGTTTCGAAAGAAATCTCAAAAAACGCCTAAACGCGAAATTGAGAAAGCAAAAGCAGAGCGCAACGACTATCTTCGCAGAAAGGAGACTGCTAAATTATGAAAACATGGAATGATTACAAAGAATACGTTCGTACTGTAGACCCTGAAACAGCAAAGGACATCAAAGAAACAGAGGAAGTGGCTGCAATTGTCACTGCCATGGTTGAGCAGCGGAATGCGCTTGGCCTAAGCCAACGCGAACTTGCCGCCATGTGCGGTCTGCCGCAATCCTCTGTTGCAAGAATTGAGTCCTGCAAAACAACGCCTAATCTCGGAACCCTCTTGAATATTTTCCAGCACCTCGGATTAACGCTTACTGTTTCTCCCGTCAATCCTACCGTGTAATTTCTTATCACGGAGTCTGCTTCATTCAGCAGGCTCTTTTTTCTTTGTCTGTACTAACATTCCCTTTCATCTTTTCGAGCGAAATTATAGCAGCATTTTCTCCGCGTCATATCATCCCCTAAATTGGCATTTTACCCTGCCACCAATCATTTGCCTTCAATAGTTTTCAGTTCTTCAAGGTAATAGTCGCCATGATAGAATTTAGAAACATCCATATCAAGCGCTTCAATTACCCGACACGCCAAGCCAAAAGAAGAAGTCAAAATGTTTCTTTCCCCAGATTCCAGCC
>OHAI01001964.1_pt1 | contig 15405 bp, 10 predicted proteins | sample 1577091 | NCBI WGS metagenome assembly OHAI01 (sample SAMEA3541548, study PRJEB24748) | human gut metagenome | biome: human gut; feature: human-associated habitat; material: faeces | place: China | collected 2012
GTGACCAGCGGGGGAACCAGAGCAATGATGATCAGCGCTATGATACACATGCCCAGGAACGGCACCATTGCTTTACAGATCTTTTCAAATGGTGTTGGCGTCATACGGCTCAGAACAAACAGCACCATGCCAACGGGCGGGGTCAGCATACCGATCATCAGATTCAAAATCATCACGATGCCGAAGTGAATCGGGTCGATGCCGTAACTCATGGCGATGGGGACCAGGATGGGGGTCAGCAGCGTCAGGGCGGACAAGGACTCCATCAGCATGCCAACAACCAGCAGGAACAGGTTGATCAGCAGCAGGGCTGTGTAGCGGTTGGTGATGAAGTTGGAGAACAGGGCAATCATCTTCTGCGGCAGCTGGGCAATGGTGATGATGTAGCCAAAGCCGTTGGCGCAGCCGACGATGAACAGCACGGCAATGCTGAGCACGCCGATAGAGGAATTGCCGGTAATCTGGGTAAACACGCTCACGAGCAGCGTGCCGAACACCGTTGCGTACTTGCCGAAAATATCGAAGAAGCCGTAGTACTCGTTGGCGTGATCCTTGGGGATGATCTTGCCGTAGTACGAGCGGGAGAGCGCCTGGATGCCGCCCTGGAACATGCCGACCAGAATCGCCAGAATCCAGAACTCCACGGCCGACTTCAGGAAGAACGCGGCGAAGAACACGATGCACATGTATGCCACGACCGCCGCCGTGATCATCACTTTGCAGCCGAACCGGCCGGCCAGACGGCCGTAGAGAATCGCGCAGGGGAAGGCCACGAACTGCGTGACGAGCAGTGCCACCACCAGCTGGGTGGAGTCGATGCCAAGCTCGGCACCGTAGGAGGTACTCATCGAAATCACCGTGTTCACGGCATCGATGTAGAAGAAGAACGCGATCATGAACATCCACAACGGCTTGTTCTTCACGATCTTGCCGAACGTGCCCGCCAGTTCGCTGAACGTGCCGCGCATGGCCGAGCCCAGCTGGTCACGGGTGGCGCGATAGTGCACTTGGCGGTAGCTGGTAAGCAGCGGGATGGTGAACGCCACCCACCAGATGGCGGTGATGATGAACGATGCGCGAGTGCAGGCCGCCGTTGACCAGCCGAAGAGGGCGGGGCCGCCGAAAATCAATGCGATGCAGGCGATGAACGGCACGGTGGATCCGATGTAGCCCCAGCCATAGCCGTGCGAGGAGACCTTGTCCATGCGTTCGTTCGACGTGGTGTCGATTAGCATGGAATCATAGAACGTGAGCGAACCGTTCAGGCCGATGGTCGCCAGAATGTAGACGACCAGGAACGGCAGCCAGGTCAGGGGCAAGGCCATTGCGCAGCAGGTGACCACGCCGGTGCCGAAGAAGCCCAGGAAGAACTTGATTTTCATGCCCTGTACATCGGCGATGGAGCCAAGCAGCGGCATGAGCAGCGCTATGACCAAGGACGCGATGGTCTGTGCATAGCCCCAGGCGGATACAATGTTGCCGTCCGCCGGCATCAGTGATTTGGCGTAGATGGGGATGACGGCGGTGGACAGCAGCACGAATGCCGAGTTGCCGACGTCGTAGATGATCCACTTCTTTTCGCGGGCGGTCAGTTTGGCGCTTTGCGGCACCGGTTCGTGGACATTCGTGGGATCAGTCATATGCACTCCTCGACGGTATTCAACTCAATCTATCGTAGAAGCGCGGACTAGGGTAGGGAGACCATTCCGGTTGAACGGCGGGTGAATAATGCCGGGCCCCTTTCTAAGGGAAGCCAGAGCAAAAAATAGCTCCCCTCGCTGAGGGGAGCTGGCCGCGAAGCGGACTGAAAGGAGCCGATCGTGGATTCCCCCCAGATGAGGAAATCCACTCAATCGTCCGGAAACTATTCGCCGATCAGCGCGATGGCCTCGTCGTAATCGGGGCATTGCGGCACGCCGTTGAGGCTGCGCTGGATGGCGATGGATGCCGCCGCGTTGGCGATCTTTACCGATTCGGCCAGACTATGGCCCTTTGCCAGCATCGCGCACATCACGCCGGTGTGGCAACCGCCCGCCGAACGGGTGTGTACGGCCTTGGTCGGGTATCCCTCGATATGAATCGTCTCGCCACCTGGCTCACGAATCCAAGCGCCGCGGGCGCCGACACGCACCACCAGCGGCGCGCGCAGTGTAGCGCCCAAGCCGTCACACAACTGGTGCATGAAGTCGTCGAGTCCACCGCCGATGGTGACCTTGCTGTCGTCGATCGGCGCGCCCAGGCGCTCGGCCAGCGTCATGGCCTCCTGACGGTTGCAGGACCAGACCGGGCGTGCGAGCACCAGATCCTCGAGCATGTGGTCGTTGACCAGACGCAACGTATTGGTGGGATTGATCACCAGCGTGTAGTCGCGTGCAGCCGGGTCGGTACCGGCCTTGAGTAGGAATCCGTCCACGCCGGTGGCCGTGTGGTCCATCAGTGTGTTGCCGCTGATGTGCACCACGTCTTTGGGCTGCGGCTCCAGCGTGTTGAACGTGTCCGCGTCGCCATGAGCCTCGGCGCCATAGGAAGCGATGAACGTCTTCTTCGGCGCGCCGGAGCTCAGCACCACGCGGAAGCCGGAATCCTCATCAAGACGATCCTGGCCGATATGCGTGATGCCGTTGTCTTGGAATGACTGGCGGATGAAATGCGCCCACAGGCCGTTGCCCAGAATGCCGGCGTGCTCGGTCGGCACGCCCATGCGGCTGGCCGCCTGCAGCACGCGATAGCTGCCGCCAATGGAGGGCTTCGGATGATCGGCCACGGCGAATCCGCCCTGTGCCGGCACCTCGTCCACATTGAGCATAATGTCCACCCAGACTTGACCCAGTGAAATCACGCTGGGCTCGTGAGTGCCGATACCTCGCCTGAGATTCAACATGACAGCCTCCTTCGTCGTAAGTTGCACGAGGACCCCTTCGTCCCTTGCCGTCTCTTATACCGAGATTATATGAGAGTTTGCTGGATGCGGAATAGGCAGGCCGGCGTGTTTTATCGGGTAAACGCTACGATTTGCAGCGTAATTCGCCGCTGGCGAACTGCTGGCGAACTACTTGCGGACCGCTGGCGAACCAATGCCGAACCGCTCGCGAACCGCTGATGGCCCACTCGCAAGTTACGCTCGAACCGCGCGTGAACCGCCGAAGTTCGCCCATGATACACGCAAGAGTTGCGGTTGTCGGTATTGGGCTATATATTTGTGAAGTTGTGTGTTCGGCATGTCGGGTGAAACCGGCGGTCGAATGCGTGAAAGACTTGACACATCAAGGTTAAGGGAGTCCATCATGGCAGCTCGTTGCGCAGTGTGCGGCAAGGGACCGCAGACCGGTTTCACCGTTTCCCATTCGCACCGTCGTACCAAGCGTAGCTTCCGCCCGAACCTGCAGTCTGTACGCACCACGATTGATGGCGAGAACACTCGTCTGCGCGTGTGCGTCAAGTGCCTCAAGGCCGGCAAGGTTCAGCGCGTGGCCGCGTGAATCGCGTACTAACGTGGAGCAAAACCCGTTTGAGCTTCGGCTCAGCGGGTTTTGTTGTTTCTGCGGCCTAAAGAGGCCGTGCGAATAGAATAGGCCAATATGAGCATCACTATGGACACCACTCTCGCTTCGCTGGTCACCAACAAGCGTCGCGTGTCCGCGCTCAAATCGCTGGGAATCGTCACTGTCGGCGACGCCCTGACCTACTATCCCTTCCGCGTCACCGAACCGGTGCCGCTTCGCGCCATCCGCGAGGCCGCACCCGGCCAGCAGATGGCATTTGCCGCCGTGATACGAGACATGCGCGTGGTGCCGATGAACGCTCGCCGCGGCTACCGACTCGAGGCGACGGTTGACGACGCCGACTTTGCCCGTTCGCGTCGCGTACCCGGCAGCACGGCCCGGCTCACGTTCTTTTCGTATCGTAAATCGTATGTGGATTGGGTCAGCATGCGGCTGCGCGCCGGCACGCCTGTGGTGGTCTCCGGTATGCCCAGCGAATACATGGGGCAGCTGCAATTCACGCACCCCGAAATCCTCACTGTCGCGCCCGGGTCGGCCGGAGCAGGAGCGGGGCTTGAGGGTTACGCTCGGGGTGCGGCATCCGGCAATGGTGCGTTTGCGGGAAGTACCGATCCGTATGCCAGTGTGCAGTCCGCGTATCCGCCGGCCGCGGCTGCCTCTTCCGGGGCCGCGCTGAAATACGACGCCGATACCGTGCAAGAGGCGCTTACCCGCGTCTGCCGGCCCCGCCCGGTATATCACGCCAGTTCGCGTATTTCATCCGAGCATATTCATGAGACGATTCTGGGATTGCTGTGGATGATGGGGGTCCGCACGTCATCCACGCCTGACGGGCAACTCGCTGGCGCTGGGTCAGCCGGCATTGTGGCTCCCACGACCGACACCATCGCCGTCCAAAACGGGGAAGAGAATTCCGGCACGACCGCCGAATCCGGTGCTGAGGCGCTCTCCCAATCCATCCCAGATGTGCTGCCCGAATCGGTGCGCAAGGCCAAGAACCTCATGCATCGGGCTGAGGCGTTCCTGGCCATTCATGATCCGGCCTCCACGACCCGGTTCAAGGAGGCCATCGAAACCCTGCGCTATGAGGAGGCTTTCGTTTCGCAGACCTCGCTGCTGAAGTCTCGACAGCACGCGCACAAGTCATCGGCGCATCCTTGCCCGCTGAACGAGGCGCTGGAAACAGCTCGAGCGTCGGTGGGCGAAGCGGTTGCGGAGCCAAGTACGCAACCAGAAGCATCGGAGCGCGGTTCTGCGACCGATCTGCCTGATCTGCCCAATTTGCCCAATTTGCGCGACCGCTTCATCGCATCGTTGCCGTTCACACTGACAGCCGGGCAGAGTCAGGTGGTGGACGACATCGCGTCCGATCTTGAACGTGACTGGCCCATGCAGCGTCTGTTGCAGGGCGAAGTCGGCTCCGGCAAAACCGTAGTGGCGCTCGCGGCCATGCTGCAGGCGGTCGGCGCCGGCTATCAGGCGGTGCTGGTGGCTCCCACTCAGGTGCTTGCCGAACAGCATTACGAGACCATCAGCAAGATGGTGTCGGGGTTGACCCTTGCACAGCCGGGTGCCAAGGAGACCGATGCCGCGGCCGACGTTGAGGGCGCGATGGGCGCGTCCGGTGCTTCGACGGTCTCTTCTTCCAAGGTGACTGCGGAAATTCCCGTCACCCTGCTGACCGGTGGTATGAAGCTTGCCGCCCGGCGTAAGGCGCTCGCTGCGGCCGCCAGTGGTGAGCCGGGCATTATCGTGGCCACGCACGCGGCGTTTTCCAAGACCTTCCAAGCCCCGCACTTGGCCTTGGTGGTGATCGACGAGCAACACCGGTTCGGTGTGGAACAGCGCGAAAGCCTCAACGCCAAAACCGATGACGGCACCACGCCGCATCTACTGGTGATGACCGCCACGCCCATCCCGCGCACCGCCGCCATGACTTGGTTTGGCGATCTCGATATTTCCTGGCTCACCGAATTGCCTGGCGGCCGCAAACCGATTCGTACCGTGGTGGTCAATGAGGCCGACGCCGCCACCATGGGGCGTATGTTCGCGCACATTCGCGCGCGAGTCGACGCGGGGGAGCGGGCCTATATCGTGTGCCCGCGCATTGATGCGGATGATGAGGAGAACGAAGGCGGTTCCGGCGTTTCGGCAGCAGCCGGTTCTGCCCGCGGACGCGCCGCAGCATCTGGTTCCAGTGCCCGCACAGCTGCGGGCGGCCGTGCGACGCGCGCGGCGGCCGATGCCATCGGCATCGACGACCCCTACGAAACCTTCGACGAAAATGGCGAAACCGTGGCTCGCCCGCCATTGCATGCGGTGGCCGAAATCGCCGACCGGTTGCAGAAACTTCCACAGTTCCAAGGCATTCGGTTTGCGACTCTGACCGGCCGCGACAAGGATGACGTCAAAACCCAGGTCATGGCCGATTTTGCCGGCGGCGAGACTCCGATCCTGGTGTCCACCACGGTGATCGAAGTCGGCGTGGACGTCAAGCAGGCCAGCTGCATCGTCATCTTTGATGCCGACCGATATGGCCTCTCTCAGCTGCATCAGCTGCGCGGCCGCGTGGGGCGTGGCGGCACCAACTCGTGGGCGTTCCTTATTTCCCGTGCGGAACCCGGCTCCCCGGCCGAGCAACGGCTCGAAGTGATTCACCACTCGCTCGACGGTGCCGAAATCGCCCAAGCCGACTTGGAATTCCGCGGTGCCGGCGATGTGCTCGGCGACGCCCAATCCGGCGGCAAGTCCAGCCTGAAGCTCCTGCGCGTGGTCAAGGACGCCGACATGATCACCGACGCCCGCACCCGTGCCGGGCAGCTTCTGGCCGCCGACCCCGAACTGGCAGGTGAGGTCCAACTCGCCGGTGCCGTCCTCGACTTCACCCGAGGCAACGAAACCTTCCTGACCTCCAGCTGAGGCACCTCCAGCTGAGGCTAGGGCTGCGCCCCCGTAATCGCACGATATAGTTTTTCCGTATGCCGATCGTGAGGAAATCACGGTCGGGAAGCCCTCGAATGTGCTTCAGTGGAGGCAAGACCATTCGTACATGAGGTACTCGAAGTGCATATATCATTGGTGCGCTTCGAGCACCCCATTGTTGTTCATGATTGGTATGCGCAGATGAACCTGTACAGTGAAAGCTATGCGTGTAATTTCTGGACGATTCAAGGGTGTGGCGCTTGCTACGCCGAAAACGGGTACCCGGCCTACCACGGATCGCACCAAAGAGGCGATTTTCTCGCACCTCGACTCATGGGGAGTGCTGGATGATGCCCGTGTACTGGACCTGTTCGCCGGTACTGGTGCGTTGGGCATCGAAGCGCTGAGCCGTGGCGCGCGAGAACTCGTGGCCGTGGAAAGTTCCCGGCCTGCGGCGGCGCTGATTACCAAGACCTTGGCGCAGCTACAGAAGAATCGTTCGTGGGATGCTTCGCTCAAGGCCCGTGTGCTGGTCAAAAAAGCCGAGCAAGTGGCTGGCGGCTTCGGCGAACCATTCGACGTGATATTCATCGACCCGCCCTATGCCTATGAGACCGCTGAATGCAATCAGCTACTGTCCGATCTGGCGGCGGGCAGCGCCACCAACGAGAACACGGTGATCATGCTCGAACGCTCGGTACGCTCGGATGATCCCACTGCCCCCGGAGGCTGGCAAATCACCGAAAGCCGCAACTACGGCGAAACCGCCGTCTTCTACATCGAATCCGCGGATGACGACTCGGATATAGAGCGTTCCGACGATTCCGCCGCGTAGTGAATCTCCCACCGTGTGGTGAATTAATCGGCGAGCCGGCGCGGATGGGCGGCGGAGACCTCCCAGCCCAAGGCCATCAGGGTCTTGCGATCGGCCTTATCCAGCGCCTTGCAATCCAGTGCCGCGATAAGGTCTGGCCGAATCTCGGCGGTGCGGGCCAGCGCTTCGTCGCGGCGAAAACGGTCCACCTTGCCGTGGTCGCCGGACAACAGCACATCCGGCACCGCAATACCGCGCCACACGGCCGGCTTGGTGTACTGGCGATGTTCAAGCAGTGCGCCCTCGCCGGTGTAGGATTCCTCAACAATCGAATCTGGGTTGCCCATGAATCCGGGCATCAGGCGGGTGATGGCCTCAAGCATCACCGATACCGCTACTTCGCCGCCGTTCAGCACATAGTCGCCGATCGAATATTCGCGTACGTCGACGCCTTGGGCGCGGTAGTAGTCCGGGATGCGCGCATCGTAGCCCTCATACCGGCCGCAGCCGAACAGCAGATGGTCGGCATGGCTGAGCTCGGTGGCGTCGCGCTGGGTGAACAACGGGGCCGATGGGTTCGGGAAGATGAGCACCGGTGCGCCGGATGGGGCGGGGGAGCCGGACGGCTGCGAGAATCCCAGCAGTTCGTCCAGACATTCGCTCCACACTTCGGGCTTCATCACCATGCCGGCCCCGCCGCCGACTGGCGTATCATCCACCGAATGATGCACATCGTGGGTCCAGTCGCGCAGGTTGTGCGCCTTGATCTCCAACAATCCCTTGGCCTGGGCTTTGCCCATCAGGCTGAGGTTCATCACCTCAAAGTATTCGGGGAACACGCTCACGATATCGATCTTCATGTCATCCAGCCTAACGGTAGCCCCTCCCGCATTACACGGCCACCACTACACTATTGCGGTGATGAATACGACGATGAACCTCCCCACCCGCAAAAAGCCCGAAGTGTTGTCCCCGGCCGGCAACCTGAGGGGCCTGAAAACCGCGGTCGATTATGGTGCCGACGCCGTCTACTGCGGCGGCAAAGCCTTCGGCATGCGATCGGCCCCCAAAAACCTTAGCCTTGAGGATTTCGAGGAAGGATCGCGCTACGCCCATGAACGCGGCGCTCGCGTGTACGTGACCTGCAACGTGCTGCCGCGCAACAACGAGATCGAAGCCATGCACGAGTACGTCGGCCAGCTCAAAGACACCGGCGTGGACGCGCTGATCGTCTCCGATATTGGCGTGATGATGATGGCCCGTCAGGTGGCTCCGAATCTGGAACTGCACGTCTCCACCCAGGCCGGCGTGACTAATTATCAGGCTGCGAACGCCTTCTACGAGCTTGGTGCTCGCCGTGTGGTGTTGGCCCGCGAGATGGACTTGCAGGCCGTGCGTGATATTCGCGCCAACATTCCCGATGACCTCGACATCGAATGCTTCGTCCACGGTGCTATGTGCATGGCCTTCTCCGGCCGCTGCCTGTTCTCCAACTATCTGACCGGCCGCGATGGCAATCACGGCGAATGCGCCCAGCCATGCCGCTGGAAGTATTCGATCGTGGAAGAGAAGCGCCCCGGCCAGTACTTCCCGATCGAGCAGACCGAGAACGGCGCCTATCTGTTCAATTCGCAGGACATGAATATGCTGGGGCACTTGGATGATTTGATTGACTCCGGTGCCACCAGCCTCAAAATCGAAGGCCGCGCGAAAAGCGCCTACTATATCGCCGCCATGGCCAACGCCTACAAAACCGCGGTTAATGAATACATGATTCAACGCGGTTTTGAAGACGCTGATGGCAATGTTTTGAAGCCTTTCCATGACCGTGTGATTCGCCCGGGCGACCCCGATTTTGGCCAAGGAACCGAAGATCAAGTGATGCGCAATGCTGATGCCGCGTTCGCCGGTGTGGCCGATGAGGGATATGACCGTGGCTCTGATACTGCGGTTGCCGATTCGGTCACCGGCTCGGTTGCCGCAGAACGTGACCGCGTGACGGTTGCTGATGCCGTCGACTCAACTGCCTCTGGTACGCCGGCCGGCACCGCCGTCGAACCCGACGGCATGAGCTCTCACGCCCGTTCCACGCGCCGCAAGTCCAACACCGCGGTCGAACAGATTGAGACCGATTGGAAACATGCGGCCGTTCGCCCGGCCCCACACGTCGAACTGCCCGAATGGCTGCTCGAGGAAACCGACAAGGTGGCCCACCGCGACTACTCCACCGGCTTCTATTACCCGGAGCACAAGGTCACACAGAACACCGACCGCTCCGCCTACTTCCGCTCATGGCTGGTAGTGGGCGAAGTGCTGAGCTGGAGCGCGGACGAAGACGGACGTGTCACGCTGATGAGCCGTAACAAGATTGAGCCCGGTCAACAGGTCGAATTCCTGCTGCCTGGCGAGAGACCATTGGTCTTTACCGTGCCGGAAACCGGCCTGCGCGATGCCGATGGCGCGCCAGTACCCGCCATCAATAATCCGGCGCACGTGTTCTCGATGCCCTGCCCGCACCAGGTGCCCATCAACGCCGCCATCCGCTCGCGCACCAAAAAGCCCACCCTCAAAGCCGAATAACCTACCACTCCGCCCCCGCTGACTGGGGGTGGTCATGAAAATCATGAACACCGCCCGCACCCAAGAAAGAATGCCTTATGCCTGAATACAGCGAAGAAATCCTCGATTCCAACAGCATCAGCTCTACCGATAAAGCCGGTCGCCCTATTCCGGTGACCATCCCCATCGCACTGGCCCCCGGCATCAAGGTGGTGTACACCACGCGACTGGGCGGCCTGAGCACCGGCGATTACGGCAACCTGAACCTCGGCGGCAAGTCCGGCGACGAACCTGAGGCCGTGCTGTCGAACCGCATCGCACTCGCCGAAGCGGTGCAAGCCCGCCTATCGCTGGTCTCCCAAGTACATTCCGGCGTGGCTGTGGACGTGGACGACTCGTTCGTCATCAACACCCCCTTCGGCTTCGACGTGTCCGGCACACATGGTGAGACTGACACTCCGCACGTCATCGAGGCGGACGGCCAGGTCACCGCACAATTCGGCATCGCCCTAGGCATGTTCGCGGCCGACTGTCTGCCGGTGCTGCTGGGCGACCCGGTCACCGGTATCATCGGTGCGGCCCACTGCGGCCGTCGTGGTCTGGAGCGCGGCGTGATCGGCGCCACGGTGGACCTGATGAAGAGCAAGGGTGCCGACCCGGCGAACATCGTGGCCACACTCGGCCCGCGCATCTGCGGCGACTGCTATGAAGTGGGCGACGAGATCGCCGACCAGTTCATCAAGCGCTTCCCGCTGACCAAGACGAAGACCCGTTTCGGCGGTGCCGGCATCGACATCGCCGAAGCCGCGATGATCGACCTCGCCTTCGCCGGTGTACATCAGGTGGTCGATTCGATGCCGCGCGTGCACGCCGCCACCCAGTACCTTGAGGAAGACCCGGAACTCGCCGAACTGTGCCGTACGGACGGCGAAGGCCCGGCCGAGCTCGCGGAGCGCATCGACAACATCAGCCACAGCATGTGCACGCTCGAAAACCCACTGTGGTACTCGCACCGCCGCGCCGCGCTCGCCAACAAAACACACGAAGGCCGCCTCCTCGCCCTCATCGTGCGTGACTAAACGGAGAATGCGAGCACATTCCGTGGAGAAGATGTGATGCAGTTCACGGACGGCCAGCCCTCACCCTACGGTGGTGCCTATGACTGAGAGAGATTTCGATACCCCCGTCGAGACGCCTACCGTCCAGCCGGCCCCCGCTCAGGGCGCCAAACCGGCGCAAACCGTGCCGGTGGTGGCCGTGGTGCTGGCCGCCGGCTTCGGTACGCGCTTCGACCCCGATAATCCCAAGCAGCTTGTCTCCGTGGGCGGCAAGCCCATCGTGTGCTGGAGCATTGATGCCTTTGAACATTGCGACCGCGTCAGCGACATCGTGGTGGTGGTCAATCCCAAGGTGCGCGGTGAAGTGGAAACGTTGGTTGGCGAGATGGGCTACACCAAGGTCCGCGTCATCATTGACGGCGGTGACGAGCGTGTGGACAGTACCGCCACCGCGCTCGACATGCTGGCTACGGCTGGCATTCCGGACGATGCCAAGATTCTGATCCATGACGCCGTCCGTCCGTTCGTGGAACAGTCCGCCATCGACGGTTCGATTGATGCGCTCGACCAGTTCACGGCCGCAACCGTGGCCTACGCCTCAACCGACACCGTGCTGTTGACCGAGGATCTGGGCGATTTGAAAGTGGTCAAGTCGGTGCCGGACCGCCCGAACACCTTCCGCGCGCAGACCCCGCAATCCTTCCGCTTCGCGACGATTCGTCACGCTTACGATTTGGCTGCCGCCGACCCGGACTTCCATCCCACCGACGACACGCGCGTAGTGGTCGATTATCTGCCTGATGAACCCGTCGCCATTGTCTCCGGTGCGGAAACCAACCTGAAGATCACCACGCTGGAAGATATTCCCACAGCTGAGCGTATCGCCGAGGAGATTCTCGGTCGTGATCCCAAGGAAGAGGCCCGCGCCCGCATGCACGCCCTGCTGGCCCAAGCGGCCGGCCAGATGCATCGCTAGACTGGCATTATGCGTGAACTCAATGTTGTGATCTCCGGCTTCGACCACTATGACGGCGTGGAGGTCAATCCCGCCGTCGAAGTGCCCAAGGCCATCGCCGAGCAGGGACTGGGCGTCTCCTCTGCTCCGGACGATCCGTTGGAGCAGGTCGCCGTCACCGTTCATGCCGTCAGCATCCCGGTGAGCTTCGCCAAAGCCTGGCCCACGCTGAAAGAGACGATTGAGGCCACCAAGCCCAATATCGTCATCGCCACCGGGCTCAAGCACGCAGCCCGAGGCGTGATGCTTGAACGATGCGCCACCAACCTGATGGACGCGATCAAGCCAGACGCGGACAACGTGATCCCACGCCGCGAACCCATCGACCCCAATGGCCCGGCCGCCTATTGGACCCGCCTGCCGTTGCGCTCGATCCTGAATGATTTCACGGACGATTCGATTCCGGCCACCTTGAGTTCGGACGCAGGTACGTTCGTATGTAATTCGCTGTTCTACAACTTGCTCAACTGGACCGCCACCCAGGAGCGGGTGCTGGGCGGATTCGTCAGCTTCCCTCCGGTCGTTCCGGCGCATTCCAGCCAGCATGGTCTACCACTCGACCAGCAGATCGCCGCTGGCCGTGATGTGGTGCGCGAAGCCGTGCGCTACTATCTCAAGCCCTCCAGCTCCGACATCCTCATCGCCTAGCACGCTGTGCGCCACGCCGGAATAGAACATGGTTCGCACGCATTGTAACGATTGCGCGTCGCTCAACGCTCAGCGCCAGTGCGATGCGCTAGAGTGCTGCAAGGATGTGCCAAGAGCTTTATGCGTGTGCGAAAGGAATAAACAGCGATGGTGGATCGTTTCCCGGTGGTGCTGCGAGGATATGACAAGGAGAAGGTTGATGCTGCCTTCGACGCTACTCAGGAGAGTATGAAGCGTGCGCAGCAGACGTTGGCCAGCATGCGTGAGCAGATTGCGGCGGATGACGACCGTATTCTGCAACTGCAGGCCCAACTTCAGGAAGAGAAGAACAAGAAGCCGGAAGGCAACAGCTTCGCTTCCTTGGGAGCGAACGCCCAGCAGATGCTTGCCTCCGCCGAACAGACGAGTACCGAACTGCTGGAACGCGCCAAGCAGGACGCGTCCTCCATCCGTACCACGGCTCAGGCTCAGGCCGAAACACTGATCAACAACGCCAAGCTGGATGCCCAGCATATTGTTGACGACGCCAATGCCAAGGCCGCCTCGATTCTGACGAACGCCAGCAATCAGGCCGAATCAGTGACCACCTCCGCCAACGAGGATGCCGCACAACTGCGCTCCGAAACTGCCAAGACCATCACCGAACAGCGTCAGACCGTCGAGCTTGAGCTCAGCAACGCGCGCGAAGAGCACACCAAGAAGATGGCTTCCGAACGCTCCACTCAAGAGCGCGAAATCGCCGACATGAAGGCGGAGGCGACCCAGCAGGTTGCCGCAATGCGCAAAAGCGCCAATGAGGAGATCACCAAGCTTAAGTCTGATTCCAACGATCAGATTGAGGCGGCGCTCGCCGAGGCCAACAAGAAGCTCGCCGACGTGCGCGAGCAAGTGTCCAAGATGATGACCGAAGCCCAGCGCAAGGCCAGCGAAATCATTGATGCGGCCAAAACCAAGGGTCAGGAAATCACTGATGAGGCCGAGGTCAAGCGCACCAGCACGATGAGCCAGGTCAACGCCGAGGTCGAGCAGATCCGTCACGACATCGCCGCTCAGCAGGATGAGGCCACGAAGAAGGTCAACGAACTGCTGCAGCACCTCGAAGAGCGTCGTGTGGCGGCCAAGCGGGAAGCCGATGAGTTGGTCGGTCAGGCCAAGAACACTCGCGACCAAGCCGATTCGTATGCCGCGTCCAAGCGCGAGGAGGCGGACATCCAGGCCGCCGCAATCGTACATAAGGCGGGCGAGGAAGCCGATGCGCAGATCGAGGAGCGTCGCGCCGCCGCCCAAAGCGAGCTTGACGGTCTGTCCAAGCGCATCGCCGATCTGCAGGAACGCGAGTCCGTCATCACCCAGCGTGTTTCGGAACTGCGTTCTATGTTCTCGCAGGCGTTCTCCGGATTCGCTTTCGGCGGTAATGCGGCGGCCTCTGGCCAGGATCAGGAAGCCGCTGCCGTGGCGGCATTGCCGGTGGTTGCGCCCGTCCCGGAAGTCAAGCCTGTACACAACGAGGCCGATGATCAGCCGGGTGAGTTGAGCGGAAACGAGTCGGCTGCCGACGATCACAATGAGACAGATGCGGCACCGGCTGATTCGGCTGATTCAGCTGCGCAGAATGAGCAGTCCGAATCGTCTGAGCCGTCCGAGCACCAGACACAGGGCGAACCGGAGGCCCCGACTCAGGAGAATCCAGCCGTATCTGAGCAGAACGGCGAATGACAGGCCTTCGATTAGACTACTAGCGGTAAGAATTACGGCACCTGCGCTTTCGAGTTCGAGCCAGGTGCCGTATTCGTTTGGATCTGCGCCACAAGCGCACCATCACAGAAGGAGTATGACATGAGTGAATTGACGCCTCTGACCGGCGAAGCATTGAATACCCTGCGCGGCGATTTCGCACAGAGCGGCACCAACCGTCTGGCCATGAACGCGGTGACCGCCGCCGGCATCGACAAGGTGGCTCGCAATTATGACCGCGCTCGTCTGATGCAGCGCCGTTTCTCCACCATCGTTGACAATGGCGAAGCCACCCATCAGGATCGCTCCGGCCGCTGCTGGCTGTTCAGCTCCCTGAACGTGGCCCGTTTCGTGGCCAAGAAGAACATGAACTTGAAGGAGTTCGAGTTCTCCCAGAACTACGCGATGTACTACGACAAGCTGGAGCGCGTCAACTACTTCCTTAAGGATGTGGCCGCTCTGGTGGCTGCCGGAGAGCCTTCCGACTCCCGCCTGATGCAGCACCTGCTCGCCGACGTGATGGGCGATGGCGGCCAGTGGACCATGGCCATGAACGTGTACAAGAAGTACGGCGCTGTGCCCAAGGACCTGTTCCCGGAGACCGAATCCTCCAAGAACACCGGTGAAATGAACACCCAGCTGCGCCACATGCTGCACACCGCCGTGGCGCACATGTACGCCGCTGACGGCGATGCCTCCAAGGTCGAGGCGATTATTGCCGACGCCACTGCTGCCGGCCACCGTATTCTGACCATCCACCTGGGCGAGCCGCCGGTCTCCTTCGACTGGGAATGGACCGACAAGGATGGCGAATTCCACCGCGACGGCGAGATTACGCCGGTTGAGTTCTGGAAGAAGTACGTGGGTCCGGCTGGTCTTGAGGACTACGTGTGCCTGGTGGATGATCCGCGCACCGAGCACGCCAAGGGCAAGAAGATCGGCATCGAGCACCTCGGCAATGTGGCTGGCGGCGACGCCACCGAGTACCTCAACGTGCCAAACCAGTTCATGAAGGACTGTGTCAAGCAGATTCTCGTTGAGCAGGGCATCCCGGTATGGTTCGGTGCCGACTGCCACCCGTTCATGGACCGTGAGAACCGACTTGATGAAAAAATTGATGTCCCGTCGAAGCTGTGTTTTCCAAGTCGAACC
>OHAI01001967.1_pt1 | contig 15396 bp, 14 predicted proteins | sample 1577091 | NCBI WGS metagenome assembly OHAI01 (sample SAMEA3541548, study PRJEB24748) | human gut metagenome | biome: human gut; feature: human-associated habitat; material: faeces | place: China | collected 2012
TACTATACATTTAGATATTTTGATAAACGTCTAAACGTATAAATATCTAAATGAGCAGAAGCCGGATTTGCAGCCGCCCATACAGCCGCTCCCCACCCCACGATAAAAATACATAAAATCAGGCAAAGCGAAAGGAGGAATTTTGTCCATGTCCTTCGGTGACACATTCAAAGCCCTGTCCGACCCCACCCGCCGCGAGATACTTAACCTGTTAAAGCAGGGAAGCATGACCGCGGGACAGATTGTGGAACATTTTGACACAACAGGAGCAACTATTTCCCATCACCTGAACATACTCAGGCAGGCGGGACTTATAGAGGACCGGAAATCGGGCAAATATATTTATTACGAGCTTAATACCACTGTATTTCAGGAAGTTCTTTCCTGGATGCATTCATTAATGGAGGAAGACAAACATGAAAAAAAATAACAGGAAGATCTCCAAGTGGGATATAATGTACTGGCTTACGGCCCTTGTGCCTTTTATCATTTCCGTCTGTTTTTATAACCGCCTGCCGGATCTGGTTCCCACCCACTGGGGGACGGACAATGTGGCAGATGGTTATTCCAGCCGCAATATGGCCGCTTTCGGCATACCGGCCTTTATGTTTCTCATGGCAGTCCTGGTGAATATTATTTACCGGATTGATCCCAAACATGAAAACATCAGCCGTTCCAGGGAACTGAAGCAGATTACCCGCTGGTTTGTGGTCCTGCTGGCGGTGATGGTCCAGTTTGTGATTGTTCTGTCCGGCATCGGTGTGGATATCAACGTGGGAAGCATGGTAAGCATTCCCATTGCACTGATGTTCGTGGCGGCAGGCAATTACCTGCCCAAATGCAGACAGAACTACACCATGGGAATCAAGCTTCCGTGGACCCTGGCAGATGAGGATAACTGGAACAGGACTCACCGCATGGCCGGCTATGTATGGACGGCAGGGGGAATACTGATGCTGATTATGGGATTTTTTCATCTGGCATCCCTGTTCTTCCTGGTTTTCATGGCAATGGTCCTGATTCCAAGTGTGTATTCCTATCTGATTTACCGGAAAAAGCTGAAAGGAATATAAACGGTTCCATCATCACGGCACGATGAAGCCGTACAGAAGGCCCTGCTTTAACGCAGGGTCTTTTTCTGTTTGTGCCGATGATATTGTGGCGCCGCGGTAAAACATGTACGAAGAATCCCGGGAAAAGATTACCCGAAAAAATTTGGTGCCCTTGCCCCCACATACAGGATTGAATAAATGCAGGGTTTGAAGTATAATAAACGGGATAATGATTTAGAAGGAGGGCATCATGGCAGTATCAAATGTATACTACACCAACATGAGGACTACACTTACGGAAAATCTCCTGCAGAAGCTGGAGAGGCTGGTAAAAAAAGCCGGCATGATGGATATTGACTTTAACAACAAATACACTGCAATCAAGATTCACTTTGGCGAGCCCGGAAACCTGGCTTACCTGCGTGCCAACTACTCCAAGGTCCTGGTGGATTTAATCCGGTCCCAAAGCGGCAAAGTATTCCTGACCGACTGCAATACCCTTTATGTGGGAAGAAGGAAGAATGCATTGGACCACCTGGACGCTGCTTATGAGAATGGCTATAATCCCTTTACCACAGGATGTCATATGATTATTGCCGACGGCCTTAAGGGAACGGATGAAGCCCTGGTTCCCATTGACGGAGAGTACGTGAAGGAGGCAAAGATTGGCCGGGCCATTATGGACGCGGACATCGTTATTTCCCTGACCCACTTTAAGGGGCATGAGGCAACCGGTTTTGGCGGTGCCTTAAAGAACCTGGGAATGGGCTGCGGTTCCCGCGCAGGAAAGATGGAGATGCACAATGCCGGTAAGCCCTTTGTACATACAGATAAATGTATCGGATGCGGCGCCTGTCAGAGAAACTGCGCCCACAGCGCCATCACGGTCCTTGAACGCAAAGCCTCCATTGATACAAGCAAGTGTGTTGGATGCGGCCGCTGTATCGGAGCCTGCAGTTTTGATGCTGTTTACAATCCGAATAGCAGTGCTAATGAAATACTTGACCGCAAGATGGCTGAGTATGCACAGGCTGTCTGTCATGGCCGTCCACATTTTCATATTGTACTGGTACAGGATATCAGCCCGAATTGTGACTGCCACGGTGAGAACGATGCGCCGATCCTTCCGGATATCGGAATGTTCGCAAGCTTTGACCCGGTAGCTCTGGATCAGGCATGTGCAGATGCCTGTCTCAAGACAACGCCGATCGAAAACAGCCAGCTTGGAGAGCATCTGTCAGAACCAGGATGGCACTGCCATCACGACCATTTCAAAGACTCCAACCCGAATGTAGAATGGAAAGCAACTCTGGACCAGGCAGAAAAGATCGGCCTGGGAACAAGAGAGTATGAGCTGAAAAAGATTAAATGATAAATTTTCTTGGCGGTTGATATACTTACAAGGGGGAAAAGATGTTTACATTATTTAACACCGAAAGTCTCTGGATAGGCACAGATCTGAAAAAATTCAATGAAATTCGGGACATTCTGGACAGGGAAGGAATTTGCTATAAGTATAAAGTAAGCGATCAGTTAGGCCTGTGGATGGGAAAGGGTACTGTTCGTGGAAACTTTGGAAGCATCGGCAATTCACCAGATCAGTTCAAGCAGTACGAAATTCTGGTAGAAAAGAAACAACTGGAAAATGCCAGAATGGTGATACGGAAATAATTATATTTTATACAGAAAACAGGAGCAGACATGTGAAGACATGTAACTGCTCCTGTTTTGTGTTGAAAAAGTATATCCGGAAACAATTCAGAAATGGCTGGAGAAGAAATAAATTTACGGAAATGCTATAGCAGCTATTGAAATTCATAGTAACTTGTATCCCGTACCTATCTTTTATATAATATTCCCAACAATAAAAAAGGAGATGTTATCGTGGAGGGAGAAGAACTGAAGGATAAAATACGGGAGAAGGCGTATGATCTGGGAATCAATCTGGTGAGTTCCTGTTCGGTGACCAAATGGGAGGAGATTCCCATCCAGGATCCGGAATTCTGGCCTTAGAACATCTGGCCCTGGGTAAAAAATGTGATCGTGCTGGGGATTCCGCTGTATTCGCCAATGATGAGCACCACGCCATCTATGGTCTATCAGGAACTTTATGACACCAGCAACCGGGTGCTGGATGATATGGCATACCGTCTGACCAATTATATTGTGAACCGTCTGGGATACAAGGCAATCTTTTTCCCAAGGGACTGTTACTATAACATTGATGTTCTGGTAGATAATCCCAATGCGGCATTTTCCCATGTGATGGCAGGATATTATGCGGGAATGGGAACTATCGGTGACAGCCATAATCTGATCACAAAGGAATTTGGCCCGAGACTGCGTATCGTCTCCATTCTTACAGATGCCCCGCTCCCTGCAGATCCCATGCTAGAAAAAGATCTCTGCATTCACTGCAGGAAATGCCTGAAAAATTGTCCATCCCATTGTTTCAAGGAAAGTGAAAGCGGTGTATATGATATGGATAAAGTTGCCTGCACAAAATACCATGTAAAGATCCGTGATGAACACCACTGGCCCTGTGGTGTCTGCGCCAATGTCTGTCCCGTTGGCGAGGACAGAAAAATGTGCCGTGGAACAAAGGTGATCACAGACGAGGGAATCCGCCATTGCCAGTCCTTTGGGTCATGACATGAGAATATGATAAGAAAAAAGACATTGTTACCTGAGATAGATACGTATCTGCCAGGGGGCAATGTCTTTTTTATGGAAACTTCCACAAAATGCCTTGAATTGTGGGAAACAGGATGATATGATATCACCAAAGCATATTTTCTATCAATTTCAAGGCATTCTGCCGTCTTATAATCTAAATTACATTTCAGAAATTCATGCTTTTAATTCCCTAAAAATTATGAAAGCAGGAGTTCTGGATAAAATTAAAGTACAAATTGTTCTTTCACTCCTGCAAAACAGGAGGTGCTGCCTATGGCAAAAAGAAAGAATCGTAAAGTTACAGCAGAAAAGAGTCAGAATGCCGGAAAACATCTGAAGGCAAACAGAAAATATAAGGATACAGTATTTCGGATGTTGTTTTCTGACAGAAAAAATTTACTGTCACTTTATAATGCGGTTAACGGGACGACATATGATAATCCGTCGATGCTTGAGATTGTTACTTTGGAGAATGCTGTTTATATAGGAATGAAGAATGATCTGTCATTTATTGTGAATACGAATTTATTTCTGTATGAACATCAGTCTACATATAACCCCAATATGCCATTAAGAGACTTGTTGTATATTGCTGCAGAGTATCAAAAACTTGTGGACAATAAATCTTTGTATTCGCCGATATTACAAAAAATTCCGGAACCGAATTTTATTGTATTTTACAACGGAACTGAGAAAAAAGAAGAAAGTTGGGTAACCTATCTTTCTGAGGCGTATGAGGATTTCAGCGGAGAGGCAAATCTGGAACTTAAAGTACTTACTCTGAATGTTAATGAAGGGCATAACAGAAAACTGATGGAAGAATGTCATATATTGAGAGAATATGCACAATATGTTGCAAAAGTAAGAAAGTACACAAAAGAAATGAACCTGGATGGAGCTGTTGAGCTGGCTGTGGATGAATGCATCCAGGAGGGAATTCTTGTGGAATTTCTCCGAAAGAATAAGAGTGAGGTGGTAGCGATGAGTATATTTGAGTATAACCAAGAAGAGGAAGAAAGAAAATGGAAGGAATCCGTATATGAAGCCGCAAGAGCGGAAGGAAGAGCGGAAGGAAGAGCGGAAGGAAAAGCAGAAGGAAAAGCAGAAGGAAAATTACAGGCAAAAAAAGAAATTGTACATTCTCTGGCAGAAAGAGGCATGAATTTGGGAGATATCGCAGAAATAATAAAAGTATCACAGAAAACGATTCAGGAATGGCTAGATCAGAAATAAAGCATAAAGAGAGAAGCATATTGCTTTTTTTGAAATTTTATTGAAAATATTTCTCCATAATGATATCATGAGACACGAAAAACACAGAAAAACTGAGAAAACATAAGGCTGTTGTACAGATATCCGCAATATGGTCTGAAACAGCCGGTGAGAGTGTCAGAAAACAAAAGCAATAGGTGGCGGGATGTTTGATGACCAGGGATATACAGGAGGAGAAAGATAATGAAATTAACCATGCTTGGAACAGGTAACGCACTGGTAACAGAGTGCTACAATACATGTTTCGTGCTCAGCGATGAGTACGGTCATTTTCTGGTTGACGGAGGCGGCGGAAATACTGTGCTTTCCCAGCTGAAGAAAGCAGGTGTTGATCTGATGGACGTCCATGAGATCTTTGTTACACATAAGCACGTAGACCATATTATGGGAATCGTGTGGGTGATCCGTATCATCTGCCAGAACATGAAAAAAGGTACTTATCAGGGAGAGGCGAATATCTATGCTCACGATGAAGTGATCGGACTTCTGAAAGACATGGCATTTAAGCTTCTGAATAAGAAAGAGACACAGTACATCGGCGACAGACTTCACCTGATCGAAGTAAAAGATGGTGAGGAGAAAACCATCCTCAATAAGAAAGTAACTTTCTTTGATATCGGCTCCACCAAGGCAAAACAGTTCGGTTTCCAGATGATCTACGATGGTGGAAAGGTACTTACCTGCTGTGGCGACGAGCCATACAACGAGTGCGAGGAGAAATATGCGAAGGGCAGCGACTGGATGTTCCACGAAGCATTCTGTCTGTACGGCCAGCGTGATATTTTCAATCCATATGAGAAACATCACTCTACAGTCAAGGATGCCAGTGAGCTGGCTGAGAATCTTGGGGTTAAGAATCTTGTTCTGTATCACACAGAGGACAAGAACATTAAGAAACGTAAAGAGCTTTACGGAGCAGAAGGCAGAGAGTATTATCACGGAAATCTGTTTGTTCCGGATGATCTTGATGTGATCGAAATGTAATAACTGTAAAAAGAAAGACTGGAAGTATGGCATATGCTGTATTTCCGGTCTTATTATGTTTGGAAACAGAGAGGATACTAATAAATTTTATAGTACATCTGTCAGGTAGAAAAATACTTGTATGGCAAAAAGGTATCGTTTACAATAAAGAATACACACATAGCATTGCGAGAGCATGTCAATAAGAACAGATCTGAAAATTACGGATTCGTATCCGGCAAAAATAAGATTTTACAAATTACGAGGTGACAGAACATATGCCAGCAACAGATAACATCACACTTGAAAAAAAATACAGAAAACTCCAGGAAATCCTCCGTTCCCTGGGAAGTGTAGCCGTAGCTTTTTCCGGTGGAGTGGACTCCACATTTTTGCTGAAAGCTGCACAGGAAACACTTGGCGACAAAGCTATGGCCATTACCGCATGTCCATGCTCCTTCACCGACAGAGAACTGAAAGAAACGCAAGATTTCTGCCAGGAAAATCACATTTGCCAGGAGATATGCAAGATCAACGAATTCGACATCCCGGGGTTCCGTCAGAATCCGCCGGACCGCTGCTATATCTGCAAAAAAGCCATCTTTACCAGACTTTGGGAAGCTGCAAAGGCGCGCCATATGAACATGATCGTGGAAGGCTCCAATATGGATGACCTGGGAGATTACCGTCCTGGAAAAAGAGCCATTCAGGAGCTTGGGGTCCGAAGTCCTCTCCAGGAGGCCGGCCTCTATAAAGAAGAGATTCGCAAGCTGTCAAAGGGCATGAACCTTCCAACCTGGAACAAGCCATCCTTTGCCTGCCTTGCTTCCAGATTTGTATACGGTGAGACCATCACCGAGGAAAAACTTCACATGGTAGACCAGGCCGAGCAGTTTCTCATGGATCTGGGATTCCATCAGTTCCGTGTCCGTATCCACGGTACCATGGCAAGGATCGAGGTTCCGGAAGAAGATATCCTGAAAATTGCAGATAATGAAACAAGAACAAAGATCACAGAGAAATTCCGCACATTGGGATTTTCTTACGTGACTCTGGATCTTCAGGGCTTCCGTTCCGGAAGTATGAATGAAACACTGGGAAAATAAGTATCAGAAAATAAAATAATCCCCCGGAAATACCGCGCGAGAAGTATTTCGGGGGGATTGCTGCACGAATAGAACCGGAGGCTCCGTTACTGTGTTCAAATCTTAATTTTCGGATTGAGAATATTTGTCTGGCAGGCTGTATATCTTACATATAATCCTTCAGCACATTATGATCCCGGAGCACCTTTTCAACCACAGTACCCTTTACAACATTGAGAAGTGGTTTTTTCAGTGCATTCAGAGGTCCTGGCAGCTGGATCTCAAGAGGAGATTTTCCATCCATCAGCTTCACGCTGCTGTCAAGAAGCTCACGGATATCATAAACGCTTCCCCATACTTCCGGAACACCACGGTCTACACCAAAAAGTCCATATACAGCTTCCATTGCGGTACGTACGGAATATTCTGTTGTGAATATGGTATCACGTGGAGTCTCTGCAAACTGACCCAGGAATGCGAAGTTTACGCATCCATCCGGGATAACATCCGGGCGGTCACCTTTGGCGCGGGGCATGAAGAATGCAGTGATATACGGCATCATAGTCGGAACGCAGACAGCACTGTTTTCAGCCATGTCGTCGATCTGATCTACCGGAACACCCAGGTGGTACAGCCACTCAGCGGTAATTTCCTTACCGGTACATTCTTTCATCGGTTTTTTGATATAGTCACCAGGAACATCGGTGAACAGTCCGTATACCCATACGCAGACTTTCTTCGGATCCTGCTCCTTGAACTGTCCCTGACGGTTGATGGTCCAGCTTAAGAGCCATTTGGAATCCTGGCAGCTTACGATACCGCCGGTAACAACCTTGCCAGAACGCGGGTCACGCTGGCAGATATTGGTGATATATGGGATGATGCGGTCATCCAGAGTCGTGATGGTAGCAGATTCCCAGTTTGTTTTGGAAATATCAGAGCAGAATTTTTCCGGATGTCCGAAGGACGGATCCTGGGCTGCGATATTTTTCCACAGGGACCATACGCCGCTGGTGCGGACTTCTGCGTCACCGTTTGGAGCATGATTCTGGTCGCCATAGATGGTGCCTTCTGTACAGCTTCCGTTTGTGACAAAAACATAATCATTTTCAGTAAGAAGAATGCCCTGTTCCACACCTTTTACCTTACATTCAATGGCGGAGGCGATCTTTTTGCCATCCTTGAAATCAAAGATCACGTTTGTGACCTCGGTATTAAACTGGAAGTCAACACCTGCATCCTCCAGATATTTTTTCATAGGAAGGATCAGGGATTCATACTGATTGTACTTGGTGAACTTCAGGGCACTGAAATCCGGAAGTCCTGCAATGTGATGGATGAAACGCTGGAAGTAAAGCTTCATCTCCAGAGCACTGTGCCAGTTCTCAAATGCGAACATGGTCCTCCAGTACAGCCAGAAAGTGGAATCAAACACTTCATCATCGAAAACATCCTCGATAGTTTTATCGTAAAGATCCTCATCCTTTGTCATAAACAGCTTCATGATTTCCATGCAGCCCTTCTGGCTTAAGTTAAATTTTCCGTCGGTATGAGCGTCCTGCCCACGGTTAACGGTTGCACGGCACAGAGAATAATTGGGGTCATGTTTATTCAGCCAGTAAAATTCATCCAGAACAGAAGCGCCTGGTTTTTCGAGGGAAGGAATGCTGTGGAAAAGATCCCAGAGACATTCGAAATGATTTTCCATCTCACGGCCGCCACGCATGATATAACCTCTGGACGGATCAAAAATTCCATCGCAGGCACCGCCGGCAATGTCCATGGCTTCCAGGATGTGGATATGGTCCCCGGGCATCTGTGCATCTCTGACCAGGAAGCAGGCAGCTGCCAGGGAAGCAAGGCCGCTTCCTACGATGTAAGCATGCTTGTCATCCACACCCTCCGGCTTCTCCGGGCGGGCAAAGGCTTCGTAGTTGCCGTTGGAATAATAGATCCCCTTGCTGTTTTTGTCATATTTTCCACGTTCGGTATTGCGGTAGTTCTCGGTAGTTTCCTTTACATGGAAAGTTTCCTCTTCATTGATCTCTTTTGTTTTTTTCATCAGCATGGCTGCGCCGGCTCCGGCTGCCGCAAGTGCTGCAAGTCCCATGAATCCTTTTTTATCTGACATATGACATCCACCTTTCGTAAATGAGATACCTGTTTGTATCGGATTAACTGTTCTTTGTTGCTGTTGAGGCTATGATAGCCCATCCGGAAAAAAGATTCTATTTACAAAACACCGGAAATGTTCAGTTTTTTATCATTATGCCTGTTTTGATAAGTTTTTATTCTGTACGCACACCGGCAGTTTTGTTTTTTGCGGCAAAATTGTGGATGGCATTGTCGATACATCCATACAGTGCAGTTGCGGTGTCATCCACGATTCCGTGGTAATCTTCGCGCATGCCATTTTTGATCCAGTCCAGCATAATGCCTACAAAGCTGTATTTATAGAGATCTGCGATAAAAATTTTCTGCTCTTCTGTAATGAGGATGTCTTTTGATTTCTCAGTTACCACACCCATCAGCAGATCACAGGTGAGCGCAAACAGATAATTCTCGATCTGTTCCCGTCCAACGCTGCGGTATACATTTAAGATGAACGGTTTGTTTTCCATTACGGCATCAAAGATCTGAAGAAGTCCCTCATGCCAGGTAGAAGAAGTTTTTTTGCCCTGGAGGGCGATCCTGGCATCCTCCAGACAACTCCACTCCACAAGATCGTAGATATCTTTGAAATGATAGTAAAAAGTCATGCGGCTGATCCCGCAGTCTGTAGTCAGGTCGTTGATGGTGATCTTATCTAAAGGCTTCTTAAGAAGCAGACGTTTCAGGGATTCTTCCAGAGCAAGTTTGGTTGCGTTTGTCATAATTGCTGGCCTCCTTTGGCAAGTTTATGGCTATTAATATAACATGAAAATGCACAGAAATTCTATGGATGGCGGTGACTTTTCTGTGAAAAGATGATAAACTATATGAAAAATTTATAATGTTGCAAAAATATTATCATAAACCGGCATTACAGATGGAGAAGAGTATGACATGAAGAGGAAACCAGTATATATCCTGTGTATATTTGCAGCGATCGCAGTTCTGATCTATATGACAGGAGAATCCTATTACAGCGGCATTACAAAAAAAGCAGGTCTTGAGAAAAAAGAAGAAAAAGTATATCAGTATCAGTATGACCTGATCGTGGACAGTCCGGATTCCCAGTTCTGGCAGGCTGTATATGCAAGTGCACGGAAAACTGCGGCACAGAACGACGTCCTTCTGGAAATCATGGGACCGGATCGGGGAACCTCCTATGACAAACTGGACTACATGAACATGAGTATTGCGGCCAAGGCAGACGGGATCATTTTGCAGTACAACGGGGAATCCGGTCTGGAGAAAGCCATTGATACTGCAGTAGAAAATGGCATACCAGTGGTCACAGTCATGAGTGACGCGGTGCACAGCAGGCGGCAGAGTTTTGTGGGTGTCAGCGATTATCAGCTGGGCATGGCTTACGGGGAAATTGTTTCCAGTTATGTGGACGAAGATACGGAAAAGATCCTGATCCTTCAGAAAAGAGACATTGATGATATGAACGAAAGCCAGATCTATACCCAGATCAGCAATGCAGTCCAGGCAGCATCCGGAAAAAATGACATCCGGATCAAAGGAAGAAATCTTTTGTCTACAGGAACCTTTGAGACTGAGGAAGCAGTTACGGATATTTTTCAGCAGAAACGGAACATCCCGGATATTCTGGTCTGTATGGATGAGGAGACCACGGAATGTGCCAGACAGGCAGTGCTGGATTTCAACCTTGCGGGAAAAGTAAAGATCATCGGCTATTATACATCGGAGGATATCCTGGCAGCAGTGGAAAAAGGTGTCATTTCCGTGACCTGCGACGTGGATACCACACAGCTGGGACAGTACAGTGTGGAAGCGCTTACCAATTATATCAAAGATGGAAGAACGAATTCTTATTATAATGTAGACATTAATTTTCTTGACCGGGCAGCGGTGGAAAAAATGAGAAGGGAGGCAGACACAGATGAAAAAGCTTCGGTGGAGTGACCTTTCTCTTGTCAGCAAGATCGTGATCGAGGTAGGCGTCCTTGCGGCGCTGATGTTTACGATCAACATGCTGTTTTATGTCCGGATCAACAATTCCATGCAGGAGATGGATGATGTATACGCCAGCAATGCCCAGATCACAGAACTGGGGCAGGTTTTTGAGGATGTACAGGACAGCATGTATCAGTATCTGAAGGTAAAAAGTTCCCAGGCACTGATGGATTATTACCAGAACGAAGCCAAATACAGGCAGGAACTGGAAAAGCTCAATGATCAGAATATAGAGGATTCTGTAAAACTTCTGGAGAAAAAGATCCGGAAAATGTCCGAATCCTATCTGTCCTGCACAGCAGGAACCGTAGCTGCCAAGCGAGGCAGAAATGTGGAAAAGTACAAGCTGAAATACGACGAGAGCCTGGAACTTTACAGCTATATCCAAAGCTCCATGGATGAACTGAACAAGCAGCTTTTTAAAGAAAATTCCCAGACCTACGGGGCTCTCCGGGCAGTTATGAAATATCTGGAGATCAGCAATACGGTGATCATGCTTCTGGGGGTAGTCTGCGGAATGATCCTTCTGATCATGGCTACAAGAGGGATGTTCCGGCCGCTGACAAACATGGCGGAAACCGCACAGCTGGTAGGTCAGGGAAACTTTAATGTGAAGATGCCGCCAACCGATGCCAAAGATGAACTGGGGGTGGTGACAAGGGCTTTTAATACCATGGTGGAGAATCTCGGCCTTTACATCGCAAGGACAAAGGCAGGTATGGAAAAAGAGCAGCAGATGATGGAACGGGAACTTCTGATGGAGACACATCTGAAGGAAGCACAGCTGAAATATCTCCAGTCCCAGATCAACCCGCATTTTCTTTTTAATTCCCTGAATGCAGGAGCACAGCTCGCCATGATGGAGGATGCGGAAAAAACCAGTATTTTTGTGGAAAAGATGGCAGATTTTTTCCGTTATAATGTAAAGAAGGGTGAGGAAGATGCTACACTGGAGGAAGAGCTGGAAGCAGTAGACAATTATATTTACATACTGAATGTGCGTTTTGCAGGAGATATCCATTTTTCCAAAAAGGTGGAATGTGATGTGGAAAATGTGCGTGTTCCCAGCATGATCCTGCAGCCGGTTGTGGAAAACGCGGTCAATCATGGAATCCGCAATATTGACTGGGAAGGCCATATTGAACTGAGTGTGGAACGCTGGAAAGATCATATTGAGATCAGTGTCCGGGATAACGGACAGGGAATGACGAAAGAACAGATTGAGAAAGTTCTTTCCAAAAAGATCCACAACAGTTCCAGTGAGGGGGATTCCACGGGAATTGGTATGAATAACGTGATCAGCCGTCTGGAACTGTACTATGAACAGGACGGACTGATGGAAATTTACAGTGAAGGGGAAGGAATGGGAACAGAGGTTGTGATCAACATTCCTGTGGAGAGGAGCGAAAATAATGTACAGAATCCTGCTTGCTGATGATGAAGGGATCATGCTGGAATCCCTGAAAAGTATCATAAGTTCCAATTATGGAAATGAATGTGAGATCCATACTGCAAAAACCGGCCGTGCAGTTGTGGAAGAAGCGGAAAAATATCCGCCGGACATCTGTTTTATGGATATCCAGATGCCGGGGTTGAGCGGAATCCAGGCCATCCGGGAGATACAGAAATTCAACAGATCTGTAGTGTTTGTGATCATCACTGCCTACGATAAATTCAATTATGCAAAAGAAGCCGTAAACCTGGGAGTTATGGAATTTCTGACCAAGCCGGTCAACAAAAAAGTAATCCTGGAAACCTGTTCAAAAGCTATGGATCAGGTGGATTCCACAAGACAGAAACGAAGCGATGATCTGAAGATCCGTGAAAAACTGGAAACCGTTGTGCCCATGATTGAAAGCGGATATATCAATAATATCCTTCTGCAGGATGATTTTCAGACATATCAGGATAATTACAAGGAACTTCTGGATATCCAGGAAGAATACGGATATATGATCGTGGCAGAATTCGGGGATTCCACAGAAAACGGAGTGCTTACCAATGCAGTGGGAGCCAGTGTAAAGGCCAATAAATTTTATTCTACATTCCGGGAGATCGCTCAGGGATTTTTTGAATGTCTGGTGGGCCCCATCATGGGAAACCGTATTGTGATCCTTGTTCCGTACCGAAATCCCAAGGAGTCTTATGAGGAGCGCGTGGAAGTGGTAACAAGGACCAGAAACATGGTACATAAGCTGGAAAGCAGGATCGACAGCAAATTCCGCTGTGGTATCGGCCGGGTGAAGGAACTGGGAAGCACCATGAAAGAATCTTTCAAGGAGGCGATGATCGCACTTCGGGAAAGTACCAGCCATGTGATCCATATCGAGGATGTTCCGGCAGCGCGGAAATACGACGGGGAGTATCCAAGAGACCTGGAGCGCCGCTATGAAAACCGAGTGATCGACAGGGATGTGGCAGGAGCCTTAAACTGCGCGGAAGAATTTTTTCGGTGGATGGAGAACCAGCCGGGAGTCAGTATGGAGGATATGCAGATCAAGGTGCTGGAACTTGTGATGGGAGTGGAAAAAAAGGCCTTTTTTGCCGGAACCGTGAAATATGCCATCAGCTACCGCAGAAATTATATTCATGAACTTCAGGCGTGTACAGATATGGAAGGCATGAAAAAATGGTTTTTGGACAAAACCTCGGAGATCTGCAGCAACATGGAAAGTGCAAGGGAAAAAGAGGCAGTATCCATCATCGAAAAAGCAAAGTCCTATATCCGGGACAATTACAAAAAAGATATCTCGCTGGATGAAGTATCGCGGGAAGTGGATATCAGTCCCTATTATTTCAGCAAGCTCTTCAAGCAGGAGACAGGAGGAAACTTTATTGAGTACCTTACAGAGATCCGGCTTCGGAATGCAAGGGAACTTCTCAAGGATTCCGGGCTTTCCATCAAGGAGATCTGCGCGGAATCCGGATACAGTGATCCAAATTATTTCAGCAGGATATTCAAAAAATATGAAGGTGTGACACCAAGTGAATTCAGGGAGAGGTTGAGGTAAGACATCATGAGCGGGGGAAAAATATTCAGGAAATTTTTGATTTTTCTATGTCTGGCAGCATTGATGCTGACTGGCTGCACTTCTGCAAAAACGGAGGAAGCGGCACAGCAGGAGACAGACGGAAAGGAAGAAAACGGAGAAAAGAAGATCCAGATCGGGCTTACCGTGGATTCTTTTGTTATTGAACGATGGATCCGCGACAGAGATGTATTTGTGGCAACAGCAAGGGATCTTGGGGCAGAGGTAAATGTACAGGATGCAGGAGCCGACGCCCAGGAGCAGATCAGTCAGATCGATTACTTTATCAAGAAACATATGGATGTGATTGTGATCATCGCAAGGGACTGCGGTGCGCTTTCGGAGGCTGTGGAACGTGCACACAGCGCGGGGATCCGGGTGATCTCCTATGACCGTATGGTGAATGACGCCAATACGGATATGTACATCTCCTTTGACAACCGTATGGTGGGAGAGATCATGGCACAGTCTATGGAGGAAGCCATTCCGGACGGCGGAAAGATCTTTATGATCCAGGGATCCGCCACAGATAACAATGTCGCAATGGTAAAAGAAGGGTTTGAGGATACACTACAAGGCAGCAATCTTCAGGTAGTATATGAAGCCAACTGTGAAGGATGGACAGCGGAACTGGCCGTGGATTATGTGGAAGAGGCGCTGGAGGAGTATCCGGATGTAAAAGGAATCATGTGCGGAAATGATGATATTGCCAGCCAGGTGATCCAGGTTCTTGCGGAGAACCAGCTTGCGGGGCAGGTGATCGTGGTAGGACAGGACGGAGATCTGGCAGCCTGTCAGCGTATTGTGGAGGGGACCCAGTATATGACCGCATTTAAGTCCATTGAGGATCTGGCCCGCCAGGCAGCGAGGTATGCAGTGAAGATGGCAGAAGAGGGAAAAGTTTCTTCTGATGTGACAGATACGGTAAATGATGGAAGCTATGATGTCCCGGCGAAGGTGCTGGAGCCGGTAGCAGTTACCAGGGATAATATTGATGAGGTGATCATAGACGGAGGGTTCCACAGAAGAGATGAGGTGTATCTCAATACGGATTATGATACAGAATAACAGGAATCCATATGTGCAATAACATACAATTATGACAAAAATCAATAGCAGATTTTTGGCGCAAAAATGTCTTGCTTCGTGCAAGGCATTTTTCTTTTGCAAAAAAATGTCTCTGTCATTGCCAAC
>OHAI01001971.1_pt1 | contig 15370 bp, 9 predicted proteins | sample 1577091 | NCBI WGS metagenome assembly OHAI01 (sample SAMEA3541548, study PRJEB24748) | human gut metagenome | biome: human gut; feature: human-associated habitat; material: faeces | place: China | collected 2012
AGGTCATCATCTGCGTGGGCGAGAGCCTGCAGCAGCGCGAAGAGGGCGTGACCGAAGAGCTGGTGCGTATGCAGACCAAGATCGCTCTGCGTGATGTGACCGCTGAGCAGATGGCAAATGTCGTGATCGCTTACGAGCCCATCTGGGCCATCGGCACCGGCAAGACCGCTACCGCCGATCAGGCTGAGGAAGTCTGCGGCCAGATCCGCAAGGTGATCGGCGAGGTGTACGGCGAGGCAGTTGCCGAGGCTACCACTGTCCAGTACGGCGGCAGTATGAACGCCAAGAACTGCGAGGAACTGCTGAGCAAAAAGGATGTGGACGGCGGCCTGATCGGCGGCGCATCCCTGAAGGCTCCCGACTTTGCAGTGATCGTCAATGCAGCCACCAAGGGCTGATCGACGGTTTAAATCAGCTGTTTCAGCGCCCGGCTGCGCCGCATTTCCAGCGCTGTGCCGGGCGCTGATTTGTTAAATTCAAAGGAGATTCAATTTTATGGCAAAGAAACCTGTTCTTCTGTGCATCATGGATGGCTTCGGCTGGGTGCCGGAGGAGACCTTCGGCAACGCCGTGGTCGCCGCAAAGAAACCCCACCTCGATGCTCTGATGGCAAAATATCCCATGACCACCATCAACGCTTCCGGCATGGCCGTCGGTCTGCCCGAGGGCCAGATGGGCAACTCTGAGGTTGGCCACACCAACATGGGCGCTGGCCGCATCGTGTACCAGCAGCTCACCCTCATTACCAAGTCCATCAAGGACGGCGAGATGCTCCAGAACCCGGTTCTGGTCAAGAACATGAAGGCTGCCATCGATGCCGGCAAGGCCATCCATCTGATGGGTCTGGTGGGCACCGGCGGTGTGCACAGCCACGCAGACCACTGGTTCGGCGTGCTGGAAATGGCAAAACATCTGGGTGCAAAGAACGTTTACCTGCACTGCATCACCGATGGCCGTGATACCGACCCGCACTCCGGCAAGGGCTTCCTGGCCGACCTGCAGGCTAAGCTGGACGAGCTGGGCATCGGCAAGATCGCCAGCGTCTCCGGCCGTTACTACGCCATGGATCGCGATAACAACTGGGATCGTGAAGAGAAGGCATACGCTGCCTTTGTCTACGGCGAGGGCAATCATGCCGCCAACGCTGCCGAGGCCATCGAGGCATCCTATGCAGCAGACAAGACTGATGAGTTCGTTCTGCCCTGCGTCACCTGTGAGGGTGGCCGCGTGCAGGACGGCGACACTGTGATCTTCATGAACTTCCGTCCCGACCGTGCCCGCCAGATGACCCGTATCTTCTGCGACGATGCGTTCACCGGCTTTGAGCGCCGCGGCGGCCGCAAGCAGGTGAACTATGTCTGCATGGCTGAATACGATGCCACCATGCCCAACTGCGAGGTCGCCTATCCGCCTGTGGAGCTGAAGAACGTTCTGGGCCAGTACCTGTCCGAGAATGGCAAGACTCAGCTGCGCATTGCCGAGACCGAGAAGTACGCTCATGTCACCTTCTTCTTCAACGGCGGCGTGGAGGCTCCCTACGAGGGCGAGGACCGCTGCGTGATCCCCAGCCCGAAGGTCGCCACCTATGACCTGAAGCCCGAGATGAGCGCCCCCGAGGTTGCTGCCGAGTGCGTCAAGCGCATCGAGAGCGGCAAGTACGATGTGGTGATCCTGAACTTCGCAAACTGCGATATGGTGGGCCACACCGGCGTGTTCGATGCTGCGGTCAAGGCCGTGGAAGCCGTTGACACTGCTGTGGATCAGGTGGTCACTGCTGTGCTGAAGGCCGGCGGCTGCGCCTTCATCACCGCCGACCATGGCAACGCCGAGAAGATGATGAACCCGGACGGCAGCCCCTTCACCGCACACACCACCAACGTGGTGCCCTTTGTGGCTGTTGGCTGCGGCGACGTGAAGCTGCGTGAGGGCGGCTGCCTTGCCGATATCGCTCCCACCATGCTGCCGTATATCGGTCTGCCCGTGCCTGCTGAAATGACCGGCAAGAGCATCATCGTGGAGTAACTGACCATTAAAATAGCCGACGCGTTCGCTTTGGCTATGAATAGCGGAATTGTTATTCTTATATTTACAGCTCTGGAAGATCTGCGGATTTTCCAGAGCTGTTTTTTTCACGTGAAAAGCCGATAAGATAAATTGCGTTTTTGGGTTTCGACCCCATTCTAAATCAAAAACTTTTCTTTTTTCCCCATCCGTGCTACAATAAAAATGAATTTTTGATTGTAGGAGAAGCGGATGGAAACAACGCATAAACAAATCGTTCTGGGCATCCTTGCCCATGTGGACTCCGGCAAGACCACCCTTTCGGAAGCCATGCTCTACCGCTCCGGCGCGATCCGCAAGCTGGGCCGCGTGGATCACAAGGATGCCTTTCTGGATACCGACACGCTTGAAAAAGCGCGCGGCATCACCATCTTTTCCAAGCAGGCCCTGTTGACGGCGGGCAATACGGATATCACATTGTTGGACACCCCCGGACATGTGGATTTTTCCACCGAGACAGAGCGCACCCTGCAGGTGCTGGACTATGCTGTGCTGGTGGTAAGCGGCACCGACGGCGTGCAGAGCCACACCGAGACGCTCTGGCGGCTGCTGCGGCGCTACCATGTGCCCACCTTTGTGTTTGTGAACAAGATGGATCTGCCCGGCAAGAGCAGGGAAGAGCTGCTCGCCCAGCTGAACCACCGTCTGGGCGAGGGCTTTGTGGCCTTTGATGTGCCGCAGGCCGACCGGGACGAAGCACTGGCCCTGTGTGACGAAAACCTGATGGATCGGATGCTGGATGCCGGGCAGTTGACCGATGCGGACATCATCCCGGCCGTTGCACGTCGGCATGTGTTCCCGTGCTGGTTCGGTTCGGCGCTGCGGCGTACCGAAAACGATGCACTGGAAAGCGTGGATGCTCTGCTGGACGGGATTGACCGCTATACCCGTCCGGCTCCCGCGCTGGATGCCTTTGGTGCCAAGGTGTTTAAGGTGTCGCAGGATGAGCAGGGCACGCGCCTGACATGGCTGCGCGTGACTGGCGGCGAACTGAAGGTAAAGGCCCAGCTCTCCGGCGAAGCAGATGGTGAGCCGTGGGAGGAAAAGGCAAATCAGCTGCGGCTGTACTCCGGCGTAAAGTATACGCTGGCGGAAGCCATCGGCCCGGGGCAGGTGTGCGCCGTCACCGGCCTGACCAAGGCGCGCCCGGGCGAGGGCCTTGGCGCGGAACGCGACAGCGATGTGCCGGTTTTGGAACCGGTGCTGAGCTATCAGGTGCTGCTGCCGGAGGGGGCTGATGTGCACGCGGCACTGGGCAAGCTGCACCGGCTGGAAGAAGAGGAGCCGCAGCTCCATGTGGTATGGAACGAGACTTTGGGCGAGATCCATGTGCAGCTCATGGGCGAGGTGCAGCTGGAAGTGCTGCGCAGTTTGCTGGCAGAGCGCTTTGGCCTGAACGTGGAGTTCGGCCCCGGCGGCATTCTGTACAAGGAGACCATCACGGAGCCTATGGAGGGCGTGGGCCACTACGAGCCGCTGCGCCACTATGCGGAGGTGCATGTCAAGCTGGAGCCCCTGCCCCGCGGCAGCGGGATGCAGTTTGCCGCCGACTGCCGGGAAGAAGTGCTGGACAAGAACTGGCAGCGCCTTGTGCTGACCCATCTGGAAGAAAAGCAGCACCTTGGCGTGCTGACCGGTGCGCCGCTGACGGATGTGAAGATCACCCTCATTGCGGGCCGCGCCCATCTCAAACACACGGAGGGCGGAGATTTCCGGCAGGCCACCTATCGCGCGGTGCGGCAGGGCCTGATGCTGGCCAAAAGCCAGCTGCTGGAGCCATGGTATGCCTTTCGGCTGGAAGTGCCGGTGGAGAACCTTGGCCGTGCCATGACCGATATCCAGCGCATGGAGGGCAGCTTTGACCCGCCAGAAAGCGGGGAAGAGGCTGCTGTGCTCACCGGTTTTGCACCGGTGGCCACCATGCGTAGCTACCCCATGGAGGTGGTGGGCTATACCCGGGGCCGGGGACACCTGACCCTGACGCTGGACGGCTACCGGCCCTGCCACAATGCGGCGGAGATCATTGAAGCTGTGGGCTACGAGCCGGAGCACGACCTTGACAACCCGGCAGATTCGGTGTTCTGTGCCCATGGCGCGGGCTTTGTGGTGCCTTGGGATCAGGTGCGCAGCCACATGCATGTGGACAGCGGCTGGGGAAAAAGCAAAAGCCCGGAGCAGGAGACGCAGGCTGTGCCCCAGCGCCGGACAGCGGCTTACCGCGCAACACTGGAAGAGGATGCCGAGCTGCTCAAAATCTTCGAGCGCACCTATGGCCCCATCAAACGGGACCCGCTGGCAGCATTCCGCCCGGTGCAAAAGCGGGAACGCCCGGATTTTGATGCCCAGCAGTGGGAAATCCTGCCCGAATATCTGCTGGTGGACGGCTACAATATTATTTTTGCGTGGGATGAACTGAACGCCCTTGCAAAGGACAGTCTGGAAGCGGCCCGCCACAAGCTGATGGATATTCTGTGCAACTATCAGGGCTACCAGAAGTGCAATCTTATTCTTGTATTCGATGCCTATCGTGTGCCGGGCAGCCCCGGCAGCATTGAGCAGTACCACAATATCCATGTGGTCTACACCAAGGAAGCCGAAACCGCAGATATGTTCATCGAGCACGTTACTCATGAGATCGGCAAGGGGCGGCGGGTGCGTGTGGCTACTTCCGACGGCATGGAGCAGATCATCATTCTGGGCCACGGCGCGCTGCGCGTCTCCGCCCGCATGTTCCATGAGGAAGTGCAGAACGTGGAAAAGCAGATCCGCAAACTGGTGCAGGGGGAAGCATAAAATGTCAACCGAGATCACATCCGAATTTGTCTGGCACAACATCCCGCCGCGCCCGCGCGACAGCCACAAGGGCAGCTTTGGCACCGTGTTGGCTGTGGCAGGCAGCGCATATTACCGAGGTGCGGCCCTGCTGGCTGCCGAGGGTGCGCTGCGCACCGGTGCGGGCATTGTGACGCTGGCCAGCGTGGAGCCGGTATTGGCAGCTGCGGTGGCCCGCCTGCCGGAATGCTGTCTGTGTCCCTGCGTGGCGGGGGCCGAAGGCGGCATCTCACCGGAGAGCATTCCACAGCTCCAGCGCCAGAAGGCGACGGTGCTGCTGCTGGGCCCGGGCCTTGGCGGTACAGCCCAGAGTGCAGCCCGCGCGGCCGAAACACGCACGCTGGTGCAGAAGCTGCTGCCCGGCTTTGCAGGCAGCGCGGTGCTGGATGCGGACGGCCTGAACGCCGCCGCGCAGCTGCTGGCCGAGGGCAAAACGCTGCCACACCCGGCGGGAGAGCTGATCGTGACCCCGCACCCCGGCGAGATGGCCCGGCTCACCGGGCTTTCGGCGGCTGAGATCAACGCCGACCGGGAAGAAATCGCCCGGCAGTATGCGAAAAAATGGAACGCTGTGGTGGTACTCAAGGGCTGCCGTACCGTGGTGGCTGCACCAGATGGCCGCGTGTGCACAAACCCTACCGGAAACCCAGGCCTTGCCCGGGGCGGCAGCGGAGATGTACTGGCCGGTATGACGGCGGCCCTGCTGGCCTGCGGCCTGCCTGCATACGAGGCTGCGGCCTGCGCGGTGTATCTGCACGGTGCCGCTGCCGACCGTGCCGCTGCTGCGCTTGGCGAGTACGGAATGCTGCCGCATGATATCCTGTCCCAGCTGGGCCGGATATTTGCGGAAAACCACAGATAAAAAGAAAAGGGGTATCTCTCTGTCTGCCGGAGAGACACCCCTTTTAACATTACATCACATCGCCAGCACTTCGGCCCACTTTTCCTCGGCTACCGGGATGCCAAGCTCCATGTTCTCCTTGCGGCTGCGGTGCTCGCCCATGCCGGGGCAGCGTACCTCACGGCCCGGCTCTGCAGGTTCACTGGATGCCACATCGGCGGCAATGGCATCAATGACGGCATCGGTGAGGTCGGCGGACTGGAACTTTGCCGGATCAATGGCAATCATGATCTGGGTCAGGCCCACTTCATCGCCAAAGGTGCCGATCTTTGCCACCGAGTTTGCGCCCGTCAGGATAGTACCGATCATATCCAGCAGGATGGAAAGGCCGCTGCCCTTCCAGTAGCCAATGGGGATCATGCGGCGGGTCTCTTCAATGGCAGCGGGGTCGGTGGTCAGGCTGCCGTCTGCATCGTAGCCGCCCGCCACAGGCAGCTGCTTGCCGGCCAGACGCATCGTTTCCAGCTTGCCGTAGCTGAACTGGCTCAGGGCGCAATCCACCATGATGTGTTCCCCGTTCGAGCGCGGCACGGCCAGAATGAGCGGGTTGTTGCCGATGTGGTTGTCCTTTGCGCCCCATGCAGGCATGTTGGGGCAGGTGTTGGACCAGCAGATGCCGATGCAGCCCGCGTCTGCGGCCTGCCAGCCGTAGGTGCCGCCGCGCATCCAGTGGTTGTTGTTGCCCAGCGCCACCATGCCAATGCCGAACTGATGAGCCAGCTCTATGGCACGGTCCATGGCGTGCTTGGCGTTCAGCGGGCCAAAGCCGCGCTTGCCGTCCCAGCGCTCCATGGCACCAAAGCTGGCAATGCACTCGGCCTCAGAGACGGGGTCGATCTCGCCCTTGCGCAGGTATTCCACCACGCGGGGGAAGCGGTTCAGCCCGTGGCTGAACACGCCGGCCAGACTGTTCTGGGCAAAGATCTCGGCCGCTTCGTGGGCACGCTCTGGACTGAAACCGTATTTGGTCAGGACCCGCTCAAATTCGGCCAGCATAGTCTCGTAAGCAATGCGCATGGATGGTACCTCCTGTATGTAAAAAGTGATAAACAGATCGTTACACTTATTATAACAAGCGGCGGCGCGGTGCGCAAGATGTGCGGTCGGCATCAGGGCAGGGCGGTGAAAGGAGTACATGAGCACACACCGACAGCTATGTGAAAAAACAAATGAATATACGAACTTCATAATTTTTTAAGATTTATTTTGTGAAAAAGTCATATTGAAAAACGAAAAGATGATTGATATACTAATACCACAATATCCAGTTGGACATGTTACTGGTAATGCAGGCAGGATCTGATGGAATGACGAATACCTTTTCTTTTGGGTGAATTGTAGCCAGATACTATGATTCCGGGAGAAATTGTACACGGGGTCATTCTGTTGGGTCTTTTTTCTTTTGTCCGCTTCGGCCGGGCGGCAGGGAAATGCCACCACACACAAGGTAAAGGAGAACAAAATGAAGAACTATAAGCAGACTGCCTCCGACGTGCTGCGTCTGGTTGGCGGTGAGAAGAACGTTGTGCAGGTCGAGCACTGCTCCACCCGCCTGCGCTTCACTCTGGCAGACACCTCCAAGGTGGATGCCGCAGCCCTGAAAAAGACTGCCGGTGTCATGGGCGTTATTTCCAGCGGCCCGCAGTGTCAGGTGGTCATCGGCAACGATGTTATCGAAGTGTATGATGAGCTGCTCAAGCTGGGCACCTTCGACGCCGGTCAGGCTGCAGCTCCCGCTGCCCCAAAGGGCAAAAAAGAGATCGGCGGCATCATTCTGGACTACATGGTCGGTATCTTCCAGCCGCTGGTCCCCGCCATTGCAGGTGCAGGCGTTCTGAAGGCTCTGATGGTGCTGCTGAGCACTCTGGGCCTGATGAGCAGCGGAGACATCGCTTATAAGGTGTTTGTCGGCGTGGCAGATGCAGCTCTGTACTACCTGCCCGTCATGGTCGCCTTCACCACTGCAACCAAGTTCAACTGCAACAAGCTGGTGTCGGTGGCTCTGGCTGCTGCCATGATCCACCCCAGCGTTTCCGCTCTGCTGGCTACTGAGGGCGGTGCTTACTTCCTCGGCATCAAGCTGCAGAACATCGCTTACGGCGGACAGGTATTCCCGGCTATCCTGACCGTCATTTTCATGTCCTTTATTGAAAAGTGGGCCAACAAGTGGTGCCCCAAGGCCATCCGCGTGTTCTTTGTGCCCATGCTGTGCTTCGGCATCGGCTTCCCTGTGGCACTGGTCGTCCTCGGACCTCTGGGCTACAACATCGGTGCTCTGCTGACCACCGTGATCCTGGCTCTGTACAACACGCTGGGCTGGCTGGCCGTTGCTCTGCTGGCTGCTGTGCTGCCGTTCATGATCTCCATGGGCATGCACAAGGCTCTGGTCCCCTATGCAGTTGCTTCTATTTCCGACCCCGGTTTTGAAATGCTGTACATGCCCGCTTCTCTGGCACACAACATTTCCGAGGGCGGTGCCTGCCTGGGTGTTGCTCTGAAGACCAAGGACGAAAACCTGCGCGCTACCGCAATTTCCGCTGGCATCTCCGGCCTGTTCGGCATCACAGAGCCTGCTCTGTACGGCGTTACCCTGCAGCACAAGAAGGTGATGATGTCTGTTGTGGCCTCCAGCTTCATCGGTGGTCTGTTCGTTGGCCTGATGAAGGTCAAGGCATTCGTTGCCATGGGCCCCGGTCTGGCTGGCATGGCCATGTTCGTTGACCCGGATAACGGCAAGAACATCCTGTGGGCTGCAGTTGGTCTGGTGATCTCTGTTGTGGCTTCCTTCGCACTGTCCTTCTTCCTGTATAAGGACGAGACCCCCGCAGAGGATGAGACCGCTGCACCCGCTCCCGAGACTGCTGCAGACGCAGCAGCTGCGGATTCCACCATCAGCAGCCCCCTGCAGGGCAAGGCCATTGCTCTGGAAGAGGTCAAGGATGAAGTTTTCTCCCAGAAGATCCTGGGCGACGGCATTGCCGTGGTGCCCGAGAAGGGCGAGCTGTACGCTCCCGCTGACGGCGTGATCGAGTCCGTGTTCGGCACCAAGCACGCTGTTTCCATGAAGACCGCTGCCGGTGCCGAGCTGCTCATGCACATCGGCATGGACACCGTCAAGCGCGACGGCAAGGGCTTTGACCCGCAGGTCAAGGACGGAGAGACTGTCAAGAAGGGCCAGCTGCTGATGAAGTTTGACCTTGACGGAATCAAAGCAGACGGTTATGATGTAACTACCCCCATCGTCGTGACCAACGCCGATGAGTTCACCATCAAGACTGTGGCCGAGGGCGCTGTGGTGCCCGGTGCCGCACTGCTGAAACTGGAGGCAAATAAATGAGTTTCCCCAAAGGCTTTTTCTGGGGCGGCGCTGTTGCCGCGAACCAGGTAGAGGGCGCATGGAACGTGGATGGCAAAGGCCCCAGCGTGGCCGATGTTGCCACCTACAAGCCCAACACCGACGTGAAGGATTACAAGTCCCATGTTGCCATGGACGACGCACACATTGCTGCCGCCATGGCCGACCCGGATGATACCTATTATCCCAAGCGCCGCGGCATCGACTTCTACCATCATTACAAAGAAGACCTGAAGCTGTTTGCCGAGATGGGCTTTACCATGCTGCGCGTTTCCATTGCATGGACCCGCATCTTCCCCACCGGCGAGGAAGCAGAGCCGAACGAAAAGGGCCTGCAGTTCTACAGCGACCTGTTCGCTGAGATGCACAAGAACGGCATCGAGCCGCTGGTCACGCTGAGCCACTACGAAATGCCGCTGGCACTGGCCACCAAGTACAATGGCTGGGTGGATCGCCGTGTAATCGACTGCTTTGCAAAATTCTGCCATGCGTGCTTTGAGCGCTACAAGGATCAGGTCAAGTACTGGCTCACCTTCAACGAGGTGGACAGCGTGATCCGTCACCCCTTCACCACCGCCGGCATCATCCCCAGCCGCGTGCCCGAGGATAAGATGCTGGAGACCTGCTATCAGGCCCTGCACCACCAGCTGGTGGCCAGCGCTATGGTAGTAAAGGACTGTCACGAGATCATCCCCGGCAGCAAGGTGGGCTGCATGCTGACCAAGCTCACCACCTATGCCCGCACCTGCGCACCCGATGATGAGCTGGCTACTCAGGCAAAGAATCTGGAAAACCTGTTCTATGCCGATGTGCATGTCTGGGGCGAGTACCCCCGCCTGATCCTCAAGATGTTCGAGCGCAAGGGCATCCATGTGGAAATGCTGCCCGAGGATGCCGCCACCCTGAAGGCAGGCTGTGTGGACTTTGTTTCCTGCAGCTACTATATGACCATGACCGAGTCTGTGGATCCGAACGCAGAGCGTACCCCCGGCAACACCGTGCTGGGTGTCAAGAACCCGTATCTGCCCTCCACCGACTGGGGCTGGCAGATCGACCCCAAGGGCCTGCGCTACAGCCTGATCGAGCTGTACGACCGTTACCGCAAGCCGCTGATGGTGGTGGAGAACGGCATGGGTGCCAAGGACGTGGTGGAGGCCGACGGCTCCATCCACGACCCCTACCGTGTAGAGTACTTCCGCCAGCACATCAGCGAAATGGGCAAGGCCATCGATGAGGGTGTTGAGATGTGGGGCTACACCACATGGGCACCCATCGACCTGATCTCTGCATCCACCAACCAGATGTCCAAACGCTATGGCTTTATCTATGTGGATCAGGATGATCTGGGCAACGGTACTCTGGCCCGCAGCCGTAAGGACAGCTTCTACTGGTACAAGAAGGTCATTGCTTCCAACGGCGAAGATCTGGACTAAGCGGCAGTCTTAAGGTTTCAACGGAAGGAGGAGGGACCGATGCACATTCAGAAGGTGCTGAACAGCAGTGTTGTGCTGGTGCAGGATGACAGCGGCGAGGAATCCATTCTGCTGGGCAAGGGCATCGGCTATGGCCGCAAGGCGGGCGAGCCCATTGAACGGCAGCCCTCAGACCGCGTGTTCCTTCCATTGTCCAACCCGGACGCACAGCCTATGCTGGAGCTGTTTTCCAGCATTCCGGCATCCTATCTGGAACTGACGCAGGACATTGTGGACGACGCAGAGCAGTCGCTGGGAGTCAAGCTTTCGGCGCACATCTATCTGCTGCTGACCGACCACCTGCATTTTGCAGTGGAGCGCCAGCAAAAAGGTCTTGTGGTGACCAACCGTATCTTCTGGGAAATCAAGCATTTTTATCCCAAGGAGTACGCGGTGGGCCAGCGCGGCCTGCAGAAGGTAAAGGCAAAGCTTGGCATCGAGCTGCCGGACGAAGAGGCAGGCAACATCGCCTTCCATATCGTCAACGCCCGGCAGGACCCGCAGGCCGGCTACGATGCCATGCGGGCAGCGCAGCTGATCGGTGAGCTGTCCAACATTGTCACCTACAGTATGCACTGCCCGGTGAGCACCGAGAGCATCCACTATGCGCGGTTCGTGAGCCACCTGCAGTATTTTGCCGAGCGGTTCTTCTCCGGCAAACTGATGGACAGCGAGGACGACTTTTTGTTCCGGCAGATGCAGCAGAATTATCCGGCAGCGGTGACCTGCGCGGAAAAAATACGCACCTTTGTGCTGCGCAAGTACGGCGTGTTTTTGCCCAACGAGGAAACCGCTTATCTGGCGCTGCATGTGGCGCGGCTGACGAGCGGCAAATAAAATCAGAAAAAGGGGAGAGCTGCCTTGCGGAAGGCGGCTCTCCTTTTGGGCTTTTACAACACAAGACGGAAAAGAGGAAAAACAATGCAGATCAGCATTCTTTTGGCCCAGCAAATCGCACAGCTGTTCCTGATCCTGATCATGGGCTATGCTGTGGTCAAAGCAGGGCTGCTGAAGGCCAGCGACAGCCGGGTGCTCTCGGTGGTCATGGTGTATCTGGTCACGCCCTGCGTGATCATCAACGCATTCCAGATCGACGATACGCCGGAGATCCGCAAGGGACTTTTGTACTCCATGGCGATTGCGGCGGCTATCCATGTAGTGCTGCTGGTGCTCAGCGCCCTGTTGAGCCGCCCGCTCAAGCTGGATGCCGTGGAGCAGGTGAATGTGATCTACAGCAACGCCGCTGCACTGGTGATCCCGTTGGTCAAGGCTCTGATGGGCGATGCGTATGTCATTTACTCCTGCGCATTCATCATTGTGCAGCTGGTGCTGCTGTGGACCCACGCCAGTTCCCTTTTGCAGGGCAGCAGTGCGCTGGACTGGAAAAAGGTGCTCACCAATATCAACATGATCGCCATTGCAGCCGGTGCACTGCTGTACTGGTTCCGTGTGGTGCTGCCTGCACCGCTGCAGAATACCATGAGCACAGTGGGCAACATGATGGGACCGATGGGCATGCTGCTGGCCGGTATGGCCATTGCAGAAAAGCCGCTGCGGGAGGTGTTCTGCACCCGCCGCAACTATCTGCCCACAGTGCTGCGTCTGGTGGTATGCCCGCTGGTGGTTCTGGTGCTGCTATGGGTCTGCCATGCATCCAGCTGGGTGGCCGACGGCAAGAACATCCTGATGACGGTCTACCTTGCCGCCATCACCCCTGCCTGTGCTACTGTTACCTCCATGGCTCAGCTCTATGACCGCGATGCGGCGCATTCCAGCGCGCTGTATGTGCTGACCACTCTGCTTTCCATTGTGTCTATGCCGGTAATGATCGGCCTGTTCGATCTGCTGCTGTGATGAACTGCGCTTATTCCCTCTGCCAAAATGCAATAGAAAGGAACCAACTTCAATGAATCAACCCAGAGACAAGGGCCTGAACGGCAACGAAAAGATCGAGCAGGCGGTAGCCGCCCTGCAGCAGGAGCCCACACAGGAACAGCTGGCCCACACCCTTACCGTGATCCGGCGGCGCATAAAGGAGCATGGCCAGCTTGTCGTGGCGGTGGAGCCCAATCTGGGCAGTGAACAGATGCAGCTGCGGGTCATCCGGACGGCCGATGGCGCAAGCTGGTGGTATGCATTCACCAGCTTTGACGAGGAAATGAAGGGAGCCGAGCCGGTGCAGTCCACCTTTCTTGTGGATATGGAAAAGCTGTTTGATGCAGCGCTTGCCGTGCCGGAGATCAGCGGGGTCATCCTGAACCCGTGGAACCGCACCATCCAGCTGGATAAGACCCTCATCCGCATTATCAAGGGTGCATGAGTGCGCACCGCAAACCTGCGATACATGGAGGAAACAAAAATGTTCAGACCCATGAGAAGAGCCAGCCGCGCCATCCCGGAAGAAGCTGCAAAGCACCTGCTGCAGCAGTCCCGGCGGGGCGTGCTGGCAGTGAACGGTGACGACGGCTATCCCTTTGCGATCCCGGTGAATTATTACTACGATCAGGAGCACGACAAAATCTACTTCCACGGTGCAAAGTCCGGCCAGAAGGTGGACGCGCTGAAACAGAACGATAAGGTATGCTTTACCGTTTACGGCAACGAACACTTTGAGCCGGGCGACTGGGCGCCTTATGTGCAGAGCACCGTGGTGTTTGGCCGCTGCCATCTGATCGACGATGCCGCTGCTACCGAGGCCCGCGTGCGGGAGCTTGGCATGAAGTATTACCCCGGCAAGGAAGAGGTGGAAAAGGAAATTGCGCTGGACATCAAGGCCGTGCAGCTTTACGAGATCACCATTGAGCACCTCACCGGCAAACAGATCCAGGAAAAGTAAAAATAAAACAGGGGACTGTTGCAAAATAAAAATGCGATAGAAACTTGCACAAAGAAATAGCACAAAATCAAAAACCCGGAGCCTTTTTTAAGCCGTTTTGGCTGTGAAAAGGTTCCGGGTTTTGTGCATTGTTTTTTCAGAGAGCTATTTTGCAACAGTCCCGTATAGATCAGTTTGCAGGGAAAGGCCCGGCAGTTATCTGTGTTCCGGGCGTTTGGGGGCCGCCTTGGTCAGCATCTGCTGGAACTTGCGGGCTGCCGTGTTCAGCGGGCGGTGATGGTCGTACACAAGGCAGATGGAGCGCTGAGGGATGATCTCCTGCAGATGCAGCTGCACGATCTCACCGCGGGCCAGTGCATCCTGTGCCATGGACTGGGGCAGGAACGCAATGCCCAGCTCACTTTTGACAAGGGTCAGCATCTGGTCGGTGGTGGCAGCCTCGGTATCTGGCTTCAACACCGCACCGTGATCCAGAAAGAACTGCCGGTAAAAGGCGCGGGTCATGCTTTCGTCGCTCAGGGAGATCAGCGGATAATTGTTCAGCTCCTTCAGTGAAAGGTTCTGGCTGGCAAGGGCAGTAAAGGTCCTGCCGCCCACAAGCACCTCATAAAAGGGCTTCAACTCCACCATTTTCAGGCCGCTTTCCACTTCGGCAGGGGTGGTGATGACGGCAAAATCCACCTCGCCGTTTTTCACGGCCTGCAAAGCCTGCGGCGTGGAGTGGTTGGAGATGCGCAGGCGGACGTGCGGATAGCGGGTGTGGAAGTGCTCCAGGCGGGAGAGCAGCATCAGACGAAGTGCCGTCTCGCTCGCACCGATTGTGATAAGGCCGCTCTCAAGAGACCGCTCAAGAGCCAGCTCCTCCTCAACCGTGCGGAGCTGTTCGTAGGCAACGGCCACACGCTCATACACTTTTTCGCCCTCCGCTGTCAGTGTGACACCCTGGTGGGAACGGATAAAAAGTTTGCAGCCAAGCTCACTTTCCAGATTGTTCATGCACCGTGTGATGTTGGGCTGGTTGTTTTTCAGAATTTCCGCGGCTTTTGTAAAACTGTGATATTGTGCTACGAAGTAAAAAATGCGATAATAATCATATGTAATCATAAAAACCTCCGAAGGATGAAGAAGAAAAAATCATCCATGATTGCTTCAATATAAAATACATGCGCCGGGTTGTCAAGGGATTTCTGAGGATGGTCCGGCCGGATTGTGCGGGGGATGGCAGAAGAGAAGTGGAAATTTTTTGAAAAAACACTTGCAAAATACCCTGACAGGGTATATAGTGTAGAAGAAAACAAGATACCCCATTAGGGTATATGAAATAGAAAATCCAGAACTACAGAAAGGAAGACATACGATGGAACAGTACAATGTAACCGGCATGAGCTGCGCCGCCTGCCAGACCCGTGTCGAAAAAGCCGTGTCAAAGGTACCCGGTGTCACATCCTGCGCAGTCAGCCTTCTGACAAATTCCATGGGCGTGGAGGGAACGGCCTCCCCGGCAGAGATTATTGCCGCCGTGGAAAATGCAGGCTACGGTGCGTCGAAAAAAGGCGAGAAGGGAAGCACATCACAGTCGGCTTCCACAGCAGAATACGAAGAGATGCTGAAAGACAAGGAAACACCGGTCATGAAACGCCGTCTGGTGAGCTCCGTTCTTCTTTTGATTCCGCTCATGTATTTCTCCATGGGTCATATGATGTGGGGATGGCCGCTGCCGAAATTCTTTGAAGGAAATCACATCGCAATGGGACTGGTACAGCTCCTGCTTACCATTGCGGTCATGGTCATCAACCAGAAATTCTTTATCAGCGGTTTCAAGAGTCTCTGGCATAAAGCACCGAACATGGACACGCTGGTAGCGCTTGGTTCTACCGCATCGTTTGTATACAGCGTCTACGCCCTGTTTGCCA
>OHAI01001976.1_pt1 | contig 15350 bp, 12 predicted proteins | sample 1577091 | NCBI WGS metagenome assembly OHAI01 (sample SAMEA3541548, study PRJEB24748) | human gut metagenome | biome: human gut; feature: human-associated habitat; material: faeces | place: China | collected 2012
GCCGTTTTGATTGAAGCCTTCGGACTTGAAGAAGTTCCGGAGGCTTTTTTTGTATACGCACGCATGAAATGTGGCCTCTACCGTTTTTTCGGCTCAGTTTGAAAACTTGGGGGAATTAGTTAAAAACCTTATCTTTCCCGTGGGTGTGGATACGTTTCCCACGGAACTGTCCGGAAGGCTCCGCCATGTCTTTTCTCCGGCAGGGGCAGGTCCGGAAACCCTCACCGGGTACTTATGCCTTGGAATAGGGACTGGAAATAGAACAGGCAGGTCTGAAGGCCTGCCCTGATAGAGAACCGGGAGATGATTATAGAGTCTTTATGCAAGCTATCAGTTTGTCGACATCTTCTTCTGTTGTATCGAAAGAGGTAACAAGTCTCATTTCTCCTATGGTTTCGTTCCAAAAGTAGAAATGATAATATTCTTGTAGCTTATCTTCTTTTTCACGCGGCATGATGAAGAATAATTGGTTGCTCTCCACTGTTTGGGTAAACTTTATATCAGGCATTGTGGAAAGTTTCTTGTACAAGCGTTGCGCCATTGCGTTGGCATGTTGTGCGCATGTTAACCATAGGTTATCTTCAAGGAAGGCTGTGAACTGGCAAGAGATATAACGCATTTTGCTGGCCAATTGGCAAGATTGTTTTCTGGCATAACGTGCTTCCTTTATCAAATCCTGATTGAAAATCACTACACATTCGGCTCCCATCAGTCCGTTCTTTGTTCCTCCCAAAGTCAATGTGTCAACTCCGCAAGCTCCTGATATATCATCAAGACTCATTCCCAATGCTGCCGCGGCATTAGAGATACGGGCACCATCCATATGCACAAACAGTCCATGCCGGTGTGCAAATTCTGTCAATGTGCATATTTCTTCTGGTTTATAAATTGTTCCTAATTCACTACATTGACTTAGGTAAATTGCTCCGGGCTGAGAATGGTGTTCTATACCAAAGTTAACCATAAATGGTTTTAGTAATTCCGGAGTCAGTTTGCCATCCGGAGTAGGAATTGTGCGCATGAAACAGCCAGTCGCTTTACTGGGGGCACCACATTCATCTACAGCAATGTGAGCTGTGTCGGCACAGAAGATAATATGGTAAGGACGGGTCATTATTTGCAGCGCCATAGTATTACTGCCTGTGCCATTAAAAACAAACAGTGCTTCACATGGACGTGAAAATTGTTCTTTCACTTTGTGGGCGGCTTCTTCTGTCCATGGATCATCTCCATAGCCAAGTGCATGTCCGTTATTGGCCTTCATTAACGCTTCCATGATGCGGGGATGTACACTTGAATTATTGTCAGATGCAAAACTTCTCATATTCTTTTTCTATTTTACAATTTATTTGTAAAGGTAGGAGCTTTTTCAACAAAATGCAATGAAACGTCATTGAAATAAATACGCAAAAGGAGTATCATGCAGATGTATTATACATGTAATGCTTTTATCTGATCTTTGCCATCGGAAAAATAACAAGGTAAAAGTATGATGAAAGCTCAGATGAAAGGCATTAGCCTTATGATAATTCTCTTGATGTTGGTATTGACTGTACAGGCGGCTGCTTTGAGAGGAACTGTAACAGATAAAGCGACTAAAGAGCCACTTATTGGTGCTGCTGTACAGTTAAGTGGTACAAATACAGGAACTATTACTGATGTGGATGGTAATTTCGAACTTGCGGGATTAAGAAATGGAACGTACAAGCTTATTATATCTTATGTGTCTTATTGTACACAGACTGTTGAGGTTACAATAAACGGCATGTTCGAAATAAAAGTAGAACTAGAACAGGATAATCAACAATTAGGAGAAGTTGTGGTTGTAGCGGATGCTAAAAAGAATACGGAGAATGCTATTATTACCCAACAACGTACTAGCTTGGTTATGCAAACGGGAGTTTCTGCCCAGCAGATTACCAAGACGCAAGATAAAGATGCTTCGGAAGTGATTCGCCGTGTACCGGGTATCAGTATAATTGAGGAGAAATTCGTTATGGTACGTGGGCTTTCACAACGGTATAATAATGTGTGGATTAATAATAGTGCCGTACCTAGTTCTGAAGCCGATGCGCGTGCTTTCTCTTTCGATATTATTCCATCGTCGCAGTTGGATAATATGTTGGTAGTGAAATCGCCTGCACCGGAATATCCGGCTGATTTCAGTGGTGGTTTTATTTTAGTGAATACCAAAGATGTTCCTAGCAGTAATCTGTTTACTATTTCGGTTGGAACTAGTTTAAATGATCAGACTCATTTTAAAAAGTTTCTGTATAATAAAGGAAGTGGCACAGATTTTCTAGGTTTCGATAATGGCTTTCGTAGCTTGAAAGGTGGAATCAATGCTGTGCTTAGTCCGATGAACAATGGCTATGATTTATTAAATAATGGGTTAAATAATGACTGGACCGTTAAAGATCGTAGGCCCTTGGCAGATCTTAGCCTGAATATGAATTTCAGCCGTCGCTGGGTGGATAGTAGCGGACGTACTTTGGCTATATTAGGAACAGTGAACTATAGCAATAGCTATAGGACATATCTGGATATGGATAACAATTTGTTTGGTGCTTATGATATGACTCACGATTGTTCTAATTATTTACGTAAAAGTATAGATGACCAATATAATCATAGTGTTCGTATAGGAACTATGCTGAATTTTACTTATATACCTGCCAGTGGTAACAGTCGCTATGAGTTTAAGAATATTTTTAATCAATTAGGGAAAGACCGCTATACTTACCGTAAGGGAACAGATGCACAAAGTGATTATGAAGAGAGTGCGGAATATTATTATCAGAGTCGTACCACTTATAATGGTCAATTTACGGGGAAGCATACATTGGGTAATACCGATAAGTTGGATTGGAGTGCTGGATATTCTTATGCCAATCGGAATATGCCGGACCGCCGTCGATATACTACCGTACTCAATGAGGAGACCAATCAGTTGGAAGTAGAGAACTTGAATGAGATTAATCGGGAGTTTTCCCGATTGGATGAACATATTTTGTCGGCTAACATCAATTATCAGCACGATTTCTCTTTCGGGATTTTTACTCCTAGCCTGAAGGTTGGAGCTTACACGGAGCATCGTGCTCGTGAATATAATACCCGTTTTTTTATCTATAGTTGGAAAAATGGTTTGCCGGGTGCTTATAAAGTAATGAATGTCCCTAATGAATTATTACAAGAGAAGAATTATGGGGAGAATGGACTTTATTTATTGGAACAAGTGGATTGGCGCAATAATTACGAAGGCAATAATCTCTTGAGTGCTGGTTATGTAGGGGGTAATCTTCCGTTGGGCAAATTGAATGTATACGCAGGAGTTCGTTTTGAATATAATAGAATGGAGTTGGTTAGCCATACACAGAAAAACGAGGAAAGCCCCACTAGTGTGTTTTACACGTATGATGACTTTTTCCCGTCTGTAAATGCGGCTTATCGTTTGAATGATAAGCATCAGTTCCGTTTATCTTATGGACGTACTGTGAATCGTCCGGAATTTCGGGAGGTTTCTTCTTCTGTATATTATGATTTTGATCTTGCCAGCAATGTACAAGGTAATTATAATTTAAAGCCTGCTTATATTGATAATTTAGATTTTGGTTATGAGTTTTATCCCAGCAGTGGAGAGCTGATTTCTGTTTCTCTTTTCTATAAAAGGTTTAAGAATCCTATTGAATGGACTTATACTGTATCCGGAGGTACAGACCTTATCTATTCGTATGTCAATGCCAAAGGAGCGGATAATTATGGAGTAGAAGTGGATATACGCAAAAATCTGGATTTTATAGGTATGCGTAATTTTAGTCTTAGTCTGAACGGGGCTTTAATTAAAAGTAAAGTGAAATTTGAGCCGGGAGCCAAAGAGAAGGACCGTCCGATGCAAGGTCAATCTCCATATTTGATTAATGCCGGTTTCTTCTATCAACATGCCGATAGCGGATGGAATGCTGCATTGCTTTATAACCGTATCGGTAAACGTATTATTGGTGTAGGCCGTAGTTTGGGAACCGCAGACAATGAAGTCAGAGTACCCGATTCTTATGAAATGCCCCGTAATGCAGTAGATTTAAGTGTTTCGAAAAAAATTGGTAATCTGGAAATAAAGGTTGCTGTACGCGATTTGTTGGCGGAGAAAGTTTCTTTCAAGCAATTTGAAGAAACTAGACATGGAAAAGTGGAGCAAATTACTCGTCAATACAAATCAGGGCGTAATTTCAATTTGAACATTAACTATACGTTTTAAAATAGAATGAATCTTTCATTATTAACCAATAAACAAATGGAAATGAGAACTGACAAGTTTATGATTTACGTATTCTCAGCAATAATGCTGGGGGGAATGGTTGCTTGTAGCAGTGATGATCCGGAAACTGATACAGGAAACGGTAATGGCAACGGTGGAAATGCCGAAGCTCCTTATGTATGGGGGGCTGAGGGGGCTATTAAAACATGTGACCACTTGTTATTTGATGATGATAAAACAGAGAATGCCAAAGGTACCGTGATAGGAAATGGAGATCAGGAGTTTATTTTTAAGGGTACACAGACTTTGTCCAAAGGAACTTACCTGATGAAAGGATGGATTTATGTGGGAACTGGGTCGGTATTGACCATCGAACCGGGGACTGTTATCAAAGGGGATAAAGATACACAGGCTGCCTTGATTGTAGAACCGGGCGGCAAACTAATAGCCGAGGGCGCACAGATGTCGAACGCTGAACCATCGGCCAGATGAATGTCCATAAACACCAGCTCCGGCATGGGATGCGTGCGAAACCACTCCACCCCGTCGAAAATACTGTCCACTTCGCCGACGATTTCAAAATCAGTATCCACTTCCTGCATTACAGCCTTCAGATTACGCAAGGCCGCCTTTTCATCTTCTATAATCAAAGTCTTCATATCAAAGGCAAAATAACGGTGAAACGATGATTTTCCTCTTTTACGATTATGTCTCTCTTATACAGCAACTGATAGCGTTTGGCCAGATTTGCCAGTCCGATACCCATTCCGGCACTCCCTCCCCGTTTGGGCTGAAACGGATTGCTCACCTCCACCGTGTCACCTTCGGCTATCACAGACACTGTCAGCGGACGGCGGTTACTGATTTCATTGTGCTTCACGGCATTCTCCACCAATAACTGCAGGGCCATGGGCGGCAGTTTCCGTGACATCAGTTCCGGATGGATACGGATGTCAAACTGAAGATTCTCTTCATAACGCACCTGCAAAAGGTACATGTACGATTGCACGAACTCCATTTCCTCGCGCAAAGTCACGGAATGCGACTCGTTGTCCTGCAAGGTGTAGCGCATCACCCGCGACAATTCTTCCAAATAGTGGCGGGCCTTGTCGGGTGACTCCCGAATCAAAAGGTACAAGGTGTTCAGCGAATTAAACAGCATGTGGGGGTTCAACTGGCTTTTCAAGGCCTCATACTGATTGATGACATTCTCCATGCGCAACTGCTGGTTTTCGAGCAGCATCTTACGGCTCTTCCGGTTCTGATGGAAGAAATAGCAGCTTCCCGTCACAATGCAGGTTATCAGGAAATCACGCAAAGGATGAAGATAATGATGAAGCATGGCATCAATGGCAGGCACATCGAAATGCTGATGCAGGTAAACAAAGCATTTGCCCAGCAGGTTACTTACTACCCAGGTCAGCACAAACGAACAAACCACCTTTTTCCACCCGATAGAAACCATATCGCTATTGAAACGGAACACAGCTTCATTCAGGAAAAAGAGAAAAAGGAGGGAAAGGTACGTAAATAATACCTCATTGCCCACATCGGCCCAGTGCATACCCGGAAACGAAAGACCGTCGGCCGAATACGGATTCGACAAGGTAATCAGTTCCGGGAAATGCGTAAGGAATGCCACCATGATGGAGATGGCATTCACTATCAGCACATATTTATTGCTCCAGATTCGCTTCATGCTGCAAAGTTATTCATTTTTTGCCGACTTACGTGCCGACACATACATGCCGGGACGAAAATCTTTTTGCGGATGAGCCACACGAGCATACACTTTGATGGAACGGTTGGCATTGTCTACCATCTGGTCAATGGAAACCAGTACGGCTTCGAAGGTTTCATTTCCCATTCCGTTTACATGGAACTCCATACGGTCGCCCACATTCAACTTATCCAGATCTTTTTCGTAGGCTGTAAGCTGCAGCATCGGGGCCTGCTTGTCAATCACATCGCACACGGGCTCACCTACATTGAAATATTTTCCTACGTTCACGTTCATGTTTGTGACATAGCCGTTTAAAGGTGCCTTTATTTCCAGATAAGGCTGAATGCCTTTTGTCTGCAAGCTGCGGGCATCCACTCCCAAAATCAGCAACTGGGCTGCAGCTGCATCCAGACGGCTCTTCATCGACAAATATTCCGCCTTGCTCTGCTGCATCCGTTTTTGTGAAGCAGCCTCATGAGAAGCCAGATTCTGCTGGCGAAGATATTCTTTTTCCAGGAACTCAGTCTGCGCAGCCGCATCGAGCCAGGTTTGCTGCAAGGCTATGAATTCCGGATTCTCCAGCGTCAGGATGACCTGGTTTTTACGCACATAATCGCCCGGAAGGAAAGAAACACTGTGTACAGCCCCACCCATACTAAGAGTAATCGTTGCGTGTTGCTGTGGCGGTATCATCAAGATACCGTTAAAAGAAGGTGCATTGGCCACCTGGGTAGCTCCCGTAGTACCGTCCACCTCCAGGCTGTCGGCTGATGCCTGAAGACTGTCCTGCTGTACGGGCTGTACTGCTGTAGATTCATCGGATGTTTTTTCAGTGGCACCACCTCCGCAAGAGGCCATCACCAGCGAGTAGCATAAGGCTGAGAAAAAAAGAATTTGTTTCATCTTGCTATGTTTTTTTATTTTTATTCTGTATATAATTCGATTTCCAACACGGATACATTGTATGCAGATACTGTCTCAATATAATTCCGGCGAATGTCACGGGAAGCATTCAGACTCTGCACAAACTCCGTAATGTTGATTTCACTTTCCTTGAACTTCATCAAGGCACTTTCCTGCAAGGCATCCGCCTCTTTCAATGCAGCCTTGGCATAATAATCCAGGCTTTCCTGCTGCTGGCGTACACGACGGTAAAGCTCCTCCACCTTGTTATTCAGTTGCACACGGTTCTGGTCGGCCTCCCACTGAGCAATCTGCAAGCTTACCTTTGCCTGCTTGCTGCGACTACGCTGCGGAAAGAACAGAATGGGGAAAGACACTCCCACCATCCACGAATTCAAGCCATTCAGCGGAGCAATTTTCTGACGGACATAACCCAGCGAAAATTCCGGGAAGAACTTGCTCCGTTCTATCCGAAGCTGCGATTTCTTTTCCTGCACCTGACTGGCAAAATAATTCAGATGAGGAGCCGAAAGCATCCGGTCTTGCAAGGACAGCGGAAGCACAGCCAATGAACTGTCGTTGGGAACCACCTGTTCACCGGCATAACATGCCCAGGCGAAACGACGGGAAGCAAGTTCCATCTCCTCCCGCGCCTGCAAGCTGCGAGTGTGAAGTTCGGCGGCCAGTGTCGCAATCATATTACGCTCCGTCTGGTCAATATCTCCCTGCTGGTAACGCAAGTCACCACTCTCACGCAACTTCAAGGCCAGTTCTTCTTGTGCTCCATACAAATGATACAGGTGGAAAGCATACTGATAATATACCCAGGCCCGTTTCACTTCGGCCACAATCTCTTTCTTCACCATGTCACGGTAATGAGTTCCAGTGGTTACCTGGGCATTCACCAGCGCATTCTTATAAAAAGGAGTCAGCAAAGAGCCTAACGACTGTTCCACGGCCAGTTCATTATCTTTCTTGTATTCTCCGTTCAATTGTCCCCAGGAATAGCTGAACGAGGTATTTCCTACATTCCACACTTCACCACGTGCTGCGCGGCTGCGTTCAATCTCCGCACTGGCCATCTTCAGACGGGGATGATTCTGCAAGGCTATTTCTACCGCCTCATCCAGGGTAATTGCTTTCTGCGGAGTAACTGCAGAAACGGATACAGCTGCGAGGAGCAACATACACGTCATACCCACTTTGCGTCCCAACCGTGCACGATGTCTTTTCCGGCCCCACAGATGAGCTATCACATTTACCAGACGATAAAATACCGGAATGACAATCAGGGTCAAAACAGTAGACACAATCAGACCACCAATCACCACTGTGGCCAGCGGACGCTGTACCTCGGCTCCGGCAGAAGTAGCTACGGCCATCGGCACAAAGCCCAACGAAGCGACCAGTCCGGTCAAGAAAACAGGTCTCAACAGATGAGGACATCCTTTTGCTATAATTCGGTTCGTACACATGGTATATGTTTTTTCTTTTCGCAAATCATTAAAATGGTTAATCATCAGAATACCGTTCAACACGGCTACACCAAACAGGGCGATGAATCCTACACCGGCTGAAATACTGAACGGGAGTCCGCGCAGCCACAGAGCCACCACACCACCAATCAGTGACAAGGGTACCGTAGAAAAGACAACCAATGAATAGATAACACTGCGGAAGGCAAAGAACAGCAACAGCAGAATCAGCATCAGCGCAATCGGAATGACAATGCTCAGGGTGCGCACGGCATTCTGCAAGTTCTCAAACTGTCCGCCGTAATCAAAGTAATATCCCGGCTTCAACTTGATGTTCCGGTCCAACGTCTTTTGTATCTCCTGCACCACCTGCTGGATATCAGCACCGCGCACATTGACTCCGATGACAATACGTCGTTTGGTCGCATCCCTGTTTATCTGTAACGGTCCGTTTACCAAATCGATGGTAGCCACTTCACTGACAGGTATCTGAATACCCTCACCCGAACGTACAAACAGTTTATCCAGATTCAAGTCGGCCACCTTCTCCTGATCCAGCCGTACCACCAAATCAAAGCGTCTCTCGTTTTCAAATACCACCCCGCTCGCTTCTCCGGCATACGCTGTGCGGATAATGGTATTCAATTCCTCTATATTGATGCCGTAACGGGCTATCTTTCCGCGGTTATACTTCACCACCAACTGCGGAAGTCCCATTGTTTGCTCCACAATAACATCGGATGCTCCGGGCACTTGTTCCACATACTTCGCCGCTTCCTTGGCCTTTTCATACAGCTCATGCGTATCCTCGCCATAGAGTTTCACGGCAATATCAGCCTTCGCCCCCGTCATCAACTCATTGAAACGAAGTTGGATGGGCTGTGAAAAATTGAACTCAGCCCGTTCCGACAGGGGTTCTAATGCCTCCTTCATCTTTTCCACCATCTCAGCACGGCTCGAAGCACTTGTCCATTCCTTGAACGGCTTCATGATAATCATCACATCGGCATCTTCAACCGCCATCGGGTCGGTAGGCACTTCGGCCGTACCAATCTTTGCCACCACATGTTTTATTTCGGGAAACTTTTCCTTCAAAACTTTCTCTGCCTCATCGGATACGGCAATACTTTCGCTCAACGAGCTGCCTGCCGGCAAGGTCATCTGCATCGCAAAATCCCCTTCATCCAAAGTAGGAATGAATTCCGCCCCCAACCGAGTAAACAGGAACAATGAAAAAGCCAATGCCGCAAAAGCAGCCGCCACCGTTCCCCACTTAAACTTCAGACATACATGCAAAGCCTTGGAATAGAGTTCATTCAGCCTCTCAAAGAAGCGGTCGGCAAAAGTAGACTTCGTCACAATGTGATGTTTCAGGAACAGGGAAGCCATCATCGGCACATAAGTGAGCGACAGCAACAACGCACCGATAATACAGAACACCAATGTCTTAGCCATCGGAGTGAAATATTTGCCCTCGATACCGGTCAGCGTCAATAAAGGGAAGAATACGATAAGGATGATAAACACGGCAAAAGTAGCCGAACGCACCACACCCGAAGCACCCTTCTCCACCTCTGTATCCATTTCTTCGGCGGACAAGGTACGTCCACGGAACTGCCGCCCGTATAGATGGGCCAAGATGCCTTCGAGTATCACAATGGAGCCGTCGACAACAATACCGAAGTCTATCGCCCCCAGGCTCATCAGATTGGCAGAGACATTGAACAGCCGCATCATGATAAAAGCAAACAGCATGGCCAGCGGAATGACAGAAGCAACGATAAGCCCTGCACGCACATTGCCCAGAAATATAATCAGTACGATGAATACGATAATGGCACCCTCTATCAGATTGTGTATCACAGTCGAGATATTCCGATTAACCAAAGCCGAACGGTTCAGATAAGGTTCGATGCTGACACCTTCCGGCAATATCTTCTGTATCTTTTCCACCCTTTTCTCCAACTCTCCGGTCACTACATTGGCATTGGCTCCTTTAAGCATCATGGCAATGCCCCCCACACATTCCCCCTCACCGTCCATCGTCATGGCGCCGAAGCGTTTGGGTGCGCCAAACCGCACAGCCCCGATATCACTTATGTGGATGGGAATTCCGTTACGGTTGGCCACAACTATCTGTTCAATGTCCTTGATACGGTTTATCATACCCTCGGAACGAATATAATAAGCGCGGTTCACCTTTTCTATATAGCTGCCGCCGGTGTTCTGATTGTTCTTGTTCAGAGCTTCAAACACTTCTCCGATTGTGATATTCAAAGAGAAAAGGACATCCGGGTCTACCGCCACCTCGTATTGCTTGAGATAGCCGCCGAAACTATTGATTTCCACAATGCCCGGAATGCCGGACAATTGCCGCTTCACAATCCAATCCTGAATGGTACGAAGCTCCATTGCGTCATATTTGTCTTCGTATCCCGGAGCTACTTTCAAGACATACTGATATATTTCGCCAAGGCCTGTAGTAATGGGCATCAGCTCGGGGGCACCCAGTTCGGATGGAATTTCTCCCGACACTGTTTGTATCTGTTCATTGACCAGTTGCCGGGCATCCAGTGTAGGCACATTTTCTTTAAAGACGACAGTCACTACAGAAAGTCCGAAACGGGATACTGAACGGATTTCCGTCACATTCATAATGTTACTCATGGCAATTTCCACGGGCATCGTGATGAGTTGTTCCACTTCCTGAGGTGCCAAAGTGGGCGACACCGTCACTATCTGCACCTGATTATTGGTAATATCGGGCACTGCATCTATGGGAAGCGTCAACATGGAATAAATTCCACCAATCAAAAGAAACAAGGTGGTCAGTCCCACAAAAAGTTTCTTTTTTACTGAGAATCGAAGGATAGCGTTGAACATGTTTTATACTTTTTATTGAAAGACAAAAGTAAACGATTCTCTTATTTCTTCCTGGTAATCCGTCTTGAACCGGACAATTCAGCGGTTAAACAGTCCGTTTAACCGTTTGAACAGAAAAACCCCGCAAGAATATTACGCTGTAATACCTTACGGGGAAACACACAATTCTCGGTATAATAACTAATTCCAAATACGGTAACTCATTCTAAAAAGCACACTATGCAAGGAACCTGCCGGCTTCCTCAAGTCCATAAACATACTTTTCTGTCGGTTGGAAATGCTGAGACTTTTTATCCCACATGAAATATTGGATATGTGCTTCGGCATTCATATACGTCACAGTGATGCAATAATAATTCATCCATTTCGAACCATCCCATTTCAAGGCCTTCTTTTCGATAATCTGATTCTTGTCATTATAAGCATATTCAAAGCGGAAATCTGGAGTCAGATAATTGCCTTTCTGCTGATACACCACCTTCGCACTTATCCGACCATTGTCCATTTCAACATTTGTAACCTTCTCGGGACCTGCCGCATTCATTGTCAATACACTTGCCATGGCAAACACAATAGCTATCATTACTTTAGAAAATCCTGTAGTTCTCATACTATTTTATTTTAATGTTTGTACTTCGTGTTTTACTTGTGTTCGCTTTCCGCGTTCTACTTTGTGTTTGTGTTCACATTTTATCTTGTGTTCTTTTACCTATTAGACGCAAACATTCCTCAAAACGTTGCACCGAAAGCTGTTTTTTTTCAGATTATTTTTTCTCTACCTTATGAAGCACTACCAAAACCACCTCACTGGGAGTAAACAAACGGACATTCATTCTCGAAGTACCCAGTCCGTTCGTTATAATAATAGGAACACCGGCACTATTCTCTTTCCGGCCGGTCAGAAAACGGTTACCATAAATGGAATGCTTTACAGGAGAGTACTTCTTGAACAAACTCACCTGCCCGCCATGCGTATGCCCGGCCAAAACCAGATTGGCATTAGACACGTCCGTATCTTCGGCATAGTCGGGCGTATGGGTCAGCAGGAGAATAAAATCATCGGCAGGGAAATGTTGTGAAGGCGAATCACCATTCTTTTTCAGGTCAAAAGGATTACGCACGCCACTGATAATGATGTGTTGCCCGTCCTTCAGCAATTTATAGCTCTTGTGTTCCATCAAATGCACATTATTCTTTTCCATGGCTTCCGCCACCTTCGTATAGCAATAACTGTAATCATGGTTTCCCATCACACCATAGATACCATACGGTGTAAGCACCTTTCCCAATGCGGTGAACAATGTGTCCATATCCCCTCCTTTCGGACTGCCGTAGTCTCCCCCCAACAATAATACATCGGCATTTAAAGATTGTAATGCACGTATCGCATTGTCAAGACGCTTGCGCGTGAAACGACTTTCATAATGAAAATCCGATGCAAAGCCGATACGGAATCCGTCGAATGCCGACGGAACGTCATAACTGTAAAAATCATACTGCTTGATGCGTCCCACTCCGCGATACTTCGACAGAGAAGCAGTGGCACAGGAAGTAAACAGCACTGCGGCAAGCAACAAATAAAGAACAGGTTTCTTCATGTCTTTTTCTTTTAAATGAGGAGTAAAGATAGAGAATTAATTGTTTATCTTTGCACATCTTTAATATGAAATGGATGGAAACTGTTAAAACAAATTCTATAAAAGCATGGTTATCGGCTGCACGCCCCAAGACATTGGCAGGTGCCGCTGTTCCCGTCATGCTGGGATGTGCCTTGGCAGCAGCAGACGGATGGTTTCAAATCGTACCCGCCATGCTCTGTTTTCTTTTTGCTTTTCTGATGCAGATAGATGCCAACTTTATCAATGATTTTTTTGACTACCTGAAAGGAAGTGACCGCGAAGACCGGTTGGGCCCCGAACGGGCATGTGCACAAGGATGGATTACATTGGAAGCCATGAAACGGGGTATCGCCCTGACCACCATGTTGGCCTGTGTGGTTGGAGCCCTTCTGCTTTTTTACAGTGGAGCAGAGATGATTCCGGTCGGACTGCTGTGTATTCTGTTTGCTTTTTTATATACTGCCGGACCTTACCCGTTGGCTTATCACGGCTGGGGAGACGTACTGGTCATCATCTTCTTCGGTTTTGTGCCCGTGGGATGTACCTATTATGTGATGTGCCATGACTGGACATGGAATGTCACTATCGCCTCTGTGGTATGTGGCATGATTATCGACACCTTGTTAATGGTAAACAATTATCGCGACCGGGAACAGGATGCGTTAAGCGGCAAGAAAACACTGGTCGTAAGATGGGGTGCGGCAACAGGGCGTATGCTTTATCTGTTTTTAGGATTGGCAGCCGCATGGTTATGCCTCTTGTTTGCCGTCAGCGGACATATATGGGCAGCAATACTACCACAAATCTATATTCTTCCCCATTTCCTGACTTGGCAACGAATGGTGAAAATCAACAAAGGCAAGGAGCTGAACATCATATTGGGAGAAACCTCGCGCAACATGCTGTTATTCGGGATATTACTGACCTTGGGATTGATTTTATGAGATGGAGAAAAACACGTTAGTATGCATCGCCTCACACGTACGTCAGTATAGGCTCATACATACGTACGCATAAGGCTACACGTACGTATGTATAACGGCACACGTACGTACGTGTAAAATTACCCTTCTATCAATACAGTGGCATACGCCGAAATACCCTCTTCACGTCCCGTAAAGCCCAACTTCTCCGTGGTAGTCGCCTTGATGGAGACATCATCGAGTTCTATTTTCATCAGATGGGCCAAGACTTCCTGCATCTCGGGTATACGCGCTTTCAGTTTCGGGCGTTCGGCACAGACTGTCGCATCTATATTGCCCACCTTATAGCCTTTGGTTGCAATCAGTTCTACGGTTTTCTTCAGTAATATTTTGCTGTCTATGTCCTTGAACTCTCCTGCGGTATCGGGAAAATGATAACCGATATCACGCATATTGGCCGCTCCCAATAAAGCGTCGCAAACAGCGTGCAGCAGCACGTCGGCGTCCGAATGTCCCAACAGCCCTTTCGTATGCTCCAAAAGGACACCGCCCAACCATAACTCACGCCCCTCGACCAGTTGATGTACATCGAAGCCAAAACCTACTCTTATTTTCATAAATTGTATACTAAACGTTTTTTTGATGAACGGATGAATCAGCGGATATAGAAATCCAGCAGCTTCTCACCTTCCAGATATCCCTGCAAATGCTGTCCGATACTGACCGGACCTACACCAGCAGGCGTACCCGTAAACAGGAGATCTCCGATTTTAAGCGTCACAAAACGGCTGACATAAGCAATGATATCGTCTATCTTGAAAAGCATATCTGCCGCACAGCCACTCTGCACTTCCTTACCGTCAATCAGGAGATTAAAATTCAGGTTCTGGATATCCTTATAGCGATCTACCGGAACAAAAGTACCGATAGCAGCCGATGAGTCAAAGCCTTTGCAGAGTTCCCAGGGGTTGCCCTGCTCGCGGAACTTCCGTTGAAGGTCACGGGCAGTAAAGTCAATGCCTACGGTCACTGCGTCATAATAGCGGTTAGCAAAACGGGGAGCGATATTCTTCCCCAGCCGGTTGATACGGACCACCAGTTCCGTCTCATAATGTATCTCGTTAGAAAAATCGGGAATGAAAAAGGGTTTACTATCTTTCAGGATAGCGGAATCGGGCTTCATAAAAATCACCGGTTCCGTATTTATCTGTGTATGTCCCAGTTCTTTGTTGTGCCGGGCGTAGTTCATTCCTACTGCAATAATCTTCATTTATTTCTCGTTAAAGTTCAATCGGTTAAACATTACAGCCAAGTGGGCATAAAGGGAAGTATTCTGCACCACAATATTCTCCGGTACGCGAATACGGAACGGAGTAAAATTCCATACCGCCTTTATACCTCCGTCTACCATTTTATTTGTAATTTCCTGAGCTATATTAATAGGTACTGTCAGCACACCGATATTCACGTCATATTCTTTCATCTTTGCTTCGAAATCATCAGAATGAAAAATAGGAATGCCATTCAGGTCTTTTCCCACCAATTCGGGGTTGACATCAAAAGCTGCCA
>OHAI01001980.1_pt1 | contig 15329 bp, 8 predicted proteins | sample 1577091 | NCBI WGS metagenome assembly OHAI01 (sample SAMEA3541548, study PRJEB24748) | human gut metagenome | biome: human gut; feature: human-associated habitat; material: faeces | place: China | collected 2012
CTTGTTGTGCCATATTTAAAGAAGTCAGTTCAAAGAAGTCATATACGCAGTTTTCCAGTTGCATACAGTGTTTGCGAGTCTTTTCAGAAGTGTTGATTAGCTTCCAGATTTCATCCAGTGTCATAGCGGCAGGTACTTCGATGGCTACATGTTTGCCATGTTCCATAGCGTATACACCCATGTCTGCATGGTGTTTCCAGTCTGTAGCTATGTATACCACGTCGATATCGTCACGTTCGCAGAGCTTTTTCCATGCTTTTTCGTCTCCTGCGTAGGAAGCTGCTTTCGGCAGACCGGCTTTCTCCAGTATCTTTTGAGCATTTTCAACACGTTCGGGGAGAAGATCGCATAAAGCTACAATCTGAGTTCCCGGAATATGTGTCCAGCGTTCGACCGCACCGGGACCGCGCATTCCCAATCCGATAAAGCCTACACGGACTGTTTCAAGTTTAGGAGTAACGAGTTGGATTACATCTTGCTGATTTGCCGGACGAGCCGGAGTTTCTACTTTAATCGGAGAGAACTTTGCTTTTGTCTTTTGAGCAAAACTGGTCTGGCAGGTCAACAATGCAAGACCGATGAGTGTGTTAAGTAGTAGTTTCTTCATCTTTCTTTTAATTTTTAATTGGGGGTTATTAATTGGTTTTTCATTTCGGTGTCAAAAATACTAATTAATTAATCAATCCAGTGTAATTATTGTAGATATTTTCATTGCCCGTCTATATTTTTGGTAGAAAAAGAGTCGCACTATTCGCTATGTTATAATGATATTTTCGGCATCGCCCGAACAGTGAGCGATGCCGTTTCTACATCTGTAATGTGTGTTAAGTTAAATTATTCTTATAACAGAATACGTTTTCCGTCAGCTTGTACGGCATATAATTTGGCATTCACCATCAATATAGATGAAGGAATCTCGAAAGTCGTGAAGGTAGAAAAATAAAGTAATTTTCCATTTTCATCATTCTCTCTGAGTTCAAAAGCCACAGCTTCATCTCCGTTTTGGATGGAGACCTTGCGTCCTGCCAGCTCTGCCGTGATAGCTTTGGTTATCTTCTGATTTTCTTTGAATTGAGTGTAATATCCGACATCTCCGACTGCCGAATAGCGGTAGTCATTCGGTGGAAACTCACTTTTCTTTCTGTCTTCAATGTATTGGAAAGCATGTTTCGGGGCAGGGAATTGTGCCATGTATTCTTTTGCTTCCCGAATCATCGCATCACTTACATAGTATTTGTATGTTCCATACTGTTCGATAGTCGTATTGACAGGTTCGAAGAATCCCCACATCTCGAAAAAGTCTGTCAGGTTCTGATTGGCGGCTTTACTTGCCATTTTGGCAAATTCAAGTTGCTTTTTCCCGGGATCTTCACCTTCGGTCATATTCACTTCACGCATCAGTTTGAAAAGTGTTTGCCAGAAATCTGTTTTATATTCGCATCGGTGATAGTAAATCCATAGTTGCCAGTTCATTCTCATATGCGTTTCTGTGTCTTCGTTCTGGTGGGTTGCGTCTCCCATATTATACCAAGCCTGCCCGTTGGCATAACGGGCGGTTGCAACGCTTCCTAACCCGTTACCACGCGATTTGTATTTTCCTAATTTATAGATAATGAAATTAGAGAACAGATTATTAGATGATTCGGTAGAACTGGCCCAGTTAATAGCTGCCTGATGAACATGGCCAATTTCATGAGCTGGTCCCCACGCGTTATCTTCCGCTGCCATTACATTATCTTCCAACAAGATATTGCCTAAGTAGGTATAGACAAATCCGATTTGATAGTCAGAAGCCCACATATAACTTCCTTCCGGTGAGATGGCAAATAAATGGTTGTTGACTTGTGATGGGCGTACATCGTCAATTCCCATTAATTCTTGTTGCCAGCCGACAATGTTATCCCATAGATGGATAGCTGAGAGGATGTTGTTGGGTACATATTCCAATAATTTGTTGCGGTGGAAATAGAACATGATCTTTTCACCGCGTATGCAGAAGTATTTGTGTGTTGATTTTTTCAATAATTCAGCGTATTTTTCGTCTGTCTTATGTTCTTTCAGGTCGAAGAAACCGTTCACTGTGCCACTTCCGAGTGGTATGTGAATTTTGATGGGTTTTGCTGTATTTGAAGTCAGTTCGGTGTTGTACATGACAAACAATTGTCCTTCTCCTTTCATAGTCAGTTTGTTGACTCCGGGATTTAGCATATAGACATCGCCTGAAGAAGCTGTTTGCTTGTATTCTGTTCCTGTTTCCCAAATACACTGCATTGAAATATTCTGTCCGTATGTGTCACCAACCAATACGATGATATCGTCTCCTGCCTTGACGGATATACCAGTCGGATTGTCGAGATCACTATATTTCTTAGTCATTAATTTATCCGCCCATTCAGCAATATTACTGTATGGTTCATAGCTGCGAATGCGAAATTCTTTTTCCCATTTGTCGTATGTATTGTCACGAACCGCTTCTGCTATTCTGACGAAATAGTCTGGCAGAGCTTGTATCTGTTCGTTGGTGACGTTGTTCTTTATTTCCGTACAAGTTATATCGGTGAATACGGTAAGAAGTTGTTTATCCAGTGTTTTATCCGTATTTGTTTTGTAAAATTCCATTTCATCACAGCTTACAAAATCACCCAGACCGCTTAATACTTCGAATTTGATTCCGGTCGCTTTTATGCCTTCTGAAAATGAAACTTTGGAAGGAGCATTCTGCTCTTTAAAGTCATATTCTCCCTGTAATGTATAATCTGATCGGTCAGGATTGGTTGTTGTATATACTTTGACCTTTCCGAAGTTTCCATTACCGGATCGTGTATAATAAATTAAGTAGTCTATTTCCGTATCTCCTTTAAAATAGTATTCCAGCGTGACAGGGAATTTGGCGGATTGTCCCCACGGAGTGTGGAAAGGGGCAGCTCCATCAGTTGAAAATTTGCCATCATATGTATTTTCAATATCCTGTCCCTCCTGATGCTCACTCGCTTTGCCTCCGGTTGGTGTAACCTTGATGTCACCCTCAACAATTACTTCGCCTTTGGCATATTGATTAACGGTGATAGTATAGGTAGCAGTAGTTGATGTTACTTTTATGTTGGCTGTTCTTTTGGTTTCGCCTGTATTTTCATTCACTGTAATTCTCAGGAAAGTTCCTTCTGCTGCTGTCTTTTGTTTTGAGCATTGTAGCCAGTTTGCTTCATAAGAGACACTCCATTGAGCTAACTCCATAGATGTGTTAATTGGAATCTGGACAGACGTACTTGATTTATCCAGATTTTGTATCAGATATTCTTCACTGATACTGAAGGAGCTATTTATAATCGATTTTTCGGTATCCTTGCATGCCAGTGAAACTGTGAATAGAGTAAAAAGGGCTAACAGGTTAGTAATGAATCTTTTTATTGTCATTTTTTTGCTGTATTAGTTTTTAAGATAGATGAGGTATAAAAGGGTGAATCAAAAGTCTGACTCACCCTTTGTCTCTCATTTATTATTCGGACAGTATGAACAGACTAAATTCGCTCCATACAAAGAAGGAACCACTGGTCCAGTTGCTTTCACATTCAAAGCGTAAGGTGTTGGCAGCATTGTCTATTGAAACGTCGGGAGAAACATAAACTCCTGCAGCACCTGACGGGAGACCATCTTCATCCCACGCAAAACGCTTGTAAAGTTGTAAATTGTTCTCATTCGTTCCTGTATATAAATTGAACCATGCCAAAGCGGCATTTCCGTTATTTGATCTGTTTGTATAGGTGAAACGGAATGTCTTAGTTGATACGGGCAATTTTACTTGAACATAATGCTTGTCGGCAATTGATACACTCCACGCGCTGTGGAAGTAGGTACCTATGTCTCCATCCAATAAATTAGCTAAGGAACCTTCTGACGGTTCTATTGCATTACTGGAAAGCATGTCCGCTGTCAGACTGTATTTTTCAACAGATGCAACCAGTATAAATGGATTCGTGTCGAATTCGAAACCGTCTTTTCCATTAATTTCCAGAATCTTTATACCCACATTTCCGGAGGTCTTCGTAAACTTAGGGATATTAACCTGAACAGAAGATGTGTTTCCAGGCTCAAATGAGATGATATCCGAAACTAACGTTGCTCCTTCTAAGGTAGTAGTAGTTTCATCAATTGCTACTTTACAGGTGAAATTCCATTGGTTTTCGACTTGCAATCCTAAAGCAAGATCAATGATACCTCCACTTTGTGATAAATATTTAGTCACGGTTCCTGAACTGGATTCAGTGACTGAAAGAGATGGAGTAATAATCTCCGGTTTCAGAACTAATGTGTTTTTATCCGCCAGGATGGAATCGGATGTACTGGTCAGCATGATTGGAAGAACACACGTTTGTCCCTCTTCAAGAGTCTGCTCAAAGATTTCTATCTCGTTGGTATTCAACTGTAAATTGATGATCTTATAGGTTTCAGCAGAAGAATAATCGAGTTCTTCCATGTTGAACGAATAACAATTGGCAGGCATTGCCACATAGTCCAAACCTCTCTCGGAGATATACTTCTCAAAATTGACTGCATCCATTGCACCGATATGGGCAGAAGCTGTCAATGTGGGTTGACTTCCGGATTTAATGACCGTTATTGAATAGTTAGTAGCCTCTCCTGTTTTATAAAGATCTACGGCTTTCTCCCCCGGGGTCTGCAGTGATAGTATTTTCTCATATTCCTGCGGATAGGTATCGTCATAATTGTCGCAGGAAGTATTCATCAGAATCATCCCGCACAAACACAATGCTATTGATATATGTTTCATATATATTCTATATTGTTATGAATGAATAAAAAATAATTAATATCCGGGTGCTTGTACCATTTGCGGATTTTTGTATACTTCGTTGTAGAATACCGGATTCAGGTACATGCGGTTTTCCCACACATAAGGTGCATCAACTGTAGTTCGTTTATTAAATTCTTCGAATGTGGGACTTTGAACTTCTGCATTCAATCCTTCCCGTTTGTTTGCTCCAAAGTACTTGGCTCCTTCTGCCCAACGGCGGACATCGAAGAAGCGGTGACCTTCGTTCCATAATTCAACAAAACGTTCATTGTGTACCCAGTCTTTTATTGTCATATTATTTGTGATATCAGCCAATGTTAATTTAGGGATTCCGGCACGTTCACGAACAGGATTTAGTGCATCAATGGCTTCCTGTGTATTTCCTAATGCTGCATGGCATTCTGCTACGTTTAGGTAGAGTTCGGCCAGGCGGAATAAGATAGTAGGTGCGCTTGTTCCGCTTGTAGAACCGCCGGCTGTATAGAATTCAGTTACCGGATCAACAAACTTTTGTGTCAGGAACCCTGTGACACTATGGTCACGATTAAATAGAGACGGATTGTAACCGTGCATTTCCGAATTCCTCATTTCCAGTTTCAGAGGAGAACCGGCCGCAAATTTAGTTCCGTAGTCACCACCGTCAAAAGCCATCCATGCATAGAAACGAGGTTCACGACCCACATTCAATTTGATAATGTCTTCCCGTGAAGAGATACCTGCTGACTCAAACCATTCAGAGGAAGGAGTAAAGTCAAGGTCTTTTTCAGGTAGTTTCCCGTTAGCTGTATAGAAATGTTCGAACGTATATAATGTAGGAGATACACCACTATAACCAGCATGCCATGTTCCATCCGATTTCTTCAGAATACGAAGCGGATAACGGGAATAAAAATCAAACTGGTTGGATAATCCCCAGATAATTTCTTTGTTTCCTTCAGATTCACGTGTACTTACGGCATAGCGCATCTTCATTACGTTTTTCAGGAATTCTTTATTATCTTCCACGTCTGCTACTCCGGGAACAAAAGGTAAGTTCAGGGATTGTCGGGAGTAATATTCGTCGTCATCGTAAAGTTCACGGTCACCGGAAGTTGTAGCTAATGTAAGTGCTTCCTGACATGCGGCCAGTGCTCTTTCCCATTTGCTCTTGTCATAAGTATTGCTTACCAAAGCTTTACCGTAACCCGGAGTCTCGAAATTCTCATTCTGCCAGTTAGGGTAGGGGAAACTTCCGTTCCATAAAGGAGATGCGGCATAAAGTAACAAACGTGCTTTTACAGCTTTAGCTATAGTAGATGTAGCGCGACCCCATTCATTGGTAACGGTGCGGTTGGCAGGAAGTACTTTGGCGGCTTCATCCAGCTGGTTCGCAATCCAGTCTACACAATAGTCAAAGTGAAAACGTCCATTATACTCTGACGTTGGGGTATCCATCGGAATGTACGAGTCTGTAATTGGGATGGGACCATATCTTCTTAAAGTAGCGAAGTGGTAATAAGCTACCAGGAATTGGCATTCGGCTCTCCATTGTTCCTTTTCTGCATCAGATGCAATGTCGCTTCCCGCATTTTCCAACTTTTGTAAAAACAGATAACATTGTCCTATATATTGGTAAGTAGTTCCCCATAGCCAGTCTTGGTTAGTGGATGATGCAGTGTTAAATGCATAGGCGCCCCAATAACCGTCTGTGTTCCATGAATAAGGTAATACATATTCGTCTGTCGTAGAGTTTATTTCCCCCAGATAGGCACTGGGTAAGTCTGTACTGACACCTCCATAACAGGAATAAAGAAATCCTAAAGCTCGGGTGGGGCTTGACATTGCGTCATCGATATTGGGTTGTTCGGGTGGAACGACGTCTAGATAATCACATGAGGTTAAGCCCAATGCAGTGATAATAACTGCTATACTTATATTTTGAAAGATGCGTGTTAGTTTCATATTTTTTCTCATAATAAATTAGAACTGAAGTTGAATTCCGACATTGACAGTTTTTTGCATAGGATAACTGTTCCAAGAAGACAGTTCAGGATCCCAAAGGTCAAACGGACTAAAGGTGAATAGATTGGCTGCGCTGACGAAAATACGTCCGTAAGGTATCTTATATCCTACTTCTACATTCTTCAATCGGAGGAAAGAACCATTTCTCAACCAGTAACTACTGTTCACTGTATTGTTGGCAACGTCTGTTGCAAGTAGTCCCAAACGAGGATATTTGGCATCCCAATTCTGTTTTTCTTCCGACCAGTAATTATCGGCTATATATTTTAATACATTTCTGTTACCGACGGCTATTCCTTCTTGGAAAGGGTCAATACCGTTTGTCATGATAGAACGCAGAGCAGAGCCACTGAAGAAGACACCAAAATCAAACTTTTTGTAGTTGACAGTTCCGCCAAATCCGTATTGTAAGCGTGGAGTACTTCCATATTTGGAGATCATCGTCTGGTCATCCGAATCAATGATACCATCACCGTTAAGGTCACGATATTTAATATCTCCGACCTTGGGTGTAGAACCCAAATTCTGGGCAGGGCTGTTATCTATTTCTTCTTGTGACTTGAATAAGCCTTCTGCTATGTAGCCGGTAATACGTGAATAAGGTTTTCCGGTTTCTGACTTCCATATTGTCGGATATTCCGGTTCATCCACATAGACCATTTTATTTTTGTTGTAGGTGAAGTTTGCCTGTAGACTGACAGACAAATCTCTGGAGAAGTTATTGGCATAATTAATACTGAATTCTACTCCCTTATTATCCATTTTACCAATATTACTCCAAGGTTTGGCAATATGATAAGCCAGTGATTGCGGCCATGCTTCACGGTTCATGAAGATGTCATAACGCTTGTCGTAGAAATAATCGAAGGTAAATGTCCAGTTGCGGAACAATGTAAAATCAATACCTATATCGAGCTTCTTTACTTTTTCCCATCCCAAACCGGACATGGCGTAGTATGCCATCTGAGGACCTCCTAATTGGTAGTCCATATTTTGTCCGGAAGTCCATTTCAAATAAGACAGGTCGTTGTTTGTAATCTTGTCTATATACAGGTAATAACTTCCGCCGGCTGTTGCCAGGTCGTCGCTACCTACAAGACCGTAGGAACCTCTGACCTTGAGATTGTCCACTACATTTTTCATTGGTTCGAAGAAAGCTTCATTGCTTATTACCCATCCTAAAGAGACGGCAGGGAAGAATCCGAAACGGTCTTCTTTGGCCAGACGTTCGGTCCCGTTGTAACCGAAGTTAAACTCAAATAGATAGCGTTGTCCGTAATCATAAGTAAGACGTCCGGAAAGGCCTTGATTACGGTTGGGTAACACGTCGCTTCTGTATTCGCGTTGTTTGTAGAGTAACATGGCACCTACATTATGCAGACCGAATTGACGGGCATAGTTTAGGTTGAACTGTAATTCAAATGTTTGGTCGGAAGACTTTCCGATAGCCGACTGACTGATATAATCGCTGCCATTCGAATTTAGCAGTTCCAATTCATAATTCGTATTTTCCAGGTCGGTTTCATCGTAGCTTCCGCTTTTTATGCGATAATAATAAGGAGCAATGCTACGATCAAAGTAAGAACTTGACCAGGTTTTGAAATTTACAAAAGCATTAATTTTAAGCCCTTTAGTGATAAAATCCAAATCCTGGTCTATCTTGATAACTGTGTTAAGTGTATTTTCGTTCGTTTCGGCAAAGGATGTCATCATCCTGGCATAGGGGTTCGTGTATAAGGTACTTCCTGAGATGATGTTATTGCCGTACATGATACGCCCGTCCTGACTTGGATAAGTAACCGGAAATTCTATGGGGGTAGTAGTCAGAATCTGTTTGAACAAATCCTCGCTTGATACATTCGGGCTTTTTTTCTGACGGATCTGAGCGTTCATATTCATTTTGATTGTTGTCGTCGGCGTCAGTTTATAAGCAATATTATTCTGGAAGGTATAGTTCATTATATTAATATTGTTGTTCCATGAATATGCTTTCCCTGTGTTCAGCAAGCCTGAATCATGGCTGACATCCAAACTCATGTAATATTTAACTTTAGAACCACCACCGGAAATGTTGACGTTGGCACGTTGGCGCATACTCATGTTTTTGAACAATACGTCTTGCCAGTTTACATCGGGGTATAGGTATGGGTTGACTCCGGATGCCGTGCGTTCCATGTCTGTAGCACTGTATTTGGGTGTAGCGGAAGAGTTTCTGGCTAATGAAGCTTTATTATACATATCCATGTAAGTAGCTCCGTCCACAAATTCCGGGAACTTGTCTAAGTAGTTGAAAGAGTTTTCCGCTGTAACGTTGATGGATGTTTTACTATTGTATTCTCCGCCTTTAGTTGTGACGATCATTACACCGTTAGCTCCGCGTGAACCATAGATAGCGGTGGCAGATGCATCTTTAAGGATAGAGAAGCTTTCAATATTCTCGGCTGGCACATAATTAAGGTCACCGGATGATATTTCTACATCATCCAATAAAATCAGAGGAGTTGCTCGTCCACCAAAAGTACCGATACCGCGAATGTAAAATTCGGCACCGGAGCCAGGCTCTCCGGAGTTTGTTTTTGCGATGACACCCGCCAACTTTCCGGCAAATGAGTTGGACAGGGTAGATGACGGCAGTTTGAGGCTGGCACCTTTTATACTTGTGATAGCTCCTGTTACGCTGACCTTCTTTTGGGTACCGGAACCGACTACGACAACTTCATTCAAGGTATGATCGTCTCCTTCCAGTACAATTTTGATATTCCCTAGATCTTCTACAGGAACTTCACGAGTTTTATATCCGATGTAAGTTACGACAAGGATCGTCTTATTGTCGGGTATGGAAAGACTAAAATTACCATCAATATCCGAGATTGTACCAGTGTTCTTGTCACCTTTAATCGTGATGTTAGCTCCAATGATGGGGCTATCGTCCACTGCGTCTATGATAGTACCGGTTACAGTACGTTTTTTCTTTTGTTGGGTGTTATTCGTTTTTTGTACGTTGAGAATAACCTCTTTGTTTTTTACGATATAGCTAATACCGCTGTCTTTGAAAACTTCATCCAGAATCTCGTCAATAGGACCATTACAATTAATGTCTTTCCGTTGTTTGTCTTCGAGATCTGCTGCGTTGTAGAAAAACGTGTAGTCGCTGTTTTTTTCTATAAGCTGGATAGCTTGCATAATAGTGATTGATTGCCCCTTGATAGATATGTGTCCCTGAGCTCCAAGAGCGGACAAGGGGTAAAAGAGCAAAACGAGTGCGATATGCTTCAGATATCGCCTCCGGTAACAACTGTGATTTTTTTTCATGATTTAACTTGTTGTGAGGTTAAATATTGGGTTAATTATTAGAAATATGGTTAATTATATATTACTATTTTACTATTCTGTTTTTTGTATGTGAGGTTAAGGCTGAAACAAAGCTTCTCTATTACGTCATCCAATGTTTCATCATAACGGATGCTACCTGTGAATGAAGATTGTTTAGTAAACTTTCCTTCTAGAATTATATTTGATTGGTATATTTGATTTACAATTGAAATGAGCTGGGGTAATGGGGTTTCTTTGAAGTTGTATCTTCCGTCCTTCCAATTGATATCCATTACATTCTCAACTAATGTTTGTGCATTGTTTGGATTATACATTACCTTTTGCGATGGAGACATGATAATTTTCTCTCCTGTAGATTCTACATTAAATTCTATTTTACCATGAAACAGCGTGATTTCATTTTTTTCAGCATTAGTTTGCTTGATTTGAAAACAGGTTCCCTTTACTTCTATAAAAGCTTTATTAATATGTACTTGGAAGAAACTGCCTTCATGTTTATATACTTCAAAAAATGAGTTGCCTTCTAGCCATACTTCTCTTTTTTTGTTAAAGGCTTTTGTGTATTTAATGGAACTACCTGATTCCATCCATACTTTTGTACTGTCCGGTAAAACGTGCATTTGGTTTTGTTGTGCTATCACCATTATAAATTCGTCGTTAATATTATCTCTGACTGAATTCATCCAAAATCCTCCTATTGTTAGTAAAAGAGCGAGTGAAGCTACGGCAAAATACCATCTTAGTTCTGTTAGAACTTTGTTTCTTTTCCTATCTACACATCTTGCTTTTACTCTTTCCCATATCTGTTCTTTTATTTTAAAATCTATAGCTTTATTTTCTGATTCATTCCATTGTATTTTAAGTTCTCTATCCACTGATTCCAGGTCAGCATAGCTTCTCCGCTGCTTTTTAGTCAGCCGTCCTGCCAGCAAATCTTTAATCAAACTCATCTTTGTATCTTTATCCATCCTATCTTACTTTGTTATTATTCTATTTATTATTACTCGTATATTATAAATACACTTGAGTTAAGTCTACCCCCACATCCCTTCGATAAAAAAAATAGAAAAACTATCATTAAAATCACAATGAGCTAATATTCAATAAATTAACCACTAACCAAAAAGAAGTTTTTTTTTCGAAAAGTCATTTTTTTATCTTAGTTCTAACAGAACTTAGTTGAATTTAATAATTAGAATAGATTTTGAAGACATTATTAAAGGAAAAAAGGTAACTTTATTATAAATAAAAATCAAAAAAAATGTTGTGGTTAATGGTTATTTCTTTATTTTTGTAACACAATTGAAAAGAGATGGAGGAGACAATAATTCTGGAAAAGGTAAAAGCGGGAGATGCGGCTGCATTTTCTTTGCTGTATGACCTTTATTGGCTGAAGGTTTATAACTTTGCACGACTTTATGTCACTTCATCTTCCGTGATTTCAGAAGTAGTTCAGGATGTTTTTGTGAAAGTTTGGGAGTCCAAAGAGTTTCTTGATATTACCAAGAATTTTGATGGGTTGCTTTTTATGATTACCCGTAATATTATATTCAATTATTCGCGTAGACATTTTAATGAGCTGAATTTTAAAATGACAGTTCTGAAAGGACTTGAAAATTCTTATGATATAGAAGAGGAATTGGATGCTGCTGATTTGAAGAACTATATTGATAAATTGATTTCGCAACTTCCGGCCAGACGGCAGCAGATCTTTAGAATGAGCCGCGAAGAGCATCTATCTAATCGGGAAATCGCGGAACGTTGTGCAGTCAGTGAAAAAGCAATAGAACGGCAGATTACCTTAGCATTGAAGTTCATCAAAGAGAACCTTCCTTTATTTGTTGTATTTATGGGATAAAGACTCAAACGTATTCATGCTCATGCTTGAGCCTGAATACGTTTAATTGCCTATATGGTGTTTTTTATTTTTTCAGTTTAAAGAAAGGGTTCTTGCTAATCTTGACATCCGAAGGTTTCATATTTTCAATTTTAACAGTACGTCCTAATACATCCCCTTCAATCTTATTGTTTGAAATAACCACAGATTTACATGCTTCCAGCGTAATACCTTCTTTACGATAGTGATAAGGCTGGTAAGTCGTATCACGTATGAGTGTATTGGAGGAGAAGGTGAGTCCGTCTACCGACCGTGCGAAGAGAATCGGATAATCAAATAGGTGGAAGGTATTATCCACAATGCGGATATTGCGATGATAGGGGTACTTCTGTTCCGATGTCGGAATTTCCGGATCAATGCTGATCACGGCTTCACAGAACTGATAAATCGAAGAATTGCAAGGATAACGGAAATCATTGTTACGTATCAGCACGTCTCTGACAGCTCCTGACTCGTACCATGCATTTGCGTCTCCGGCAATCAGAATGGCAGAGCCGCTGGATTCGAATACATTGTTCTCAATAATAACCTTGCCGGGAGTAGATACAAGCAGACCACGTGCCCGGCAACTTCCGAAATGGCAGTTGCGTATTTCTGCATCAGGTGTGCAGGTCAGATTCTCTATTACATATCCGGCTTCCACTCCGGCTGGAAGTGGTGCTGATAATTCGATGATAAATTCAGCTTTATTTAGTGCTTCAAATTTATTCATTTTACCAGTAGCTACGGTACGCATGGTTTTATGCTCTATAAATCCGATTGTTTCGTCCGGACGTCCCCATTCCATCCCTTCACTCATGTCCTGCATGAATTTGCATTTGATACGGGTAGGAGAAAGAACTTCCATAATACGGGAACATGTTCCATGGATGTTAATAGGATCATCCATCAATCCTGCCCAACTGCAGTTCTCAATCTTGAGTAATCCGCTGCATCCCATGAAGTGGAAACCGTCGTCATGTCCGCTCAGCACACGTTTCTTGGAAGTGTTAGGGATGATATGTACATCATTGAAAGATATATTCTTGCTATACTGTGACAGAATTCCCAGTCCGCAGGTATGGAATAGTTTTACGTTTTCTAGTTTTGTGTCCATGCTGTGGTAAATGAAGATACCGGCGTGGTCTCTGGTGCTGTGTCGTAACACAAGGACCGTACCCGGCGCAGGGAAGAATTTATCAGCCTCCTTTTTAGGATCGGATAAGCGTATTAATCCAGGTTTTACTTCTGTTGCATCGTATGAGCGCCAGCCTAAGTTGTCACCTGTATTTGGCAGGACGAGATGGGTGTCGGGATCAAACTGCATGATCGCCCAAAGACTGCTTTTCCATCCTTCACCGACAAAAGTCAGTCGTTTGTTTTCTATGATATAAGGATATTGGTGGGAGTCGATTTCGATCTCAAGGTATCCGGAGGTAGATTGAGTGACAATACCTTGCGCAGTTAATGGGATTTCCCAATCGACGGAGAAGTTCTTTAAGGTAATGTTCCGGCAATGATCCAAAGTGAATGGCTGCATCCGGCCATGCATAATAAACTCAGAACCATTACCGTCAATCGTCAGATCATTGATCTGCTCCAATAGCACGGCGAGAATTTTGGGATTAACATCGTAGGTGTTCGTTTCGTGATAATCTTTTTCGATAGCATGTTGTGCCCAGAAGTCATATCTTCCTTTTGGAAAGACAAGTGTGGAACCTGGATATTGCTTGCAAGCATCGATTGCCTTTTGTATAAATGGCACTGCGTTGATACGGCTGTCGGGTTTCAAACCGAAATCGGATACGGAAATAATCTTGCTTGCCGAAATGCTGTTTGCACAAAGTAAAAGTGCAGATAGTAAGCATGTCTTTAATGATAGGAATGTTCTCATGTGTTTTTATAGTTTAATTGGGGTAAATAGGTAAAATCTAATGTTTGTGTTTTTCCCAGACACCTCTGGTGAAATCCGGTATTTCTACAGGAATACTTCCGTTCAATACCGACTTCTCGCTTAATTCGGTGATACACGACCATTCGGCTGCATCATAAACGTCCATGTCAAGGGGCAGTCCGTTGCGCAGGCAATATATTAACCGATAATCCATTACATAGTTCATTTCGTTCGGTAATCCTTTACGATGTGCTTCCTCGCCGATGGTGGCGCTAAAAGGGTGTTTATAGAGAGTTAATACTTGTTCAAGTGCTTCGCCTTCAAGCGGAGTATCTCCATGAGAATCCAGGGCAATGCATGGTACCGGATATTTTTGTGCAAAGCCGAGTGTGCCGCATACTGTTTGCAGGCGACTGTAAGGGCGGGGAGTCGAAACATTATACTGAAGCATGATCGTTTTCCCTTTGGCGGTATGGATAAGCGTGGTGTTGACATCTCCCAGTTTATACTTTTGACGGGCTTCCGGTGAGTTCTCTCCGAATCTTTTCCGCGCATACTCGCTCATGCCGGCCTGATGGGTGGACATGGATACGAGATATTCCATCCTGTCATTGCGGTGGATGTCGAGGATTTGACAGGCAGGCCCTAGTCCGTGGGTGGGGTAGGGATTGCCTGTATGTTCGATACTGTATCTTTTTCCCCAGTGATTGTGGTAACCGCCTTCGCTCTCTTCGGCAAAATACATGGAACGGAGATCGTGAATATATGCTCCTTCTACATGCATTATTTCTCCGAGTACACCTTGACGTGCCATTTCGAGAGTAGTCAGGGCAAAAGGGTCATAACAGCAATTTTCCAGCATGATACAGTGGCGTCTTGTCTTTTCTGCTGTATCGACCAGTTGCCAGCATTCGGCTATATTCATGGCGGCAGGAACTTCGATAGCTACATGTTTGCCGCATTCCATTGCATAGGTTGCCATTTGGGTGTGAGTGAGCCAGTCTGTACAGATAAAAATTAAATCCAGATCGTTGCATTCACACATCTTTCGCCAGCCGCCTGGTCCGGTATATCCCGTGGCTTCGGGGTGCTTTGCTTCTTTGAGTATGAGTTGGGCTTTGTTCAAGTTACCTTCCCTGATTTCGCTGAGAGCTTTGATTTCGGTTCCTTCTATTTGCAGATAACGTTGCAGGGTGAGTAGCCCTCGATTCCCCAATCCTATGATTCCGATGCGGACAATTGGGATAGGGAGGTGTGCCAATTGCAGTACGTGTGATTGCGTTGGAGAATCTTCCATGTTCTTAGAGGTTTAAAGTTATACAAAAAAAGAGAATCTAATTTCTCAGATTCTCTTTGAAGAGCGGAAGACGGGGCTCAAACCCGCGACCCTCAGCTTGGAAGGCTAATGCTCT
>OHAI01001982.1_pt1 | contig 15323 bp, 14 predicted proteins | sample 1577091 | NCBI WGS metagenome assembly OHAI01 (sample SAMEA3541548, study PRJEB24748) | human gut metagenome | biome: human gut; feature: human-associated habitat; material: faeces | place: China | collected 2012
TGGAAACCATCCATACCGCCCGGGAAATCGGTTTCCGCATCTGCTGCGGTGGTATTATCGGCATGGGCGAGACGATGGAGGAGCGAATCGAGATGGCTTGTTTCTTACAAAAAGAAGGTACACCCTGCCGGACGGCAGCTATCACGAGTGCGACCTCAACACCCGCGGAGCCGACAAGCGCGGCGCGGAACGGCTGGTCTACGCGGACGACGGCCGAATCTACTACACCGCCGACCATTACGAAAGTTTTGAGGAAATCACAGAATAGCTTTTACAATAATTCAATTTCGGGGGAATGAGAATGAAAGAACTGCTTCTGGACGCGGAAACGCTGTACACGCGCGAGCAGCTGCACGATGTGCTGACCAAGGTGTGCGGCTTTCCTGCCGACTACGGCCGCAATCTGGACGCGCTGTACGACCTGCTGACCGCCTATCCGGCGGCGCGGCTCACGCTGCGGCACCCGGAGATGCTGGTCGCGCATCTCGGCAATTACGGCGAGCTGGTGCTCCGCGTGCTGGCGGACGCGGCCGCCGAAAATCCGGCGTTTACGCTGAATGTACAGTAACAGGCAAAACAAAAACCGAGGCATCCGCCTCGGTTTTCTTTTTATTCCGGCTTGCTTGCAAGCCGCACCCGCATGGCAGGATTTCGTCCAGAAATCCGAGCCATTGGCTCCGCCGCAGCGGACAGCGCGTAAGCGCGCATATAATAGAAAAAGGCGGTCTATGCCGCCTCTTTTCATAAAATCCCGCGACATGTGCGTGGGATTTTATACAAGTAAGGGATTCTGTGTGCCCGCAAAGCGGACGCGCAGAATCCCGCCCCAGACATGTCCGAGCTATTGCTCGGCATGTCCTCCTCGATCACGAGCGTGGTCGTGATCGAAGTTAGAATACGGTTACGACTGCACCCTTATAGGTTTCATCAACGTAGTTCTTAACATCGTCGCTCTGCAGCGCCTTCTTCAGCGCCTGAATCTTATCGCTGTTCTCCTCACCGGAACGGCAAGCAACTACGTTTACATAGACCTTAGCGTAGTCCGGGTTCTCGGTGATGAGGGAGTCCTCAGCGGCGTTCAGATCTGCCTGCAGTGCATAGTTGCCGTTGATAACAGCAAGGTCAACGTCTGCCAGAGAACGCGGCAGCTGCTCTGCAGCGATCTCCTGGATGTCCAGGTTCTTCGGGTTCTCGGTGATATCCAGCTTGGTAGCGTCGGAGGTCGGGTCAATGCCGTCCTTCAGCTTGATCAGACCGGCATCCTGCAGCAGAAGCAGTGCGCGGGTCTCGTTGGAGCCGTCGTTCGGAATGGCAATGGAAGCGCCGTCCTTCAGCTCCTCGATGGAAGCGGTCTTGCCGGCGTAAATGCCGAACGGCTCGTAGTGCATATCGAATGCAGCAGCCAGATCCGTGCCGTTCTCCTTGTTGAAGTTGTTCAGGTACGGAGTGTGCTGGAAGTAGTTTGCATCCAGATCACCGTCAACCAGTGCGGTGTTCGGCTGCACATAGTCGGTAAACTCGACTACATTCAGGGTGTAGCCCTCAGCCTTGAGTGCGTCCTTTGCCGCATTCAGGATTTCAGCGTGCGGAGTCGGGGTAGCGCCAACGGTGATCGTCTTGTCGTCGCCTGCTGCTGCGCTGCTGCTGTCAGCTGCAGCGCTGTCGGTCTTGCTGCCGCTGCAAGCGGTCAGTGCGGTCAGGCACAGGGCGCCTGCCAGGATTGCTGCGATTGTCTTCTTCATGGGAATTCGCTCCTTTTCTGATATATATCATTTTTAATGATAACAAAATAAAATTGAGAATGAAAAACGATTATCTGTTTCTCTTATCCAGATGGTGTGCAAGACGCATGCCGACCTCCTGGAAAATCTGAACAACGATAACGATAATGATAACCGCTACCAGCATGATCGGGAAATTATAGCGGTTATAGCCGTAGTTTACGGCTACAGTACCCAGACCGCCGCCGCCGATAAAGCCTGCCATTGCGGAATAGCCGAGGATGGTAACGACCGAAATCGCGCCGCCGACCATCAGGGACGGCTTTGCCTCCGGCACGAGCACCTTCCACACGATCTGCCACGGACTTGCACCCATGGACTGTGCGGCTTCGATCACACCGAACGGCACCTCCTTGATGGAGGACTCGACCATGCGGGCTACATACGGTGCTGCCGCAAAGGTCAGCGGAACGATCATCGCAGTGGTGCCGATGGCCTTGCCGACAATCGCGCGCGTAATCGGCGTAATCATAACGGCAAGAATCAGGAACGGGATAGAGCGCAGGATATTGACAACCACGCCCAGAACCGTGTTGACGACCGGCATCGGACGGATGCCGCCCTTATCGGTAACAACCAGCGTCAGACCGAGCGGCAGACCGATCGCATACGAGATAACGGTCGAAACAATGACCATATACAGGGTTTCCCAAAGGCTCTGCGCCCAAACATTAAACGGAAGCATAATCGGCTACCTCCTCTGCGTGTACGTTCTGGGTTTCGAGGTACGCCAGTGCGCGTTTTGCCGCGCGTTCGTCCTCGGGAAGCTGCAGGATCATCTGACCGTAAGCCTTGCCATCCATGTTCTTGGTGTCCGCGAACATAATATTTACCGGCGCCTTGCACTCGAGCACCATGTTGGAGATTATCGGCTCGAACGACGAATTGCCGTCGAATACAATGCGGCAGTACCGCTTGCCGGTCGCAAGAGAATTGCGTTTGCCGTCCGGATAGATAAGCTGCTTGGCCATTGCGGATTTCGGTCGGGTGAACACCTCGTCCACCGTGCCGACCTCGGCAATACGGCTGGAATCAATGATCGCAACTCTCTGGCAGATTTCCTCAATGACCGCCATCTCATGCGTGATAACGATGATGGTGATGCCGAGCGTCTTGTTGATCTCCTTGAGCAGCGCGAGAATGGAGCGCGTTGTCGTCGGGTCGAGTGCGCTTGTCGCCTCGTCGCACAGCAGGATTTTCGGGTTGGTCGCAAGTGCTCGTGCAATCGCCACACGCTGCTGCTGACCGCCGGACAACTGGCTCGGATAGTTATCCGCTCGGTCTGACAGACCGACGATCTCGAGCAGCTCACGCGCCCGTTTTTCCGCATCTGCTTTGCCGGTTCCCGCAATCTCCAGCGGAAAACAGATATTCTGCAGTGCGGTTCTCTGCTGCAGCAGGTTGAACTGCTGGAAGATCATACCCATCGACCGGCGAGCCTCGAGCAGCTGCTTTTTGCTCAGTCTGCCGAGTTCCTCTCCGTCCACCGTTACCGTGCCCTCGGTGGGCTTCTCCAAAAAGTTGATACAGCGTACCAGTGTGGACTTGCCTGCGCCCGAAAGACCGATAATGCCGAAAATCTCGCCGCGATAGATATCAAGGTCGATACCGTTCAGCGCAACTACCGTTCCGGCTCTGCCGCGAAAGGTCTTGTTCAGGCCCTGAATCCGGACGATCACATCCTGTGCCACATTCATTCCTCCTTACATTTTCAAAAGAAAAGCGGAAAGCAGGTTTCTGCTTTCCGCCCGTTTTCTGTATCAGCCGCATGAAAAGCGGCCCGCCTATGCGTTTCAGCCTTACGGCTGCTTCGCAGAAAAACGAGCAGAACCACACATCATGCACATTTCCATTCGAACTGCACGCACTGTGATTTCCTCCTTTTCCTACGGTTTTATAAATAATCTAAGCTGTGGGATAAGTATAGCCTTTTGCAGACGGTTTGTCAAGTAGTTTTGTCCAAACAGAACGCAAAATACGATCACTCGATCAAATACTGCTTAACCAGACGGGCATAGAACATATTGCCGTAGGCATAGCGCCAGCCACCGTTTTCCTTCACCGCCATCGGATTGTCGTACTGGACAGTGTTGCCGCCGGACTGCTCCTCCGCGAACTTTTCTGCCAACTCGGTGCTGTAAACGCCGTTGAACTTGGCTGCGTAATCGAGAAAACCGCTGCCGTAATTATACGCCTGAATGATGCAGTCCAGATCACAGTCCAGCGATTTGCCCTTGCGCAGCAGGTGTGCAAAATAGGTGCATCCCTGCCGGATCGAGCTCTCCTCCTCGAGTGAATCGTTCGGCAGACCCGCGCTGCCGGAGGACTGCATGATATCGGTCAGCTTGCCGCCGCTCTCCACCTGCATGATAGCCAGCAGTACATCCGTGTACTCCGGAATGCCGTTCTGTTCGGCGTATTTCTGCACCACCGGCTGATAGTACATAACCGACTGATAGACATTCACTGCCTTGGCTACCTGCTTGACCTCCTCGGCCGCGCTCGTGCCGGAATTGCCGGTATCACCGTCCGCGCCGCTCTGCTGCGGTGTGCTGATCAAATGCCGAAAGGCGAAAATAAGCACAACGAGCAGGACTGCCAGCCCGAGCAGTGCAAACTGCCGACGGCGTGCCCGCTGTCTGCGGCGCACTTCCGCCTCAGGCAGACAGCGTCTGACTGTTTTCTGCGTTCTTACCGGCTGCATATGCCGCGTACTGCGATGTGCATGGGCGGATTTCCGCCGATAGCTGCCTCTGTTATGTCGTTTTTGTTGCTTTCTTGCCATGTTATCGCTTTCCTGTGACAAAGTGGTTGTCTCTCACCGGTGACCGGGCGGAACCTTCCCTGTCACCATTGGCATTATTGGCTATTTTACCACAACATTGCGTTTTGAGCAACATTTCAGGCAATTATCATGTAATATCTTCCAATTCCGATTTGCTCCGCAGCAGCCCTTCCCGCTGTGCCCAATCGCGCAGCACGCGGTTTTTTTCGTTGACCGGACCGAATAAATCCAGACAGCAGACCGCATTTCCGCACTGCCGTACAAGCGCCTGCGCACGCGCGTAAGCGTCCTCGCCGATCGACTGATACGCCCGCTCGGTGACGGTCTTGACCGCCAGAGCACGAGCCGTCGGCAACTCTACATCGTTCTCCGGCAGAACGCCTGCCGCGAATGGAATGCCGCGCCGCTGCAGTCTGCGGTACAGTGCCGTTCCGCTTCCGCCGCCGCCGATAACAAACACACGCGGCTCGCCTGTCACCCGCTCGAGCTCCAGACTGCCGAACTGCTCGTTATAAGTGCCGCGCTCGAGATCATACAGGGTGCGGATGTAGTCGCCGGTGAATACCTGCTCCGGCGTGCCGCAGCGCTCAATTCTGCCGTTGTGAACGCAGATGAGCCGGTCGGACAGCTTCTGCGCCAGATCAATCTCGTGCAGCGAGAGAATGACCGCCACCTGCTTTTCGCGCACCAGCTGCTTGAGCACGGTCAGCAGTTCCAGCTTGTAGCGAATGTCGAGGAAGGAGGTGGGCTCATCGAGCACAATGACCTCCGGCTCCTGGCAGATGGCGCGGGCCAGCAGCACACGCTGCCGCTGGCCATCGCTGATGCAGGAAAAATCGCGGTCGGCAAGTTCATCCGCGCCGACAAGCGCCAGCGCCTCGTCCACCTTGACGCGGTCCTCGTCGCTGAGCAGACCAAGCCGTCCGGTGTACGGATAGCGGCCTGCAGCCGCCACATCCCAGCAGGTCATCAGCTCCGGCCGCACATGCTCGGTGAGCAGCACGGACATCGTGCGCGCAAGGTCACGTTCAGGCAGAGTCTGCAGCGATTTGCCATCCAGATATACCGTACCGCCGATGAGCGCCAGCTGACGGATGAGGCTTTTGAGGATGGTCGATTTACCCGAGCCGTTCGGACCGATGAGCGTTAAAATCTCACCGCGGTGAACACGCAGGGCGATGTCGCGGATGAGCGGCACACCGCGGTAGCCGACGGTCATTTCTTTTGTTTCGACAAAAGGATGGGACATTTTGCACCTTCTTCTTTAACAAAATTGCTTATGAAGCAAGAGAATCTTGCCTACCCGACAGGGGCGCCGTGCCCACAGCGAAGGGCATAAGGGTGGACACCAAGGTTTCCACCCTTATGAATCCCGTTTCCTTTTGGGATAGCACGGCGAAATTTGCAGAGCTGAGACTCGCAAAGGAACGGCAGAGGATTTTTTCTTCCGCAGGACACGTTTAACGCGCCCATGTGTCCACATATTCGCAGTGTCAGATAGCGTACTGCTACACATACCGGCTACTCTGTGCAGGGTGCGGCATAACAGTGCCGCACGATTTGTGAGCCGGTTATAATAGACAGCATCTGCGTAGATAAATTCTACTAAGCAGAAAAATTCGTAGGTGCCGGGCGTTACAGCGTGCCCAAGGGTTGCGCGGCACTGCCATGCCGCGCCTGCGGAGACCTTCCGACCTGTGTAGCAGTACGTTATCTGTGAACCGCGAAAAAGCGGAGAAAGACACGAAAGAGTAACCCGTCTGCCGTTCCCCCTTTTCGGAGCGGTCGCCGGTCTCTGGTTTGCGTCAGACTATCTCACAAGGGAAAGGTAGGAGTTCAAAGAGGAAGGGAAACCGCAGGTGTCCCTTCCTTTTTGCCCCCGCGGCGGGCGCCGCACTCTCCCGCGCTCCGCAGAGCGCAACTCACCCTCTGGAGGACTTCCGATGCACCATAATATAGATGACGACCGGCGCACCAAACAAAGCTGTCACGGTGCTGATACTCAGCTCCGTCGGTGCAAACACCGTCCGCGCGATGAGATCGCACAGCAGACAGAATCCCGCACCGCCGAGAAAGCACGCCGGTATCATCAGGATCGGCTTTGCCGTGCCGAACAGGCTTTTCGCAAGATGCGGAACCGCGATGCCGACGAACGAGATCGGTCCGGCGAACGCCGCTACACACGCCGAGAGCACGCTCGACAGCAGGATCAGCACCACACGGAACGCGGTGATGTTGACGCCCATACTGCGGGCATACCCCTCTCCGAGCTGGTACGCGCCGATCGGCTTGGACAGCAGGAACACGCACACGAGCGCCGCGAGCACGACCGGCGTCATCACGCGGATATTGTCCCAGGAAATGCCCGAAAAGCTGCCCATAGACCAGTTATGCAGGTTGACAATATTGGAATCCTCGGCAAAGGTAATGACGAAATCCGTCACCGCTGAGCAGATATAGCCGATCATCACGCCGCTCACGACCAGCAGCGGCATCTGCCGCACGCGCTGCGCTATGAGCAGCACAAAGCCCATCGAGAGCATGGCTCCCGCAAAGGCAGCTGTTATCATGACAGCAGAGCCGAGCACGCGCCCGCAGGACAGCGCGCCTATCATCGTCAGCGCAACCGTCAGCTTGGCGCCCGAGGAAATACCCAGCACGAACGGTCCCGCGATCGGGTTGGCGAAAAAGGTCTGCAGCAGAAAGCCGGAGACCGACAGCGCACCGCCGAGCAGAATGGCCGCGAAGATACGCGGCAGACGAATCTCCCACACGATGACCGCATTGTCGCCGCTGTGCGTCAGCAGAATCTGCGCGACCTCTCGCACTGACAGGTGCAGGCTGCCCGAGTTGACATTCCACACGAACAGCACGGCCAGCAGTGCCAGCAGCACGGCAAACGCGCCCGCATAGCGCATTTTGGGCTGCGGTTTCACGGGAAATCCTCTCCTTTCAGGACAGTTTGTGTAAATATTTCAGCGTGGACGGGTCTCCGTCTGCAATGACGGTATGAAAGTCGCGGATCAGCTCGTCCAGTTCCATTGTGGACTGGTACAGGTTCTTCTCCGTACACCACACATTGCCGGTTTTCACGGCCTTGAAGTCCGCAAGCAGCGTACTTTTTTTCAACAGCTGGTCAAGCGTCTGCAGCTCACTGTCGATGGTGGCGTTGTAGATCATCACATCCGCGTCCCTGGCTCCGGCGTAAAAACTCTCCATCTGCATGTTGACGGTGGACTTTGCCGTATCGTCTGTCAGATCGTCAAAAATGTATTTTCCTCCTGCCAGACTAATCATTTCCGCGATATAATCCGTGGATTTGCGAACATTTGCCACACCGTTCGACGTGATGTAAAAGAACGAAACCGTCTTGCCGGCTGCCGGCTTCTGCAGGATGTCCACAATGCCGTCCACCTTATCCGCAAACAGCTTTTCCGCCTTGTCCTCGCAGCCGAGCAGCGTACCGTACACCTTGATCCACTCCATGCGGCCGAGTGCGTGCGGCTCGTAGCTGGAACGCTCGACAAACACCGGAATACCCAGCTTTTCGAGCTGCTCCTTGACCTCGGGTGTATGGTAGATCATGGTATTCTCAATAGCAAGATTGCAGTCAGCGGAGTAGATGGTCTCGTAATCCGGCGCGCTGTACTTGCCCGCGTAGACGATTTTTCCGTCCGCCATCGCCTGCTTGGCTTCGTCGATGTACCAGCCGTCCTGCTTGGTGCCGGACAGTGCAATGCTGTCCAGCGCATCCAGTGCAACGAACTGGTCCATGACACTCGAGGAGACCAGATAAATGCTGTCCAGCGGCTGCTGCAGCACCACGATATCTGCGTCCAGACCGTCCGGCACGGACGCGTTTTCCGGAACGACCAGATAACGTGCGTCGTCCTTCACAGTAATGAGCGAATAGCCGCCGTCATAGTGATCGACCGAAAAACACTCGGCATACTCCAAATCCACGCTGTCAGTCGGCTGCATGTCGCTCCATGAGACCGCCGCCTGCGTCTGTGCGGTCGATTGCCGGGCAGTTCCGCAGCCGGACAGACCGCCGAGCAGCAGTGCCGCACCCAGGCACCATGCTGTAATTCTTCTCATTTTGCTACCGGAGCGATGGACGCAGAGTCAAAACGCAGCGTATACTCGATTTCATGCGGCTCACTCATTGCGGTGGTGTCGGCTACGACCGGCATCGCCCAGTCAAAGCCTGCAACCGGAATTTCAAACGTGGAGTGCTCATTTTCGATCACAGCATCGTACTTTTCGTCGTTTACCTTCATGTAATCGTAGTTTTTGCTGCTCCAGATGATCTTAGCCGTCACCTTGCCGCCCGAAACGGTCAGCACTGCAGGAGATTCCACGCTTGCACGGCCGGAGCCGCCGGAAAGCGTTACGTCAGCAGTGTAGGTGCCGTCTGCGAGGGACAGGCTCTCAGAGGTGGTCATTACGCCGTCTGCCAGTGCGTCTGCCGGCAAAGAGTCCGCACGGAACACCAGAGTGCGGTCGTACCACTTCTCCTTCTTCTTGCTGAAGGCTGCACAGTCAATGCCCTCATCGAGCGCCTTAACCGGAACGGTAAAGCTGTGTGTACCGTCGGCTTCCTCGGTAAACGGAATGTAATCGGCCTCCTCGGCAGCGGCAGCCTCCTCGCCGGTGCCCATGTAGACGTACAGATAACCGGTACCGCCCATGTGCATCTTAGCGGTCATTTCGCCGTTCTTGACGGTCAGCTCGCACGCGGTGACGTTGAACATGTTGGAGCTGGAATCGACGGTTACATCGTAGGTGCCGTCCTTCACTTTGTCGCCGGTGATCGGCGTCATGCCGTCCTCAACAACGTCCTCGACATCGGCCATATCGGACGCAGAAGCGACCTGAGAGGTGGTGCTGCTGTCCTGCGAGGAGGTGTCCTTCTGGGTGCTGCCGCCGCAGGCGGACAGGAGCATGAATGCCGCAAATACGGCGCTCAACAGTGCTTTTTTGTTCTTCATTGTGGTTTCTCCTTTGTTTTGCGATATAAACGGGATTTTGATGAATGGTTGCCATTCGGGGCATTTGCGCTTGAGAAGCGAACGGAATCTTGCCTGCCCGGCAGGGGCACAAGAGGGTAGACACCAAGGTTTCCACCCTCTTGTGAATCACCCCTTTCCTATCATAGCACGGCGAAAATCAGAAAGACGAGACCGCTCTGAAAAAAGGAACGGCAGTCGGGTTACCGCAGCGTGTCTTTCTCTGCCTTTTCGCAGTTCACAGACAGTGTACTGCTACACAGGCCGGAAGGTCTGCGCAGGCGCGACATAACCGTGTCGCGCAACTCTTTTACGCGTTGTTACTCACAGCACCTGCGAATGACACCTATCGCATTTTCTTCACTCTAGGTATAATTTTCCATTCTCCATTTTCAATTCTGCACACCGAAATCGACAATCAAAATCTCACAAAAACAGGGTCCGTCCGCATTCCACGGCTCGGACCCTGCTGTTTACTTGATTTACTTCAGGGAATCAATCGCTGCCTGTGCGTGTGCAACAAACAGATCCTGAATTGCCTGCACAGAGCCAAGGCCCTCAACTACGGTGGTTACCTCGAATCCTGCCTTCTCAAACTCGGTCTTCCAGGAGCCGTCCTCGTCGCCTGCCATATCGTTATTGGCATGGTCGCCTGCAACGATCATCAGCGGACGCAGAACAACCTTCTTATAGCCGCCTGCCTTAACGGCTGCGATTACGTCATCGAGGGACGGAGTTGCCTCAACAGTGCCGACAAAGTAGTTGTCGTAGCCTGCGGCCTTGAGGGTCTCCTGCATCTTGGTGTAAACGCTGTTGGAATCCGCCTCGGTGCCGTGACCCATGAAGCAGATTGCGGTCTCGCCGTCGTCATACTCCTTGGTTGCGTCTACGATGGCATTCATAACCTTCTGGAAGTCGTCGTCAGAGGTCAGCAGCGGCTCACCGAGCACGATCTTCTCGAAGGAATCCGAATAGCCTGCCAGCTCATCCTTGAGGTCGTTGTACTCCAGGCCGTTCATCAGATGGGTCGGCTGAACAACCAGGGTCTTTACCTTGTTCTCTACGGCGCGGTCCAGTGCCTCGGTTACGTTGTCGATCTTCTCCCCGTCACGCTTATTTACATGGTCGATGATGATCTGGCTGGTGAAGCCGCGGCGTACCGCGTAATCCGGGAACGCCTTCTGCATAGCCTTCTCGATGGCGCCGATGGTCTCACGGCGGCTGTCGTTATAGCTGGTGCCGAAGCTGACTACAAGCAGCTCGGTATCGCCAATTTCATCCTGATTCAGCGGATCGTCCAAGGAAGCGTCACCCGTTTCATAGTTTTCATCCGGATCGGTCTGATCCTGCGCATCGGTCTGTGCAGTGGTGTTATTGTCCTTCGTGTCGTCCGCAGCTGCGGTCTTGCTGCCGCCGCAAGCGGTCAGCATGGACATCAGCATGCCGGAAACGATCAGCATAATGCCGAGCTTCTTCAGTTTGCTTACTTTGCTCATGGTTTTCCTCCTTCGTTTTGCTTGCAAAGCGAAAGCGCACACTTTGAAAGAAAAAGGGTACGGAAAACACACAGTCCCCCCATCAATATATGATGAAAGGGACTGCCTGAATCAAAAATCATGCGGTATCAGTACAATCAATAACTCGTGACCCGGAAGCAGCTTCCCGTACCAACAGACCGGCAGGTTTCCTGACTTGCGGCTCTTAAGGCAATACCACATAATTGAACAAGGGCGATTTGCGCGTAAATTCTCGCGTACTGACGAGGCGTGGTTTTGCGGTAATACTTGATGTATTACCGTGAAATCACAACGAAGTCAGGACACAAAATTTCCGCAAAGCGCCGCAGCTTTCATCATGCGATGTTGCCTTAGAACTGCCGCCTTCCCGATACCGTAATATCAGTGACGTAAATGGCAGTCCATTCCCCGCTTACAGTGACGAGATCGTGCAGGATTTTCACCTGCTTCCCTTTTACCCGCTGTCCTGTTCGAAAACATACAGCGGCACCGACTGTTCGCTTATTTACTTATTGCGCGGGAAATTCCCGCATTGCACGAGTATTATACTATATTTAACCGTCAATTACAACCGTTTTCCGGAGAAAAACGCGCTCTCATGTCTCCTGCGGCCGGAAAACCTTTTTCCGCACGATCAGGTAGCACACAAAGTGCGCCAGGATGGTCAGTATCCACGAGATCGGGTAGGACGCATACAGGATGAACAGCGTATGCTGCACACGAAAGACCGTAAAAATCCAGATGATACGGAACACACATGCGCCAATCAGTGAGACGATCATTGGCAGCATGGAATAGCCCAGACCGCGTATTGTGCCCGCGAGCACATCCATCATGCCGCACAGGCAGTAGGTGACGCTGATGACCGACAGGCGCTGCATACCGAACGAGATGACCTCCAGATCATCCGAGTAGATGTGCAGCAGATGATTGCCGAGCAGATGTGCGCCGTTGCCGAGCACCAGACCGATCAGTGTGACGATGCACATGCAGCGCACGAGTGTCTGGTCGATGCGGTGATAATTCTTTGCACCGAGATTCTGGCTGGTGAAGCTGATGGAGGTCTGATAGAGCGCGTTCATCGAAATGTACACAAAGCCCTCAATGTTGGCGGCTGCCGTGTTGCCCGCAACCGTTACTGCGCCGAAGCTGTTGACCGAGGACTGAATGAGTACGTTCGAGATATTGAAGATAACGCTCTGCATACCGGCAGGCAGACCGACCTGCATGATTCTCAGAAACTTATCCATGTGGAAGTGCAGACGGCGTAAGTCGAGATGGCACATGCCATCCGATTTTACAAGGCACAGCACGGTCAGCGCCGCAGAGACACACTGGCTGAGCACGGTGGCGATCGCAGTTCCGGCAACGCCCATGCCGAGCAGGCACACAAACAGCAGGTCGCCGAGGACGTTCATCACGCCTGCCGCCATCAGGAAGTACAGCGGACGCCGGGTATCGCCCACGGCACGCAGCACGGCTGCACCGAAGTTGTAGATCATGGTTGCCGGCATACCGATGAAGTACACCTGCATGTACAGCACGGCCTGGTCGATAACCTCGTCCGGTGTGGCCATCAGCGTCAGCATGGGACGTGCGAGCACAACGCCGAGCACGATCAGTATCGTGCCGCCGATCAAGCCGGTGAGCAGCGCCGTCTGGATGGTCTGCTGTACGCCGTCGTAATCCCGCTCGCCGTAATGCCGCGCGACAAGCACGTTCGCACCGACCGAAATACCGATGAATGAGTTGACCAGCAGGTTGAACAGCGAGGTGGTCGAGCCGACCGCCGCCATCGCATTGCTGCCCGCAAATTTGCCGACTACGACAATGTCGGTCGCGTTGAACAGCAGCTGCAGCACACCCGAAAGAATCAGCGGCAGCGAAAACAGCAGGATTTTGCTCAGCAGCGGACCGCTGCACAGGTCCATCTCGTAGCTGCGTTTCATTCGTTGAAGCACTTCCCTTCTTGCGTAAAATTTTCCTATTGCCTATATTATCTATCGGAATATCGGTGGTGTCAATGGGTGATTGTGTTTCGTATCTGTTCATGTTATAGTAAAGCCACAGTAGAATGATAAATCGGGATTTGTGGAGGAGAGTAATTTGCTGGTATTAAATAAATTAGAGCGGTTGCTAACGGTGTGCTTTAAACCCAAAGAAAATTATACGAGGAGCGAATTATTAAAAGTCAATGAAAAATAACAATAAAAAAACACTAAAGAAATTGGCAATCCTTGTAATAGGTTCTATAATTGCGGCTTATGGAATTACACTTGCACTGTATGCTGGATTTGGCGGAGCTACGCTTGCGGTGCTGTGGCAGGGGATTGCAAGAACATTTCACATAAGCATTGGCACAGCATCTTTTGTTGTAGCATTGGGAATGATTTTGTTTGCGCTCATTTACGATAAAAGTCAGATTCATATAGGAACTGTGTTGTACCAGATTGTATACAGTACCTGTGTAGATTTGTTTGCTAACTGCCATATTTACAGTACCTATAAGTGGATCAATTTTTTAATTATGTTGTTAGGAGTGGTTTTGTTTGCTGTCGGAACAGGACTATATGCGTCGGCATCCCTTGGTAGAGGCTCCTATGAGGCAGTCACTTTTGCTTTAGCAGAAAAAAATCACTGGCAGATTAAATTTGTCCGAATGGCATTGGATATTTTGGTTGTTGTTACAGGTGTTTTGTTTGGCGGAAAGTTTGGTGTATGCACGCTTATTACAGTTATCATTTCAGGCCCAATTATCCAATTTGTTAATGCGAAAGCAAAACAAGTTTTAAAGATATGATAGTAAAGAAACTTACAACTTCCAGTTTAATCAAACAAAGAAATTATCGGAGAGGAAAATAAGGAATTGGAAAGCGAAAAGAACGTGATTGCAGATAAAGCAGCATCCAAGGAGACGATTATATGAAAAAACGCCTGTTATCTGCCGTTTTGGCGCTGGTTCTATGTGCTTATCCCGCTATGGCTGCTGATTTCGGCACGCTGACGATCTCCTCTGTCCGCGAGGTCATAGATGATTCTGTACTGTATGAGCTTGCCGCAGCGGACGAACCCAGCACGCTCACCTTGCGCACACCGGACGGTGAAACCGGTTCTCTGACATTTGACGGCACAGAGTATCACTTGCAGCCGTGCGGACAGACCGACGAATTCACCTATTCGGTTTTGTTTTCCGCGGACGGCGAAAACGCCTATGGTCTCCCCTACACCGAATGGTTTATGGCCGATTCCGACATTGGGCAGCACATTTTTGATCCGGTGACCGAGTGGGACGCCCGGCATATCTGTTCTGTGCCGCGCTGGCGCGACTGCGGTACACTGCGCCTGACCGGACAGAACAAACTCAAGCCGCCGTATGCGCTGCTGACGCGCTTTTTTGCAATCCATCGAGACCAGACTTCCGCCATTTCTCTGAAAATGCAGCCTGCTCTGGGACAGCCCCTGTTCCTTGCATACCATAACGGAACTTACACGCTGACTGAGACCGATCCGGACCGGTTTATCCGCACCGAGTGGACACAGCTTGTGCCGCTGCCGACGAATGACCTGCGCACGCTGTCCCTCACGCTGATCAACGCCAGCGGCGAACAGCGCCCGCTGTTTACGTTTCCGCATCCGGTAACGTATCTGACATTACCTTCTATTGTGTAACAATCAAATTTGCAGGAGAGTCCCCCACTATGATTAGAGAATTACGAAAAGCAGATATCAATCAAGTTGCCGATATATGGCTGGATACCAATATAAAGGCACATTATTTTATCCCTGCCCAATATTGGAAAAGTAATTTGGAGCTTGTGAAAGAACTGCTGTTGCAGGCAACTGTCTATGTCTATGAGGACAATCAGAAGATACAAGGATTTATCGGGCTGAATGGCGAATATATTGAAGGCATTTTTGTTTCTGAAGCAATGCAGTCGCAGGGTATCGGTAAAATACTGCTGAATTATGTAAAGAATACAAAAAGCAAACTGATTTTGAATGTATATCAAAAAACACACCAGCAATATCTTTTTATCAAAGAGAAGGATTTGAAATTCAGTACAGCGGCCTGGATGAAGCTACCGGAGAAAAAGATTATAGAATGGCGTGGCAGCAGAAGTAAAATACAGTTTTTCAAACAGTTATAGAAACACAAACCCCCGTCAAAGACGGGGGCAGCTTGTCGAAAAAGTCAGATTTCTATTTTGTGCTTCGTGCGACAGCACGCATA
>OHAI01001987.1_pt1 | contig 15302 bp, 8 predicted proteins | sample 1577091 | NCBI WGS metagenome assembly OHAI01 (sample SAMEA3541548, study PRJEB24748) | human gut metagenome | biome: human gut; feature: human-associated habitat; material: faeces | place: China | collected 2012
GATAAAAGTAAGATGCCTCTGGCGATGGGACTTGCGTTCGTGGCATTTACCACACAGTTTGGCGGAGGATTCGCATCCGGCGCACAGATCTATCAGTACTTTATTAATTACGGTATCTGGTGTCTGATCCTGCCACTGGTCACACAGGGCTTATATGCGCTGTTTTTCTGGTATGGCATGCGTTATGCATACAAACACAAAACATACGACTACAGAAGTTTTTCAGACAGCATGTATGGTAAGACTCGCCACGTGATGTCCAACCTGTATGAGATCTGTTACCTGATCATGATCGGTACCGCATCCGCTGCAGCATTTGCAACCGGAGGTTCTACCTTACAGACACTGTTTGGCATCCCATATTGGGTATGTACACTGATCATCGCAGCATTTATCTTCTTCATTGCTCTGTATGGAACCAATGTAGTAAGAAAATGTGCTTCTACCCTGAGTGTGCTGATCATCATCGGTCTGGTACTGGTACTGGTTCCGAATATCATCGCACAGTGGGGTGATATCACAGCCTCCATCGGGCGCATGACTTCCGGAGAGATGCCGGTGATCTCGTCTGAGACCGGTGCATTCGGCCCGGCACTGTGGTCCGCAGTCCTGTATTTCTTCTTCCAGCTGGCTTCCGTATCCGTTATGTACCAGCACATGGAAGATGTTACCGATGTAAAACAGATCAACAAAGCAGCCATCTGGATGTTCATCTGCAACTTCCTGGCTATGGAACTTTCCATCTTCGGTCTGCTGGCCATCGCCTACGTGGCAGAGCTGGCAACCGCATCTGTTCCGATGCTGGTTCTGGTACAGAATGGTGTAGGTGCCGGTATCCTGACACCGATCATCTCGATCCTGATCATCCTAGGCGCTATCTCCACAGCCGTAAACATGATCTCCGGTATTGTAACCCGTTGCGTTAACGCGATGGAACGCCGCATGGACAGCAAAGAGAAAAAAGCAAAAGGCCATCTGGCAAGAAATGCAGTCTTCACTGCAATCTTTACCTTCTTGGCTTTCGCGATCGCACAGTTCGGTCTGATGACGGTTGTCAAGAAAGGATATGCTTACCTTGGTTATGCAGCACTGATCACACTGTTTATTCCGTTTGTGGTACATGTGATTGGAACGAAAGGGAAAGAGATTTAATCGGAGTGTAAAATACGAAAAAAGAGATTTGTCGTTCTATGATAGATAGATAAAGGAAAACATACCGAATGCAATGATTTCAAAGATCCTTGGCGTAAATCAGGTAACGTTTGAAAAATGGATTGCAGAAGAAAAGTGGATAAGAAATAATTATTGGTATACGATGCAAAGAAACAGGCAGATATGATTTTATGAATTCATATCTGCCTGTTTCTTTATTTTACGGTTTTCTTTTTTGTTGTTTTTTTCTTCTTCCGTCTCTTCTTTTTCTTCACTGCCAGCACAATCTCCATAATAATAATCAGCAGCAGCATACCGCCCAGTACGGAGTAGTACCATGGAACCGCTGTAAATACAGAGATGATTATCGTGCCCACAGGAGCAACAAATGCGAGTACTTTCTGAAAAATACCGGAAGCTGTTTCTTTTGCAGAATTTCCGAGATCAGATGCAGCAGCGCTGCCGGACTTTTTGCAGATGTTTGTGGGTTCACTGTGTAACAGTGCCTGGATCGCAGTGTCCGGGATGGATTCGCTGCCTACCGGATACTGGTTGTATGTATAGCTGCGGCAGAGGGTTCCGTCTCCCGGGTTGCAGGTTGTCTCTACGGAGGACAGATCCATGCCGGCCGGCAGCGTTACCGTGCACCAGGAGGATGGCAATGACCAGGATGACAATTAAAAGAATGGCGGTCAGAAGTGTGCTTGTATAGGTGGTGCCCAGAAAATCCTTAACGGGCGCGGTGACAGCGACGGTCCAGCCGTCGGTCTGGGGAACCGGGGCGTAGGCCAGATATTTCTGGGCGCCGCTTATCTCATAGCTGCCGTAGCCGCTGTTCCCCGCCCGCATGTCCGCGTGCAGCGCCGCCAGGGCGGAGAGGGAGGAATCCTGTTGGGCCTCCTGCTCAATGTTCTGAACCGATACTGTGTCCAGCGTGGTGTCCGCAATCGTCGTACCAGTGGAGTCAATCATGTACGCGCCGCTGTTTTCGCTGATATGAATGGACTCCATGATGTCATTGAGGAAGGTTTCATGGGGCACAAAGTAGACTACACCGGCGACAGTGCCGCCCTCTATGCCGTTCAACCAGACAGGCGCGGCCACCATGATGGACAATTCCCCTGTAACTTTGCTCAGGGTTGGCACGGAGATACAGACCTCCCCCTGAACCGCCTGCTGGAAATACGCGCGGTCGGAGTAGCTGTTTCCGTCAAACAGGCTCCTGCCCGACAAATCCAGCAAATTGCCGCGCTCCATACCATAAGACTGAGCCCAGTGGTCTACAATCCGCTCCTTTTCAGTGACGGGAACGGCGCCGTCGCTGAGCTCTGGAACCATACCCAGGCCGCGAACCGCGTTTTGATAGGACAACAGCTCGTAGGAAACACGGGTGGCGGCGAGGGATGCGGTGGACTCCAGGCTTTGCTCCAGCATCGAATGGGAGCTGATGTAGTTGGCTGCAATTCCTACGCCGCCGCAAATCAGGGCCGCTGCTGCGGTCATTGCCAAAATGCGGACCAAGAGCTTTTGTTTGATGCTCCTCATGATAGATTACCCCCCTAAATATAAGAACCTATTTCACCAATCCAAAAGAAAAAGGATAGGCGCCAAACACAGACTGCTGGCCAATTGATTGGGCCCACGAAACTCGTTTGACACTTATCCCTTCTCTTCCTGCGCCTGCCTTTGCACAGCCAGTACAGGAAGCGGTCCTTTTACTGAAATCATCAGCGGTTATTGAGGTGGTTCATCAGAACACTGGCGATGTTGTCGCAGGAGGCCTGAACCGTGACTGCTCCAATATCATGGGCCACCATTGGCATGCCGTAGACTACGCAGGAGTCCTTATCCTGGCCGATCGTGTACGCCCCGGCCTTCCGCATCTCCAGCAGGCCGCTGGCCCCATCCCGGCCCATCCCCGTCATGATGATACCAACCATGCGGCAGCGGACCGAGGCGGCCATTGAGGAAAAGAGGACATCCACCGAGGGCCGGTGCCCGCTCACCTTTTCGCCCGGAATACAGGAGAGTGTGTAGCGCGGGCCCATGCGCACAACCTTGGCCTGATAATCCGCAGGCGCCACAAGCGCCAGGCCAGGGCGGATTTCATCGCCGTTGACAGCCTCACGCACTTCCATTTGGCATAGACGGTTGAGGCGCTCGGCATACATCTTGGTGAACCCGACCGGCATGTGCTGTACGATCACCATGCCGGGAATGTTGGCCGGGAGCCGCCTGAGTACGTTCAGCGTGGCCTCTGTGCCGCCTGTGGAGGCGCCCAGACCAATGACGGTCTGCTCCGGCGCCCCATCGCCGCCAAAACGCAGCGGAGCGGCGGGGGCGGCAGGGTGGGGCAGGTTGGCACGGGATAACCTGGCATGGGAGGCCACAATAATTTTATGGGTCAGGGCCTGGAGGAAGGATTCCCGGCTCTCTACCGCGTCAGGCTTGCGCACAAAGTCCACCGCTCCCGCGGCCAGCGCATCAAAGACCCGCAGGTTAAGGGAGGAGACGAGGATGACGGGGAGAGGATGTGACGGAAGAAATTGCTTTAAAAAATCAATGCCGTTGATGCCGGGCATTTCCACATCCAGCGTCATTACATCAGGGGAGAGGTGCTGGAGTTTTGTCTTTGCATCCATGGCATTGACTGCATACCCCACCACCTCGATGCGGGGTGAGGCGGAAAGCCCCTGGATGATGACGCTGCGTGCCACAGCGGAATCGTCCACGACCAAAACGCGGATCTTTCGATTTGTGGTCTGCATAAGTACCGGAACCTTTCTTTGCGAGATTTACTGGTGCGTCCCGAGTGGAAGCTTTTGATAAACCGCCGGAGCGGCCGTTCGGAACAGCCGGGTCTGCCCCAGAGATTCGGAGTGACTGATAAACAGGTATCCGGTTGGATGCAGGGCATCGTAAAAGCGCCGGACCAGGGCGTCCCGGGTCGCCTGATCAAAATAAATCATCACGTTGCGGCAGAAAATTACATCAAATTTCAGCCGGAAGTGAATGGGGTCCATCAAGTTGAACGTGCGAAAAATAACATTCTGCTTCAGTTGGGGCGCCGCCGTATAGAGACAGGTGGCGTCATCCTTTACAAAATAGCGCTTGAGCCATTCACCGGGCATATCAGCGGGCAGCTTGTACTGCCCCGCCTTGGCCTTGGACAGGGCCTGCTGAGAGATGTCAGTGGCCAGAATCCGGGTGTCCCACTGGGATGCCTGGGGCCCAAAAAACTCTTTCAGGTAGATGGAGAGCGTATAGGGCTCCTCACCACTGGAGCAGCCCGCGCTCCAGATGGAGAGAACCCGGTCTTTCTGATGGCGGCGGGAGAGCTCCGGCAGTATCACATCGCGGAAAAAGGTAAAATGGTCGGGTTCCCGCATAAAAAAGGTATAATTCGTGGTCAGCTTATTGAGTACCAGCTCCAGATCAGCGGGGTCCTGCTTTTTGAGCAGGTGGTCCAGAAAGGCAGAGAAGTCCGGATACCCGCGCTCCCGAAGGGAATGGGAAAGACGGCTGGTAATCAACTGCTTTTTTTTACTCAGGTCAATCCCGTAGTTATCCTGAATAAAGCGCACCATGCGCTGAAAATCAGCGTCTGAAACGGACATATCGCGAAACAGCATATTCAAAACAGGAGCCTGCACTTTCTGCCCTAAGGCTGGTTGAGAATTTGAGGACAGTCAAAGACCAGCATGGTCTGTTCCTCGGACAGAGAACACATGCCGGAAACCAGATTCCGGGTGTCCTGAGAGGGAGAGGGCAGAATCAGTGCTGTATCCACATCAATCATCTTCTGCACAGTGTCCACCAGAATACCTACCAAGGTGTCCTCAATGTTGAGAATGATGATACAGTTGTCACTCTGACTGGGCTGTCCCAGCAGCAGGCGGATGTCTACGATCGGGATGATCTGTCCCCGCAGGTTGATGATTCCCCGGATGTAATTTGGTACCAGGGGCAGCTTGGTAATGGCGTGGTTGGTAATAATCTCCACCACGTAATCTGCCGACACGCCGAAGAGCAGGTTGTCCGAGCAGAAGAGCAGATACTTCACCGTCTGGGCATCCAGTGCCGGGGCAGGTACGCCCTCCTCCGGTACGGCGTTGAATTGGTTATCCTGATCCATGGTTATAATGCCTCCTTAACGAAAGGGAGAGTAGAGATTGGCCACATCCAGAATAATGCTGATGTTGCCATCCCCCAGAATCGTGCACCCCGCGATGCCGCTGCGCTTGATGTTGAAGCTGTTTAGGTAGCTGGGCAGGGGCTTGACCACGACCTGCTGTTCGCCCAGCAGCTCATCTACAAACAGGCAGTAGGAGAGTTCACCGGCCTCCAGCCAGATCAGGATGCCGTCCTCTACCTGGGTGCATCCCTCCTCGATCTGATAGAGCTCCCGCATGCGCACCACAGGATAAAAGCTGCCCATACACTTGAAGATCTCTCCGCCGGCAGCGTCGTGTACCAGTTGATCGGAGTGAATTTTGAAGGACTGGCGGATATTGTGGATCGGGATGGTGAAAATCGAGCCTCCGACAGATACCTCCATACCGTCCATAATTGCCGTGGTCAGCGGGATTTTCAACGTGGTGGTCATGCCTTTGCCAAGCTCGCTGGTGAGAGAAACGGTTCCGCCTACCGCTTCCACGTTCTGCTTGACGACATCCATGCCGACACCCCGGCCGGAAAACTCTGTCACCTCGGTATTGGTGGAGAAGCCGGGAGACATGAGAAAGTTGAGGATTTCACGGTGGCTGTACTCCACATCGGGGGAGGCAAGCCCGTTTTTGACGGCCTTGCGCAATACGGCCTCATCGTTGACGCCCTGGCCGTCATCCCTGATCTCAATGATAACCTCGCTGCCGGTCTGCCGGGCGGAGAGAGTAATCTCACCAACGGGGTCCTTGCCCGCACGGATGCGGTCCTGGACATCCTCCTCGATACCATGGTCCATGGAGTTGCGGACAATGTGCATGATGGGGTCGCCGATGCTGTCCACAATGGTCTTGTCAATTTCCGTCTCCTCGCCCACCAGTGTGAGCTTGGCCTGCTTGTTGAGCTTTTTGCACATATCCCGCACGATGCGGTGCATTTTCTGGAAGGTGGCGGATACGGGAACCATGCGCAGGGACATGGACACATCCTGAAGCTCATCCGTGAGCTTGCGCAGCTGACGGGCGGATTTGGTAAACTCATCCAGGCGAAGGCCCTTCAGTTCAGGGGAGGAGGTGACCATGGATTCGGTGATGACAATCTCGCCCACCACTGCGGAGAGCTGATCCAACTTGCTCAGGTTGATGCTGATCAGGCTCTCGCGGTGAGGCTGGGGTGCAGACTCGGCCTTGGGGGCCTCCCGGGAGGAAGCCGGGGCCGCCGGCTTTTCCGCCGGGGGGGACTGATGTTCCGGGGCGGCGGGTGGGGGCGCCTCCTGATCGATGGCCTGGTAGGTACGCACAGAGCCGGCGTTCGTGACTGCATGGATTGCAGCATCCCGCTGTGCCTGATCCCGGAAATAGAGCGTAAAGCCGGAGTCCACGATCTGCGCCGCCGTGTCGGGATTGTGCTCCACATCGGCGGGAAGGTATTGGAAGCTATCCTCGGAGCCGCCGTCGCGGATTGTGCTCACAAGCATAAATGCCCGCAGGTTCTCCATGCCGGCACCCTCGTCAAAGAAGATCTGGAGAGCATAGGGGAAGCCGGGGACGGCTGTCGGACCGGAATCCGCCGGGGCCGGCGCCTCCGGCGCGGCCGGCGGAACCTCGGCCGGCGCAGCGGCGGCGCCATTTTGAATTTGCTGAATAAAACTATTAACTTTTTGGAGAAGACTGTCGATCGTCTGAGTGAGAGGTTGTCCGTTTTCAATGCGCTCAATTTCCCCGCGGAAAAAGTCGATGATCTGGAACAGCAGGTCGAACAGGGCGGGGCGCAGCGCCTCCGGGACAATCTCCATCGATTTGTCACGGACAATGGCAAACAGATCCTCCGCCCGGTGTGCGATTGTCATCAGGGAACTGTATTCCATCATGGCTGAAGAGCCCTTGATGGTGTGCATGATGCGGAAGATCGTGTTGACATCCTCTTCGGAAAAGCTGTCCTTTTCCTCGGCGGCCAAAACAAGGCTGTCAAGCTGCTCCAGCAGGGAATTGGTTTCGAAAAGGTATGCCTCTAAAATGCTGTCGTTTCCATTGCCCATCGGTACATCCTTCCTTTGCGTTGAACTTCTGATGTTCCGATCGACAGGATTGGCCAAAAAATAAGAGCAGAACGCGAAAAAGATACATGGAGTGGAATCCGGCCGCATTGCCACCCTCTCCAGGAATGAGATTTTAGAAAAGGGTGATTTGCACGTGGCGAATTTAGTGGGCGTGACCAATCCGGTTCCCAATTATGACGCCTCAAATAACAACCGCACACTGCCGGCAGCCCCAAAGCCAAGTGACACCCGGATTCAGAACATCCCGGACCCCAGCCGGGTGGGCCGGCCAGACGCCCGTACCGATCAGCAGGGGGCCAATGATGCGCTGAACTCCGGTGTGCTGCGCTATGATTCCAACCTTCAGTTTTTCCTGCAGCAGATGCGGGATATGCCGGAGTTGGGGGCGGAACTGTCCAAGCTGGTCACACTGATGCAGGGATTGGTAACCACGCCCGGCTTGGCGGCAGGTGTGACAGAAGAGTTATCCGGATTTCTGGAACTGCTTAAAATGGACCCCGATGCGTTCCGACAGTTTTTTCAGACGCAGATGGAGGCGGGCAACCGATTTGCAGGGCCCCTCTTCTCCCTGCTGAGGGAGGTTTATCAAAAGACGCCCGGCGATACCGTGCGGGGGGCAATTCTGAACTTTGCCAAACGCTACAGTGATTTTTCCGCCACGGGTCACATTGGACGCAGCATGCTCTCCCTGCTCCGGCAGCTTTCGGACTATCTGCCCCAGAGTTGGAGGGGACAGTTGGCTGAGCTGACGGGGAAGCTGGAAAACGGCCTTCAGGCCGGGGCGCGGGCGGAGAATTTAGAGCTGCTGCAGGGACAGATTCTGCCCTACCTGGGTTCTTATATCAAGCGTTATCACGATATGGGAACAGCACGGACGCTGCTTGGGATGCTGATGCTGCATATGGCCCGCTATGAAAACGGCGCGGAGGAGGGGGTCATGCTGGCGTTCCGGCAGTTGGGCGGCTATGGAGATACCCTGGCCGGTCTCAATCAGTTGGACGATCAGACGCTGTGGAAGCTGCTCCGGGAGAACCAGTTTACCAAGGCCGCCCAGGCGGATACATTTACGGAGCAGCTGGCCCGGACGGCGCAGCGGGCGCTGCAGGGAGAATACGGCACGGACCTGCGGGAGGCGTTTCAGGAGATCGTGCGGTCCATGCTGCTCAATGAGAGCGTATTCCTCCCGCTGCACCATACCATTGTCCCGCTGGAGTGGGAGGGCAGGCGGATGTACTCGGAGTTATGGGTGGACCCGGACGCGGAGGAGCGGGAGGAGGCCCGGGATGGGCGCGGGGACGGACATAAGATCCAGTTCCTGTTCAAGATGGATCTCCCCTCAGTGGGCTTTTTGGAGATGACACTGGGGGCCGGAAAGGAGCAGGTGGATGTGAGTGTCTACGGCCCGGACAGTGTGACAGCCCACAGCAGCCTGATTGCGGAGGATTTAGGGCAGATTCTGGCCGATCACGGCCTGAAGGGGAGAAGTGTCCAGGTACAGAAGCACACCCGTCCGCTGACGCTGACGGAAGTATTTCCGGGACTGTTTGAAGGGGAGCGCGGTATCAATGTCAAAATCTAAACAGGGCGGCTCCGGGCGCGCGGTGGCCCTGCAATATGGCCCGGGCAGTGGTGCGCCGGTGATTGTGGCGTCCGGCATGGGCCACCTGGCCGAGCGGATTGTAGAAGTGGCGGTGGACAGCGGCGTTCCCGTCTATGAGGACAATTCCCTGGCGACCATTCTGTCCCAGATGGAGCTGGGCAGGGAGATTCCGGAGGAGCTCTATCAGGCCATCGTGGACATTTATATTTACTTTTTGCAGTTCGACCCGTCGGACCCGGAGAAATACCGCCGGGAGCGCCGGGAACGGCTGGAGGCGAAGCAGGCAAAGGAGTGAGTATGCGATGAGCTATAAATACATGCTGCTGGACAGCCGGGGAGCCCCGGTGGCCCAGGGGGTTTCCGAGGATGGACCGGAAAAAAACGTTTGGCAGCTCCGGATCGCCCACGGGGATATCAAGCGGGTGCTGGGGCATGAGTACATCAGCCTGGTGGGAACCTCGGAGCAGTTCCCGGCGATGGAAGGGCGGATTGTCCGGTGCCGGGATAATCTCGTCTCGGTAGAGTCGGTGCGCATGCTGGGGGAGGAGGTGCGCCGCAACCTGCGCATGCCGGTGCGGTTTGAGAGCTTCCTCTATCCGGTGAGCGGCCGGTGGCGCGGGCGGATGCCGGTATTGAGCAACGATCTGAGCTGCGGCGGAGTGGCCTTTTTCTGCGCCCGGAAGCTGGAGGTGGACGAGGTAGCCGAGATTGTAATCCCGGTTACAGCAGAGCCGCTGGTACTCAGGGTAAAGATTTTACGCGAGCGGCCCTCTCCGGAGCCGATTCCTCTCTATGCGGCGGAGTTTGTTGATATGCTCCGTGAGGAAGAAAATATGGTCTGTGAGGCCGTGTTCAGCCTTCAGTTCCGGCATACGGCAGAAATGTAAGCAGAGCAAGAGAAAGGATGGCGAAACGATGATGAACCTCTGGAAGGGAACTGTGCGCCGTATAGGCGCCACCCTGCTGGCATGCGTCCTGCTGCTGGGGCTGCTCCCGCAGCTGCCTCGCCAGGCCGGGGCAGCCTATACAGACTCCTATTTGCAGCAGATGGTGGATTGGGGCTTTATGCGGGGGGATATATCGGGGAACCTCCGACCGGACAACCCCATTTCGCGGGCGGAGTTTGTGACGGTGATCAACCGGGCGCTGGGCTATGAGAAGCTGGGGGGCGATCCCTTCCAGGATGTGCCGGATTCCGCCTGGTATGCGGAGGATGTGGATATCGCCTATACGGAGGGCTATATTTCCGGCACGTCCAAGACCACCTTTTCCCCCGACAGCAGCATTACCCGGGAGGAGACGGCCATTATCCTCACCCGAAATCTGATGCTGCAGCCGGATACCGGCGAGAACACCAGCTTTACCGACAGCCGGGAGCTGAGTGAGTGGAGCCGGGGCTATATTGCCACGGCAGCCCGGTACGGCCTGGTGGACGGCTACCCGGACGGCAGCTTCCGCCCCAAGAACCAGATTACCCGCGGAGAGGCGGCGATCCTGGTGGTAAAGGCCGTGGGCACCCCGGTGCAGACAGCCGGAGTCCACAGCCTGGGGAGCACCTGGGGCAATGTAACCATTACGAGCTCCGGCGTCACCCTGAGGGATACCGTGGTGGGCGGCAACCTCTACATAACGGGCGGCGTGGATCTGGGCGAGATCACGCTGGAGAATGTGACCGTGCTGGGGGAGATCGTCATCAGCGGCGGCGGCGTGAGCGAGGGCGGAGACGACAGCATTGTGCTGCGCAATGTGAACGCGCCCAAGCTGATTGTGGACAACATCCCCAACCAGCAGATTTCCATCCGCGTGGAGGGCGACGGGGTCATTGAACATACCAGCGTGCGCACCGACGCCTATCTGGACGACCGCACCCCCGCGGGGTACGGCCTGAGCAAGATTGCCCTGGAGGGGGAGGACGGCCTTTCCCTCAACCTGGCGGGCAATGTCAAGGAGGTCACGAACCTGACGCCCAAGTCCCGTATTGGCGTCGCCAGCGGACATGTGGATACCATCAACGTGGACGAAAAAGCCACGGATTCGACTCTGAACATTGCCTCGGGCGCTGAGGTGGACAACGTGAACCTGGACGTGGCCACCTCCGTGACCGGCGACGGGGACATCGGCCACCTGACCGTCAACGCCCCGGGCAGCACGGTGACGATGTTGCCGGATCAAATCACCATCCGGCCCGGCGTGGAGGCCACCATCGACGGGGAGAAGATGGACAGTGAAGCGGCGGCGGAGTCCTCGGCGGACCCAAGGCTGCTGGCGGGCTACCCGGAGGTCACGGATCTGGCGCCCACCAGCGCCACCGCCCGGTTCAGCGCCAATAAGAAGGGTACCGTCTATTGGGCGGTCACCTCGGTGACCGACGGCTCCGTGGGGGTGGACGATTTGCTCAACCCCTCGTCCTACAGCCCCAAGATTGTCAAGAGCGGCACCCTGAGCCTGACCGGCTCCAGCCAGCCGGGCAGCGTCAAAATCAGCGGCCTGACCTCCGACGGCTCCTATTACCTGTCCGCCGTCTTTGTGGACGCGCGGGAGGAGCGGAGCCCGCTGAAGGTCATCTCCTTTACTACGCCGGACAACACCGTGCCCAATTTCGCCTCCGGTTACCCCTATATGTCCAAAATCACCAGCACCTCCGGGCAGGTGACGACCATGGCCACCAAGTCCTGCCGGCTGTACTGGGCGGTGCTGCCCAAGGGGGCGTCCGCCCCCACGGCCAACGACTTTAAGGCCAACGCCGTCAGCGGCAATCTGGGCTTTGGAACCCTCGATGTGACCAAGAACGTCTCCAATACATTTGACGTGAACAACGTCCCTCTGGAGGAGCTGGAGTCCTACGACCTGTACCTGTGGCTCACCGACGTGGACGGTGGGCAGAGTTCCGCCGTCAAAAAGGTGTCCTTTACCACCGTAGACGGTACACCGCCCCGCTTCAATACCAACCCTACAGTAAATAAGGTGAATGCCACCTCTGTGGGGCTGTATGCCAACCTGAACGAGGCGGGCACTCTGTACTGGGTGGTGGTGAAGGAGGGGGAGGAGTACCCCAAGCCCCTGGCCGGACAGTCCGGAAAGGTGGATTTGAGCAGCGACAACGCCAAACTCCAGGTGTCGGCCGGTATGAACGCACTCAAGAACGGGAAGGTTACCATGACCGAGGGGAAGGACGTCTCCTTCACCGTCAGCGGCCTGGAGAAAGAAACTGCCTATGACCTCTATTATGTGGCCCAGGATAAGGCGGGAAACTACTCGGAGACGGTGGGAAAGATTACGATTCATACGCTGGATCCCAATGCGCCCACTGTAACCCAGGAGTTCACCAAGTATAACGGAACCGACTCCACTACCCCCCTGCCCAATACCGATGTCCGGCTGGTGTTCAGCGAGGGGATTCAGGACGCGGGGACGAACCAGAACCTGTATGAGCTCTATCAGAAGGTGGCGGCTGGCACCGAGCCGAAGTCAAAGCTGGCCGGGCTGCTGCGGGACAGCATTAAGCTCTACCAGGACACCGGAAACGGCCCGGCCACTCAGGTTGTGGATTACAAGGATGACAAGGACAACTGGACGATCAATTATGAGAATGTGGTGATCAAGCAGGAGGATGGCAAGACGGTGGTCGTGTTCCCGGGTTCGGGCGGAAGTGCCGATGCCGCCCTCAACCTCCAGAGCGGCGCGACCTATTACTTTGAGATCGAGGCCGGAAAGATCGCGGACACCTCTGAGAGTAAGAATGCTATGGGGAAGGTGACTCTGGACAAGTTTACAACGGTGTTTGCGCAGGTCAACCTGTCCACGGTCAACCGATCTGAAATCACGGTCGGATCGGGTCCCGATAGTAAAATGGTTAACGCGGTATGGAAGCTGGACCCTGTGACCACAGATAAAGTGGGCGACTCCATTGATTGGGATATGCTCATTTGGACGGATACCAATCTGAGCTTTAACCTCTACCGGAGCACCGGCGGAGGTCCGTGGGAGCTGTTGAACAAAAATGATGAAATGACAATTACGCTTTCCTCTGCGACTGAAGGCTTTCTCGGCGTGAGCCTGACCAAGGATTTCTTGAAGGTGGGCGAAACAATGACCGATTTTGACCCGCTCAACGAACTCAAGGAAGGACAGACCTACGAGTACGCCATGGAATTTACCAGCGTGAACGGGGAGAGGGACAAGCAGGCCTGGAACGGACGGGTCAATATCCGCGTCAACGTGGTGGCGGGAAAAGACAATGATCTGCGTATGATGGCTACGTCGGTGACGGAACAGAACTGGATGGACACAGTGGTAAACGGCGATCTCACAGACATTGGGCTGCCGAAAGACTTTACGTTGAAAGTGCCCTTTAGCGACCAGAGTATCCCGGAGTTTACAAGCGGATACCCCAAGTTTACTCCTGGTGCGACCGATGCACAGATGGAGCTGCTGCTGAACCGGCCGGGTACGGTCTACTATGTAGTGGCGCCGAAAGGGGATATCCTGACAACGGACAAGGACGGCAATAACTATAAGGATGAGCCTCACTATTCCAGACTCCCTATAGAAGGCGACAGTACAACTACTATGCCCTCTTTCAATCAGCCGCAGGTCATGGATATTTTGAATCCGGAGAAGAGTTACAGTAAAAATCCCAGTATCAAGTATGACAATACTGCATGCCAGTCCAGCGTGGTAAAGCTTTCGGTGGAGGATCTGTCTCCACAGACAGACTATATCGTTTACTTTGTCATTCAGAATACGGCGCAGAACTATTCTGAGGTACAGTGTTACCGGTTTACCACGACAGATGTGGGGACGCCCTATATTACGTTGAACGACCAGAGCCCGGATGTACAATTTAAAACCTCGGAGAGCTCGGAGCTGAATTATGTTCTGGTGGCATATAATCAGATTCCCGATTTTCTGAAAGGAAAATTTGCCACTGAGGCCAATATGGACCAAGAAGATTTAAAGAAGTTCCAGAGTTCTGGCTTGAATCAGCATATGACTATCCTTGAGGCGCTGATTGAAACGGTGCGTCAGGGAAGCGGAAATGAAGGGCCCTCTGTCTTTGATATGTATGCAAAGGCATCTCTCCGCGACCGTGTTGGGAAATTGATTCGGCGAAATCAATCCGGCGACAGCATGACTACCGTGGCGTCCGGCCCGATCAGCCTGGAGAAAAATGTACCGCAGGTAAAGCAGTTTGAGCAGTACATGAACATGAATACACTCTATTACTGTCTCGCGGTTGCCCGGAACAAGGACGGCACGGAGGATGGCTTTAAGGCGATCGGCGGGGTCAACATCCCGGACAATGATCCACCGGTTCTCACCGTATTAAATGGAGGGGCCAAGCTCACGGATAAAGGCTGGTCGGGAAGCGTGACGCTTTCGTTCAGTGAAAATCTGTATTGGCTCAGCGAGGACCGGCAGACGCTCAAGGAAGTCTGGACCAAGAAGCCTGAAAATGCAACCCAGGGCCAGAAGGCGGTCTATATTCTGGACGAGGCCTTCGGCATCGGCGGGAGTGCGGCGAAAAAGCTGACACTGACGAGCGGGGCTCTCGCCTCCCCGAACGGCACATTCACGTTCAGCTATGAGGGAGTCAAGGAGGGAGAGTCGCTGGTGTTCTTTAGCAGCGGTTATGCCAGCGATATGAACATGAACGGACGTGGGATGGAAGCAAAGACAAAAACCATCCTGACCTATGTGACAGAGGCAGGCCCTGGAGGCCCCTTTACAATAGGACATTTTGTCATTACGCAAGGTGCGATTGAGGGGGATTCTCCCACTACGTAGCCGCGAATCATGTTGGAAGTCAGGGGACGGGCAGACCCTGCCCGTCCCCTGCTTTCCAGAGAACAAAGGAGTGATTTTCCGTGAAAAAGAAGGTGGGGGCAAGGGTGCTTTCCCTCCTCCTTTCCTGTGTTTTGTTGGGGACAATGCTCCCGGCGGCGGTGGCTTCGGCTGATCCGGCGGATCCAACCTATTCCATCACGGTAGCGCCGCCGAGTATTGACTTGGTGGAGGGCGACGAGGGGGAGCTTACTGCCAAAGTAGTATCAGAGTCGACAGATGGAACCAAGACCGAACTTGACGATGCAGGCTTGGCGGCTGCGGGGCTGTCGATCCGCTGGGAGAGCAAAGACAAAGGGCGGGTAAGTGTGGAGTCCCCGAATACGCTGACCACCAAAGTGATGGCCGTAAAAACAGGGGAAACGACCGACGAAAAAAAGGTTACCATTACTGCCTATCTGAACAGTGGGACAGATGATATCGGCAAGGCAAGCTGTGAGATCACGGTGAAACCGGCGGTCACTCCTGGAATATCCATTGACC
>OHAI01001994.1_pt1 | contig 15291 bp, 9 predicted proteins | sample 1577091 | NCBI WGS metagenome assembly OHAI01 (sample SAMEA3541548, study PRJEB24748) | human gut metagenome | biome: human gut; feature: human-associated habitat; material: faeces | place: China | collected 2012
CGTGGATGTATGGTTATCAAGCCTTACGGATACGCCATTTGGGAAAAGATGCAGCGTCAGTTGGACGATATGTTTAAAGAAACAGGTCACGTTAACGCCTATTTCCCGTTGCTGATTCCTAAATCCTACCTTAGCCGTGAAGCCGAACACGTAGAAGGCTTTGCCAAAGAATGTGCAGTAGTGACTCACTATCGTCTGAAGAATGCAGAAGACGGTTCAGGAGTTATTGTTGACCCGGCTGCTAAGTTGGAAGAAGAATTGATTATCCGTCCTACTTCGGAAACTATTATTTGGAGTACATATAAGAACTGGATTAATTCATACCGTGACCTTCCCATTCTATGTAATCAATGGGCAAATGTAATGCGCTGGGAAATGCGTACCCGTTTGTTCCTCCGCACGGCAGAATTTTTGTGGCAGGAAGGTCATACGGCTCATGCAACTCGTGAAGAAGCAGAAGCGGAAGCACAAAAGATGCTGCATGTTTATGGTGATTTTGCAGAAAAATATATGGCAGTTCCGGTTGTCAAGGGTGTGAAATCGGCTAACGAACGTTTTGCCGGTGCACTTGATACTTATACCATCGAAGCTATGATGCAGGATGGAAAAGCATTGCAAAGCGGTACATCTCATTTCCTCGGACAGAACTTTGCCAAGGCATTTGATGTTCAGTTTGTAAATAAGGAAAATAAGATGGAATATGTATGGGCAACTTCATGGGGTGTTTCTACCCGTTTGATGGGTGCTCTGATTATGACTCACTCCGATGATAACGGTCTGGTATTACCTCCACATCTAGCTCCGATTCAGGTAGTAATCGTTCCTATCTATAAGAACGACGAGCAACTGAAACAAATCGACGCGAAAGTGGAAGGCATTGTTGCCAAACTGAAAGCACTGGGCATTTCTGTGAAATATGACAATGCGGACAACAAACGTCCGGGCTTCAAATTCGCAGATTATGAATTGAAAGGTGTCCCTGTTCGTCTGGTGATGGGAGGACGTGACCTCGAAAACAATACAATGGAAGTAATGCGCCGTGATACACTGGAAAAAGAAACTGTGACTTGCGATGGCATCGAAACATACGTTCAAAAACTGCTCGAAGAAATTCAGGCAAATATCTACAAAAAAGCATTGGATTACCGCAATTCTAAAATCACGACAGTAGATACTTACGAAGAATTTAAAGAGAAAATCGAAGAAGGCGGCTTTATCCTGGCTCATTGGGACGGAACAACCGAGACTGAAGAAAAGATTAAAGAGGATACAAAAGCAACGATTCGTTGTATCCCATTCGATTCGTACGTTGAAGGTGATAAAGAACCGGGAAAATGTATGGTAACGGGCAAACCTTCTGCTTGCCGTGTCGTTTTTGCACGTTCTTATTAAAAACACATATCTATTTCAATAGTAAAAGAGTCAGATTTTCAAAATTGAGAATCTGACTCTTTTTTTATCCATTTCAGTTTTATTTCAGAAATATCCCTTTTCTTTGTAGACAGTAATAAAGAAAGGAGAAGATTTTATGAAGATATTAATTGTAGAAGATGAACCCTCTTTAAGAGAATTGATCCAACGTTCGTTGGAAAAAGAACGTTATGTCGTAGAAACGGCTGGAGACTTCAACAGTGCATTATACAAAATAGAAGATTACGACTATGATTGTGTCTTACTGGATATTATGCTGCCGGACGGGAGCGGTCTTGACCTTCTCGAACGTTTGAAAGCTCTCCACAAACGGGAAAATGTGATTATTATCTCTGCCAAAGATTCGCTGGAAGACAAAGTACTGGGACTGGAATTAGGAGCTGACGATTATTTGCCGAAACCATTTCATCTGGCAGAATTAAATGCACGGATCAAAAGTGTGATCCGTCGGAATCAACATGATGGAGAAATCTATATCCGTCAGGGAAATGTAAGGATAGAACCCGACAAATACCGGGTGTTTGTCAACGAACAGGAGCTGGAACTGAACAGAAAAGAATATGATATCCTGCTTTATTTCATAAATCGTCCCGGCCGTCTGGTCAATAAAAACACACTGGCAGAATCGGTATGGGGAGACCACATCGATCAAGTGGATAACTTTGACTTCATTTATGCACAAATCAAAAATCTTCGCAAAAAATTGAAGGATGCAGAAGCAAATATTGAAATCAAGGCCGTTTATGGATTCGGCTATAAACTGATTGTAGAATAATCGAAACCAGAAAGGATCATCCATGAAACTTATATATTATATCATTTTTCGCATCACCCTCGCCCTGACTCTTATCCTGACTGTCTGGGCAGTCTTTTTCTATGTTACAATGATTGACGAAGTCAACGATGAAGTGGATGATTCACTGGAAGACTATTCGGAAACAATCATTATCCGCGCATTGGCAGGAGAGGAGCTTCCCTCCAAAAATAATGGTTCCAATAATCAATATTATCTGAAAGAAATAACCAAAGAATATGCAAAGAGCCGGGAAGATATCCAATATAAAGACTCCATGGTATACATTGTAGAAAAAGAGGAAACAGAACCGGCACGTATCCTGACCACTATCTTTAAAGATGACGAAGACCGTTATTACGAATTGACCGTATCCACTCCCAGCATCGAAAAAGATGATTTGAAAAGTGCGATTCAAGTCTGGATTATTTTCCTGTATGTAGCTCTGTTACTTTGTATCATCATCATATCCGTATGGGTATTTTATCGTAATATGCGACCACTGTATATACTACTTCATTGGTTGGACAGCTATCAGACCGGAAAGAAAAACAAACCTCTGAAAAACGATACACGGATCACGGAATTCCGCAAACTGAATGATGCGGCCACCCGTTACGTAGAGCGGACAGAACAAATGTTCGAACAGCAGAAGCAGTTCATTGGAAACGCCTCACATGAAATTCAGACACCGCTTGCCATCTGCCGCAATCGGTTGGAAATGCTGATGGAAGACGATTCTTTGTCCGAGAAACAGCTTGAAGAGTTGATGAAAACCCATCAGACACTGGAATATATCACCAAACTAAACAAATCCCTGTTGCTACTATCAAAAATAGATAACGGTCAGTTCACTGACACCAAAGAGGTAGACTTAAACGTACTCCTCAGGCAATATCTGGAAGACTATAAAGAAGTCTACAGCTACAAGAACATAGAAGTAAGTATAACAGAACAGGCTAATTTCCATATAACCATGAACGAATCTCTGGCTATTGCTTTACTAACAAACCTGTTAAAGAACGCGTTTGTACATAACGTAGACGAAGGACATATCCGGATTATCATAACCAAACATAGCATCACCTTCCGAAATTCCGGAGAGAAGCAACCATTGGATGAGACTCACATCTTTGAACGTTTCTATCAAGGGCACAAGAAAGAAGGATCTACCGGATTAGGATTGGCAATAACCGATTCCATCTGTCGTCTGCAACAGCTGAACTTGCGATATTACTTCGAACAAGGAGAACATTGTTTCGAAATCTCCAGTAAGAACCAGAGATAAAACAATTAATAAAACATCTGCCATCCAGAGCAAGACAATGTGCTGGATGGCAGAATTAATAGGGTACTACCTAAGATTACACCTTATGACAGTACCTGATTTGGATTCCGCATATATGATTATCGGGATCGGATTTCCCTTCTCATAAACATAATATACGAGATTGCAAAGCAGATAACAGTCGCTGCAATCAGCCCCGTGAGCTGTGGCCAAACAACAAGCAGACTCTGTCCCAACGGCAGCGGACTCGGAATAGCCCCTTGTACCTGTTCCATCGTAAGCGGTCCGATACTTCTGACAGAAGGCATCAGCAGCGTTGTAGTAGCTTCATTAAACAATTCACTGGGTGCCAGACGCATTAATCCAAGAATAAATTTCTGATAACTGATAATCTGATAAGGAGACGCCATCTGCGACGGACTTAATCCTTTTGCCACCAAATTGACAATCATCGTATAGAATACGCTGAAAAACAGCCAAACGGCTACGGAAGCCAGCGCAGAAGTAGCAGCCTGACGGAAACGGAGTGAGAATAAGATGGCCAGGTTCAACCAAAAGGCTACATAAAAGATACTCGTTATAAGAAAGAAAACGATTCTCCAGAATTCTTCAGCCGTAGGAGGAATGCCAATGGCAATCAATCCGAATCCCATCACCAAAAAGCCCAGTACAAACAGCATAATACCTATCACGATCAAAGCAGCCACAAACTTCGCATTAATGATACAATCACGATGAATGGGCTGAGACAGCATACGGCTCAATGTCCCCTTATTCTGCTCCGAATTGACAGCATCGAATCCCAAAGCAATTCCTAATAAAGGACCTAAAAAGTTAATAAACAGCACAAAGGAGGGGAGAGTCCCATCCGAAGCTGTGAATAACTTCAAGAAGAGGAACGAACTGTCCGGATCATCCGGTTTGATAGCCGCACCGATATTAGTAAGCGCCGTGTATAGCGATCCCATACAAGTAAGTGCTATGATACCGATCAGAATAAGAAAACGCCAGCTTTTGACATGATCGGATATTTCCTTATGTACGATAACCCAAAAAGGATGATTGACTTTACTCATGCCCTTCGCCTCCTTCCTCAAAATAATGGTTATAAATATCAGACAATTCCTGTTTCTTTTCTTTCAGCTCTGCCATATCAATCAGAGCAAGTATTTTGCCGTTACTGAACAATCCTACTCTGTCACATACTTTCTGTGCCTGGTCCAGATGGTGGGAAGAAAACAAAACCGTCAGCCCTTCCTCTTTGCTCAGCCAGCGAATCAGTTCAATAAACTCCTGAACACCCGCAGGGTCAATTCCCGAAGTCGGCTCATCCAGAATAATGATTTCGGGATTCTTAATAAGCACATCGGCCAGACCAAGACGTTGTCTCATACCGCGGGAATACTTTCCGGTTTTCTTTTTCAGCTGATCTTCAAGCCCTACGCGCTTCATCAGCTCCAGTGCTTTTACTTTCGCCTCCTTGTCAGGGATACCGTTCAGCCGTGCCGTATACATCAGATTTTCCAGACCTGTCATGTCATCATAGAATCCCACATCTTCGGGCAGATAGCCGATTTTCCTTTTCACTTCAATAGGATGAGTGGTAGAATTAATTCCACAAATCTCGACAATTCCCGATGTGGGCTCCGTTAATCCCAGCATCATCAAAATAGTAGTTGACTTTCCGGCACCGTTCGGACCCAGCAAACCGAAGATTTCTCCTTTCCGGATACTCAGGCGAATATGATCTACAGCAGTAAATTTACCGTATTGTTTGGTTAATTCGGTAAGTACGATCACTTGTTCGCCCATAATTTACCTCCTTCCATATTTACGGAACAGATAGTAGACAACACCGATAGTAGCCAGAATAATCAGAACACCTACCCATCCCCAAATCATCGGAGTCTTTACGGCAATTCTGAACTGCGCATCTGCATTCACTTCCGGAGTTTTGGCCATCATCGTAGTTACATAATCACCCGGAAGCGCTTTCTTAGATGCTTTCAAGATGGCTACAACAGTAGCCGTTTCTCCGGCTTTCAGCATTTCTATCTTTGACGGTTCGAAAGCTACATCCCAGTCAACCGGCTTGTTGGCAGACAGTTGGATATCTTTCAATAAAGAAGAACCTGTATTTTTAATTTCCAGTTCGATTCGTTTGGTATCACCGGCAGTCACATCAGAACTTAATAATCCTCTCGGGGTGGTCAGTTCCATCTGATAAGAACCGGTGACAACTACTTCCAGTTCCAGTTCGGCCGAAGTATTGCCTGTAGCGGCACGTACGGGAATTTTATAACTGCCAGCTTCCACATTGGCAGGAGGAGTGATGTCTATACTTACATTCTGGCTGCTGTTGGCTTCTACTTGTGCGGAAGTTGCCTGCTTATAATTAGGTTTGAAAATAACATTCCAGCCTCTGGGTGCTTTAGCCATCAACGCATATAGTTGCTGATCGGCAGTCTGATTCTTCAATGTGGCATTAAAAGTGAAAGTTGATTTGGAATTTCCCTGCATATTGGGCTGGTCGGTGGTAAACTCCGTCTGATAAGTACCTTGTTGTGCCACAACGACATTCAAAGGGAGTTGCGTTTCTCCGGCAGACACTACAAAATGGTAGCTGCCTCTGCTTACTTTTAAAGGAACATCTACTTTTAAATTAAAAGTCTTCTTTTCTTTAGGGAGTACGGCCAACTGACTGAGATTCCAACCACCGGATTTCATTTCATGTTTCCAGCTGCTTGATAGGGCACTGACGGAAAGATTGGCATTCACCAACTTGTCTGTGTTGTTAATCAGGTCGATGCTGTAGTCAATAGACGCCCCCGGTGAAACGGAGATTTTAGTGTAAGGTGTGTACAAAATCACGCTTTTAGGTATAGAGTCGTTAGCGTGTGTGTTACTCATGGGGAGTATTCCCAGCAAAACAGTTAATAATAAAAAACAATTTGTTCTCATAGTCATACGAAAGTTCTTATGGTTGATTTAATATGAATATTGTCAAATTTGTGCCTGCAAAAATAAGCGATGAATTTATTAGTTGCTGTTAAAAGAAACAAAAGAATACAATAAGAAAGATTTCCTTTGTTTTTTTCGGATTTTGCCCAAAATTCCCAAATCTTTTCAGATTCTCCTCTCATCTTTGCATTATAAATTAAATGATAACAGTAAAACCAATTAAAAAAACAATGATTATGAAAAAGTTAGTATTCTTATTAGTATGCTTGTTCACTTTACAGACAGTAGCACGTGCAGATGACGATAAACCTATCCAGGTGACTCAAATGCCACAATTAGCACAACAGTTTATCAAACAGCATTTCTCTGACAGCAAAGTGGCACTGGCAAAAATGGAAAGTGACTTCCTTTACAAAAGCTATGAAGTGATTTTTACGAATGGTAACAAAGTGGAATTTGACAAGAAGGGAAACTGGGAGGAAGTAGATTGCAAGCACACCTCCGTACCTGTTGCCATTATTCCTGCCGCCATCCAGAAATATGTAACAACTAATTATCCGGATGCAAAAGTGCTGAAGATAGAACGTGATAAAAAAGATTACGAAGTAAAACTATCCAACCGTACAGAACTGAAATTTGACCTGAAGTTTAATCTGATTGATATTGATAATTAACTTTCTTAAAATCTATGACAACAATGAAACTCAAAATTTATACACTACTGATAGCATTCTGTGCAGCATGGAGCCTGCACAGCTGCGATAACGATGACGATGAATCAATCGCTGTTCCTACCGCATTGCAAGAAGCATTCTCGACCAAGTATCCTAACGTCAAGAACGTAAAGTGGGAAACAAAGGCAGGATATTATGTAGCGGACTTCTATGATGGATATGAGGCATCCGCATGGTTCACAACGGATGGCAACTGGCATATGACTGAAACGGATATCCCGTACACCGCATTGCCCGATCCGGTAAAGAGTGCATTCGAAGCAAGTGACTATAAGACATGGAGAAGAGACGATGTGGATAAACTTGAGCGGCAAGGCATCGAAACAGTCTACGTTATTGAGGTGGAAAACCAGAATCAGGAAGTCGATCTGTATTATTCTGTTGATGGAGTGCTGATTAAAAGCATTGCAGACACAGACGCTCATGAAAACGAGCACCTTCCGACCACTCAACTGCCCGCTGCCATGAAGACTTTCATTGATGGGAAATATGCAGGAGCAAGAATCATGGAAGTAGACGTGGAAGATGACAAAAACGACTGGGATTTTGGATTTACGGAAGTAGATATCATCCATTTCGACAGTGGCCTGAACCGCAACGTTTCAAAAGAAGTACTATTTGATAAAGGCGGAGAGTGGTATTCTACCTCATGGGAGGTACGGAGAAACGAACTGCCCGCCGCAGTGACCAATATCATCAGCGTTGAGTATGCAGAGTATCAGATGGATGATGCCGAATACTTTGAGATGGCAACAGGAACATCCTATTATCAAATTGAACTGGAAGGAAATAATTCTCCGGATATAGATATTAAAGTAACCACAGACGGTACGATTCTCAAATAAAATAAAATAGTGACACTATCGGTTATGGTATAGTGTCACTATTTATTTTTATTCCTGTGCCCGCTTTCTCTTTAGCTCCGACTTAGCTTTATCATCGGCAATGCTGTCTGTCTGCTGCTGTTGCACCTTTTCGGCTTCTTCACGTTTCCGCTTGCTGCGCAGTTTCCATTTATTCCAGAAGAAAAGGTCACTCCATTTATTGAAATCCTTCTTATACATGATACCGACTCCCTGCGTAGTAAGGTTTGTCTTTGTGTAGTAACGGTCATTTGTTTCATTATAAGCCTTCAGACGAATATCTCCCGAACGGTTGATCAGCCATTCAGCTTCGAAGTCGCCTATAAAGTTGGTATTCGCCATCGGATTGTCCCGATAGCCGAAATTACCATTAACCAACAGGCGGTTGTTCAGCAACTGACCGGACAGGATACCTTCTACTTCCATATCCGTCCATCCCTTATCACCCGTGCTCAGATTGGTACCGATATTCCAGTTATTAGTCTCAAAAACCTGAGACAAGGCATTATTCAACTGACCGGATAGGGTAGAAGAGAGTACTGATGACATCACGTTCGAGTTCTGATTGTTCCGTGCAGCATCTTCCGTATAGAACTTACCGATACCCAGCAGATAAAGAATCTGCATATTCATCTGCTCTTCCGTACTGATATAATTGCGCACCAACGTCTGAATTTCATCTCTTTCATTCGGAAGCTCGATACCCAGCTTAATGGTCGGCCGCAGTAAAATCCCGCTCAGATTCATGATACAGTTTACCCGTACATTAGTCTGCTGGGCAATGGAGGAAACATCCGGATTCAAGTCGTTCAATGAAGCGGAATTTACCGTGTATGAAGCCTGAATATCCATATTCGCATCCAAAGGAGCACCGTTGAAAGTAATCGTACTTCCATCTTTGATGATAAAATCTTTGCGAATCACTTCCTGCAAACTGAACTTATATATTCCCTGACTGATCCGGTAATTACCGAACATCTTCACATCCCCTTTATTATAAAACTCCGTGCGTATGTTTCCTGTTCCCTTCGCACTGATGTAGTCTCCGGCTATAGGGTCCATAATAATTTTCATGGTGGCATCGGGTGTAGCATCTACTAGAATATTCAAACGAATATCTGTCTGATGCTCTTCTTCGTCCGCCTGACGCTTCTGTTGCATCTGCTCAAAATAGGAATTTACCCGAATGGAATCCTGAATGTTTCGACGGGGCGTTTTATCTACAAACTTTATAAACTGGGTGCTGGCAGCCGACGCCACATTTCCGTTGATATAGGTGAATACCGTATTCCGGTTGGTCGTCATGGCGAGATTTACGTCCAGTCCCTGTATCGCATTCCCTGCAAGCAACGCATTTCCCGTAGCATATACCGTTCCAAAGAATGGCATATCCGTCGATTCCTTCGTATTCATCAAGAGCATATTATTAGCCTGTATCTCAAAACGGTAATTTATATTCTTGAAATGCTGGAAACGCAGATACCCGTTCAAGGTTCCCGAATGCCCTTCCATATCGGCAATATGCATATTATTGAATTTCAATCCGGTAGGAGCCAAATGAATCGTATCTCTAACGGCAAAGTGGGTATTCAGAATATCAAACTTCATGGAAGCATCCGTCATAACAGCCCCATCTAGATTCAATCCCTTGAACTTTCCGTAAAAATGTACTTTTCCCGTTCCCCGTCCTTTTATATCCTGTGCTATTGATTTCATATAAAATTCGAGGAACTTCAAGTTCAGTTCATGGGCATCGATATTCAGATCGAGTCCGCTTTCCGGTTTCAACGGGTAGATCATACCGATGACTCGCGATGGTGACGGTGATATATCCTGAATGGAAGCATCCAGATAGATTCCTCTTTTCTCATTATCCCAGGCGCCATATACGTTCAAATCACCTAAACGGCCCTGATTGAGCGAGAAGTTCTTGACGAAGAGGCGGGTATTCATCACAGGTTTCTTGAACACGCTGCTGGCATATGCTGTTCCCGTAGCATCTCCTTCAAAGTTTACGTCATCGGATATGTTTGCAATATCAAATACGTATCCCATATTAATGTCTTTCAGGTCCACTTTTACGGTATCTGCCGGATTGTCGGAAAGCCGCCCATTGATACGCACATAACGGTCATGATGGCTGAAATAGAAATTATTCACATCCACCTTGCCCGAGTCCACCACTACCTGCGAAGGATGTATCTGCCAAAGTGTATCATTCAAGATAACGTCTGTCTGTTTCACATCCACCATCGCTTTCAGCAAAGGCTTTTCACCTGCTGTACGCAGGAATTGTGCAACAGCCGCCAACTTTCCGCTATAAGTTGCTATGGCATTATTTCCCCAGTTCAGAGTCGTGCTGACTTTATCTTCTTTGGCCTGTGCTTCCAGAGAAAGATTCACGGCTCCATTCTTTTTCAGACTGGTCAGCCGCACCTTCGCACTGATATGGTCCGAAGGATTCTCGCACAAGATCATACCCGACTCGATAAAGTTGTTTTTATATTGCAGGCGGGGGAAGTAGCCTTCCACACGTAGCCGCTGCAAGGCATCATTAAAATACCCTTTCAACGTAGAATGTGTATATACAGTCAACGGAACATCAAATATCGTAGATAAAATGTCCGTATTATATATATGTACATCAAACGCAAAATTATTGTTCGTCTCTATCGGTTTCTTCGGAGGCAATATCAAAGACGGCACATACCGACGCATGATATTGAAAATACTTGCCGGTAAAGTATGGTACTGGAATTTTCCCGCTATGTTTGCCGTCAGAAATTCAGAAGTCAGTTTAAGCTGATTTTCATTATCCTGCCGGGTAGCCCGTACATTCATGTTCTTCATGAAATATTCCTTGTCCGGTGCCCTGAACTCCAGACTGTCCACATTGATTTCTCCAATCATCTCGTCAATGGAACCTCCGGTAAAATTAGCTTTTACCTTCAGAGAGAACTCCGCATCCTGGTAATCAGGTGTAAGATTTAAATCATTAGGACGGAACTTGTCGACAACGGCAAGGAAATTGAAAGTAGGAACCTTGGATGTCACATTCACATCTCCGTTCAGATAAATAGACCCATTCGGATCATCCAGCGCTATCTTTCCGTTAAATCCGCCTTGCTTGTATTCGCCGTCCAGCGTAATATTCTCATATTTATATCTGCTATATTCCACAGATGCGATCAATCCCTTCAACTCTACAGCAGGAAGCTGTTTTTCGATATGCCGTCCATGTACATCAAGATTAAAGGTGATTTCCCCAAATTTCTCATTATTCAATAACTTGCCCAGTTCAAACTCTTCTGTTTTGACAGCACCGGAATAAGCAAACAGCCCCTTAGCCTTATCGGAACTTAACTTTAAGTCGGTTTTTACATTACCAAGCCCGGTACGAAGCTGTCCGTAAGTAACTAGATCGGTGAAGTATCCGGAAATCTCTCCACGGAAATCAATATCCCCCAAACGTTCCAGAAGGGGAGGTACACCATTGTAATTGCTGCTCAGATTACGCACCAAAAAACCGACACCACGATTGTTGGCGGAAAGTTCGGAAAGCTTCCCGTACACATACGCATCCTGCGGACTCGATAGTTCCTGAAGCGATACATCCCCCGATAGCCGGAACTGGCGGTCGTCGGCCGTAATCTCCAGATGAGAGCAGGTAAGCTGGTCGACCGTTCCTTTTACCTGCATATCCAGCGTTATCGGTTCCTTGAAATGCGCCAATATAGGTACAAAAGGGGAAATATCTTTCAGAGTAATCTGCGAGGGTAACGTACGGAAAGAAAAGTGGACCTTCTCCGAGAACTGATCAAAAGCCTTCAGACTGTCATACACCAAATGAATAGTATCCATCTTCAGTGAAGTTTCGGGCAGCTCAATGGCAAAATTCTCTATATTAGTCCGTTTATCATTGGCAACCAATTTCAGACTCATCTTCTTTAAAGAGAATCCGGAAGCCTTTTCATCGAAGCTCAGACGCTTGATACCAAGATTCAAAGAATCCCTGCTCATCGCCTTCAATGAAATATTGGCTATAATATTCTGAAGCTGGACATGCTTGGCATTAAACTTTCCGGGAGTCTTTTCCTCTGACAATACATGATAAGCCATCCTTCCCCGACGAATCAAAACGGAATTGATACGCAAATCCAGCGAACTTTCCTTTTTTACAGTGTCCTTGGAAGCAAAAGCATCCAATACGAACTTAAAATTCGGAGGAGAGTCGGGAGTCTCTTTATTCAGATTGATGGTAAAGCCGAATAACTGGACACTGCTAATGGAAATCTTTCCCTTAAAGAAAGGAAGGATATCAAACTTAGCCGATAAGCGGGTTACTTTGAGCATTTCCTTGCCGCTCTGGTCGTCAAGCAGCACATCATCAATGATAATACGGTTTAATAGACCGATATTTATTTTGCCGATAGTCAGGCGTGTATTCAGCACCTCGGACAATTCCTTGGCGATAAACACACTCATTGCTCGCTGAACATTTGGAATATTCAGCAAAACAATAGTTCCGATATATACTCCCAGTACAATACCAACTACCCAGCGTACAGTCTTTTTCAGCGTTCTGATAAGCGATAACTTTTATTTAGCGAACAAAAATATAAAATAGTTCGTTATGAATCGTAGTTTTATCATTACTTTTGCACCGTTTAATAGTTTAAAAACATATGAGTGCAATAATATTAGGAATTGAATCCTCCTGTGATGATACGTCGGCAGCCGTAATCAAGGATGGTTATCTGCTGTCAAATGTGGTATCAAGTCAAGCCGTACATGAAGCATACGGCGGAGTAGTACCCGAATTAGCTTCACGGGCACATCAACAAAATATCGTTCCGGTGGTACACGAAGCACTGAAACGGGCAGGGGTTACCAAAGAAGAACTGAGCGCGGTAGCTTTCACACGTGGACCGGGATTGATGGGATCTTTACTTGTAGGCGTCTCTTTCGCCAAAGGATTCGCACGTTCACTCGGTATTCCTTTGATAGATGTTAATCATCTGACAGGGCATGTCTTAGCTCATTTTATTAAAGCAGAAGGAGAAGAAAATATCCAACCGAAATTCCCGTTCCTTTGCCTGTTGGTATCCGGAGGAAACTCACAGATTATATTGGTAAAAGCCTATAATGATATGGAAATTCTCGGTCAGACGATTGATGACGCTGCCGGAGAAGCAATCGATAAATGTTCTAAAGTGATGGGTCTCGGATATCCGGGCGGACCGATCATTGACAAACTGGCACGTCAAGGCAATCCGAAAGCGTATACTTTCAGCAAACCGCATATTCCGGGGCTGGACTACAGTTTCAGCGGACTGAAAACTTCTTTCCTATACTCCTTGCGTGACTGGATGAAAGACGATCCCGATTTCATCGAGCATCATAAAGTGGATTTGGCCGCCTCTCTGGAAGCAACTGTTGTAGACATTCTGATGGACAAACTGCGGAAAGCTGCCAAAGAATATAAAATAAAAGAAGTAGCCGTAGCCGGAGGAGTCTCTGCCAATAACGGATTGCGTAACTCTTTCCGAGAACACGCTGAAAAGTATGGCTGGAATATTTTTATTCCTAAATTCAGCTATACGACCGACAATGCAGCCATGATTGCCATTACCGGATACTTCAAGTATCTGGATAAAGACTTCTGCTCCATTGATCTTCCGGCTTATTCCCGTGTCACATTATAAAACAGTTTTTTAACGTCATCGTCACTTTATATAATAAACTATTGTCATATAATAATTTAAGTAGTGACGATTAAAGTGACGGCAATAACAATAGTGACGGCAAACGCCGAAAAAATGTCACCGACCCAATAGGCGGTGGCATAAAGAAGCCTTGCTGAAAACAAAATGCACCTATATATAATAGGGAGACAAAGGAGGATTAATGATATAAGAAGCCTTCATTAAGAATCTTTGTTTATAGCATTCCTTCGTTCCACGTGCGTAAGCCGTCCAGTTCACATACGTGATCCATTCGGCTCACGCACATGAACCGAATGGATCACGTATATGGAACGAAAAAATGAAGTAAACCTAATGACTTAACATAGCGTATATACCTTATTAATATAGGTAGCATATTCTATTAACTAACGTAGGAAAAAGATGTTTGCTGAAGTTATTACCATTGGTGACGAGCTGCTGATAGGGCAGGTAGTCGATACAAATTCTGCCTGGATGGGGCAGGAATTAAATAAGATAGGTATCGAAGTTCTACGCATTGTTTCGATCCGTGATCGGGAAGAAGAGATCATGGAAGCAGTAGATAATGCGATGAAAAGGGTGAATATCGTTCTGGTAACCGGAGGACTCGGTCCCACAAAAGACGATATCACCAAACAAACTCTCTGTAAATACTTCCATACCGAACTGATATTCAGCGAAGAAGTATTTGAGAACGTAAAGCGGGTGCTTGCCGGGAAAATACCGATGAATGCGCTGAATAAGAGTCAGGCAATGGTTCCCAAAGATTGCACGGTCATCAACAATCCGGTAGGAAGCGCTTCTGTCAGCTGGTTTGAGAAAGACAATAAAGTACTCGTATCCATGCCGGGTGTTCCGCAGGAAATGACTGCCGTTATGACTGAGTCCGTATTGCCCAAGCTACGTGAGAAGTTTCAGACGGATGTAATCATGCACCGGACCTTTCTAGTACAACATTACCCCGAATCCATACTCGCTGAAAAGCTGGAACCGTGGGAGACAGCCTTGCCGGAAAGCATCAAATTGGCATATCTGCCCAAACTTGGAATCATCCGCCTGCGACTAACCGGACGGGGACAGAACAAGATAGAAGTGGAAAGCGCACTGAACGACGAGCAGGCTAAGCTGGAAGCGATACTGGGCGATGATATTTTCAGCGAAGAAGATATCCCACTGGAGGTAATCGTAGGCGAACTGCTGAAAAAGAAGAATTTAACCGTTTCCACCGCAGAAAGTTGCACCGGAGGAAGTATTGCGGCACGTCTGACGTCCATTGCCGGAAGTTCGGAATACTTTAATGGAGGAATAGTGGCATATTCTAACGAAGTGAAGATGAATCTGCTCCATGTTTCACCGGAAACACTGGAAGTGTATGGCGCTGTCAGTGAGCAGACTGTGATCGAAATGGTAAAAGGAGCGATGAAAGCGCTGAAAACCGACTGCGCTGTCGCAACTTCAGGAATTGCCGGTCCCGGAGGTGGAACACCGGAGAAGC
>OHAI01001998.1_pt1 | contig 15278 bp, 6 predicted proteins | sample 1577091 | NCBI WGS metagenome assembly OHAI01 (sample SAMEA3541548, study PRJEB24748) | human gut metagenome | biome: human gut; feature: human-associated habitat; material: faeces | place: China | collected 2012
AAAAAGAGATGGTATTGCCTGTTCCAACTGTCAAAAAAACAGATTGGGCTTGATAATGCAACCGGGCAGAGACTCCGCAGATATACAAGCCACCATTCCCATTTCATAAATTTCTTTTCCTGATTTCTCATACCAAAACGAAGCAGCAAAACCAAAGGTGCCAAAAAAAGCATCATGCCACTCATTGATAAAACAGTATAAAAAATTCTGCCAAGCCAGTTCATCTCATTCTCTCCAATCAACATGTAATACTATAATTATATTGCAAGGACAATCGTATTTCCATCCCCCACGATACAATAGATCATTGCTATTCCATTTCTACAAACTTACATTTTTTTGAAACAAAAAAGAAACAGCAATTTATATGTAAACATACCTTGCTATCTGTTTTTAATCCCTGCATCATTATACACAAATCAAAAAGAAGCCACAACAAATTTGTATTAACTTCTAAACTGTTGTAATATAGTCTTACTTGTTTTTTTACACATTTTGATTATAATTCAGCCAGACTATAACAAACTGGAAACCATAGAAAGGATTTTGAAATTATGAAAGACGGTTTTCTTCGTGTCGCTGCTGCCACTCCTGATGTGAGTGTAGCCGATATCGCACATAACGTTACCAATATCATTGCCCGGATCAAAGAGGCAAACAGCCGGGATGCCAAGGTTGTTGTATTCCCGGAGCTTTGTATGACCGGTTATACCTGTAATGATCTTTTCCTGCAAGAGCTTCTTCTTGATAAAATTTGTGATGGTTTAAAGGAAATCTTAGCGGCTTCCATCGCTACCGATATGCTGATCGTAGTCGGTTTTCCTTTCTTTTTGCACAACTCTCTCTATAATGTGGCAGCCGTGATCCACGAAGGAAAGATTCTTGGAATCGTACCAAAACAACACATTCCAAACTATTCCGAATTCTATGAAGCAAGACATTTTACCACTCCGGGCAAGGGCTATGAAAGGATCACTTTAACCGCTCTTGGAGATGCCGGTAAAGACATTCCTTTTGGAACAAATCTTTTATTTCAGGCAGACAACATGACGGAATTTATACTTGGCATTGATATTTGCGAAGACTTGTGGATGCCTATTCCGCCATCCTGCGAACATGCTTTAGTCGGTGCTACCGTGATCGCAAATCTGTCCGCCAGTGATGAAACTACAGGAAAAGACATTTATCGTCGTGAACTTGTCCGCAACCAGTCTGCCCGCCTTGTCAGTGGTTACATCTATGCAGATGCCGGTGAGGGTGAATCTTCTACCGATCTTGTCTTTGCCGGGCACAATATCATTTCCGAAAACGGAACGATCTTAAAAGAGACAAGCCGTTTCCATAATGACATGATTATCAGCGAACTGGACTTGAAAAAACTGATCAGTGAACGCCGCCGGATGAGCACATATGAAACGATTCTTCCGAAAGATGCCGGCTATCTGATCCTGCCATTCCATTTTCATCATGTTGGTACAACGAACCTGACACGTACTTTTACACAGACACCATTTGTACCGCAGAACAAAGCAGACCGCGATCGTCGCTGTAATGAAATTTTAAATATTCAGGCATTAGGTCTGAAAAAGCGTCTTGCCCATACACATTGCACCAGCGCTGTCGTTGGCATTTCAGGCGGACTTGATTCCACACTTGCTCTTTTAGTCACCGCAAAAGCTTTCGATATGCTCGGACTTGACCGCAGCGGCATTCTTTCTGTAACAATGCCTTGCTTCGGAACAACAGACCGCACCTATCAGAATGCTTGTGAATTGACAAAAATTCTCGGTGCCACGCTAAAAGAAATTCCGATCCATGAAGCCGTTAATCTGCATTTCCGGGATATCGGGCATGACAGTTCCGTGCATGATGTCACTTACGAAAATTCACAGGCACGCCAGCGTACATTGATCTTAATGAATCTTGCAAACCAGACAAACGGTATGGTGATCGGTACCGGAGATATGTCGGAACTTGCTCTTGGCTGGGCAACTTATAACGGTGATCATATGTCTATGTATGGTGTAAACTGTTCTGTTCCGAAAACTCTGGTTCGCTATCTCGTACTGTATTACGCTGAGACAACCAAAGAGCAGAAACTACATGACATTTTGCTCGATGTCTTAGACACACCGGTAAGTCCTGAACTTCTGCCTCCTAAAGACGGAAAGATTGCCCAGAAGACGGAAGATATCGTAGGACCATATGAATTGCATGATTTCTTCTTATATTACCTGATGCGATTTGGATTCAGACCGGCTAAGATCTACCGACTTGCGAAATATACTTTTGATGGTGTTTATGATGATAAAACGATCTACAAATGGCTTCGGACCTTCTATTGGCGTTTCTTTGCGCAGCAATTTAAGCGTTCCTGCCTGCCGGACGGTCCAAAAGTCGGAAGTGTTGCACTGTCTCCGCGCGGTGACTGGCGAATGCCCAGTGATGCTTCTGTCAATCTATGGTTAGCAGAACTCGATAAAATAAACCCGGATGCTTAGGACAGCAAATCACTAATAATTGAAATACGTTTCCTATTCTATAAAAGAAAAGCAAATGACAACTTCACTGCCACTTGCTTTTCTTTTTCATTTATTATTCCATTCCTCGTTCTGTTATTCCACCGGAATTTCCTTTGATAACGCGAAGGAATAGATAATCTTTTCTTTGACTTTTCGTCCGCTTAACCGTTCCAATGCCTGTGCGTAATACTTAAGCTGTTCTTTGTATTTTTCGACAAGCTCCGTGCCATCTTTTCGTCTGACACGGTCTGTCTTGTAATCCACCAATACAATATCTTCGTCTTCGAAGAAAAAGGCGTCAATAATTCCCTGTACCATGATCAGTTCTTTACTCTTTTTCTCTGTATAGATCTGATCTGCCGGAATACCAAGCATAAATGGCTGTTCTAAGCGGAGTGTCTTTTGTTCCTGCGCTGCTGCCATTCTCTTTCCAATATCCGTTTCGAGAAATGCGACAAACTTACGACAATTTAGAAGTTTGGCTTCTTCCTGTGTCATATAACCATTTTGTACCATTTGTGCCAGATAACGTTGAAAGGCTGCAACATCCCATTTTCCGCCACCACTGCGGATCTGTGCATATGGAAAATGTTCCATTACTAAATGATACAACGTACCACGGGCAGTTCCTGAAACTTCCTTCTCTTTCTGTAAAAATGCCGGACGAGGAATTTCAATTTCCGGCAGATCTGTTTCAGATACTTTGTCTGCTGCATCTGAATTGCTTTCCTCTATCTGACCAGATTTGCTATCCTTTGTCATGTCTGACTTGTTCATGTAAAAGTCGTCTTCCTTTAGAAGAGAAAGTTCTTCCTCCTCTTCCATCTTCAATGCATTTTCATAGGATTTTCTTTTTAATTCTGACACAGAAACTTTAATCGGCAGATCTGTCTCATCCCGATAAGGATATTCGTAGTTCAAACGCTGCAGCAAAGCTTCATGCATATCTTTGTCATAGATACTGTTCGGATCAATATCCCTAAGCTTTTGTTGTAAAAGAGCTTCCGTTCCAAGCTCCTTAGCTTCTTTTCCGATGATCTCGTCCTGCGAATACACAAAAATGCGGTAAAGTTCATCCTGTGCCAAACGATTCCCTTTCAAACTCATAGCATTTCTCAATGAATCACGGGTAAAAAGAGAAGTCATGATCCAGTCAAGATAAGTCTGTGCTTTCTTCAATATCACAAAATTCTGTATACTGCTTTGCTGTATCCATCGTTTCAGTACCGTTGACGCATCTTTTACAGCTCCTGTAATATACAGTTTTTCTTTTGCTCTGGTCAACGCCACATATAGCACCCGAAGTTCTTCTGCCAGATTTTCCAAAACCATTGCATTCGCGATATATCTTTTAAAAAGGCTGGGCTTGCAAACACGCATAGACAGATTGATATAATCACAGCCAACTCCATGTTCTCCGTCAATGATCGTTGCCTTTCTTGCATCCATCATATTAAAACGTTTTCCCATGCCTGCCACAAAAACAACAGGAAACTCTAAGCCTTTACTTTTATGGATCGTCATGATACGAACGGCATTTGTGTTTTCATCCTGTATCGAAGCTTCTCCAAAATCAATATCTGATTTTTGCAGACTTTCAATATAATAGGTAAAGCCAAAAATGCCACTATGTCCATGACTTTCAAATTCAATCGACTGCTGCAATAAGATGTCTAAATTTGCTTTTCGTTTTTCTCCTGCCGGCATAGATGCCATATAATCATAATAGCCGCTCTCTTTATAAATCTTGCGTAAAAGTTCGTATACCGAATGAATCTGTACAAAAGAACGATATTCCTTTATTTTTTCTACAAATGTAGTTAATTTTATTTTTAAACTTTCTCTGTCTTTTTGCTCTTTTAGGATGGTATCCCATTTCGTCAGGTCAATGCCTTTCTCTTTATATTCTTCGAAAACGGACTCTTCTCCCTTTTTCCAACGGCAGAAATCCAAAAATCCCTGTACTCTTTCCCAAAAATCCACGCCATCCGGAATACTTCCGATCCATGCCAGTTCATCATCCGTCAGCCGGCAAAAGATCGACCGTAATACAGCACTCAACGCAATATCCTGTCTTGGATTATCGATCACATGAAGCAGGTTGAGCACCGTCTCTACTTCCATGCTTGTAAAATATCCTGTCTTGGTATCTGCAAAAGCAGGAATTCCCATTTCATTTAATACTTCGATAAATTTCTCACTCCAGCCTGTCATACTGCGGAGCAGAATGGCAATGTCACCAAACCGTACTTTTCTGTATCCATCTTTATCACGGACAAACAAAGGATCATCTCCCTGCACCAGTTCCTTGATCTTCTGCCCGATGCCTGCTGCTTCAAACTCCTTTTTATCAAAAACCGCCGCCTGGTCATTCTCCTGATCAAAAAGAAGTACCTCTGTCAGATCCGCTGTCCGTTCGCTGCATTCTCCAAAATCCGCTCCCGGCACAAGACTTGCCTGCTCATCATAACAGATCCCGCCAAGTTCCTTCGTCATAATATGTTCAAAAATATAATTAGCGGCTTCCAGCACGCTTGCACGGCTTCGGAAATTCTTATGCAGGTCTATCCTCCGGCAGACGCTCTCTCCGGTCGCATATTTCTCATATTTATGCAGAAAAAGATCGGGTCTTGCCTGTCGGAAACGGTATATACTCTGCTTAACATCACCGACCATAAAAAGATATGGTGCACGGTCCGGACGACTGATAAAATCTTCCTCTAACATATTTTCATCCGCATTACAGCACAGACTGCTCAAAAGAAGCTCCTGCACATAGTTACTGTCCTGGTATTCGTCTGTCAGAATTTCTTCATAATAATCTTGCAATTCCAATGCTGTCTTGCTTGCGTACGCGCCGCCATCTCTGTGATCGACCAGAATCTGAAGTGCAAAATGCTCCATATCTGCAAAATCTACGATTCCTTCTTCTCTCTTTTTCGCAGAAAATGCCTCCGAAAATTCTTTCGTAAGCTTAACAAGCTGAGCCACCGGCGCTGCCATGCTTTGCATCTCTTCAAACATCATTTCCTCGGATTGGAAGAAGAATTTATCTACAATCTCGTCAATTCCGTTTTTCCAATAAAGATCACGATAGGCACGTACAGCATCTTTACTTTCGACATCCGAAACATTTCGTATCGCTTTGAGCCGCTGTTTTCTTTCTTTACTGCCCGCTAAAAGAGTGGCGAATGCATGATAAGAATTCGCTTCTGACAGCTGTTCTAAATATTGAATATCCGCTTCGATCGCAGGTGAATACTCAAAAAGCTCACCACTTGCACCACATATTTGTAATGCTTTGTATGCAATATTCAAAAAGCTTTTTATCGTTTTTCTAAGATAGGCAATAAGACTCTTCATCCATGCGGACTGCTCAAACTCTTCTATATCCGTACAAGCATAACTTTCCGGAATGCCATCTAACCATTCTGACGGCCACGGAAAACTTCGGGATGCTTCATACAGATTGAGTACCAGCTCTTCTATCTCATGATCCGTACGCCCTGTCGCAAAAATGTCCGTAAATGCCAAAAATGCATCATCCTTTTCCTCTTTTACTCTGGCATAATTCTGTTCTAAAACTTCCTCCAGTACATCCTGCTTCATCAATCCGAGTTCTGTCTCATCACCAACCGTAAAGACCGGATCCAGATCGATAATATGAAAGTAGTTCTTAATAATAGACTGGCAAAAACTGTCAATCGTTGTAATCTGTGCCAGATGCAATAAACTTGCCTGCTTTTGGATATGTTCATTATCCGGATTTTCTTCTATCCGCAGTTCCAACGCATTTCCGATACGTGTCCGCATTTCTGCCGCTGCCGCTTTCGTAAATGTTACGACTAAAAGTTTATCAATGTCTTTTGGCTTTTTCTCTTCGGTGATCTCTTCAATGATCCTTTCGACCAAAACAGCCGTCTTTCCCGATCCTGCTGCCGCTGCAACTAAAATATTTCGGTCCCGCAGATCAATGACTAATTGCTGGTCCTTCGTCCATTTTGTTTCTGCCATTCTATTTTTCACCACCTTTCTCTAATTCCCCGGTTTGCTGCAAAAAATCCTGCTCTTTATTATTTTCCTTTATTTCCTGAGCTGTCTCAGAAAACTCCTGAGCTTTTTCCTCTGCTTCTTTTGCTGCCTCAGAATCTTCTTTCTCTTCCCCATTGATCTTTTTTGCTGCCTCGTAAAGCACCATATCTTCTGTCATTTTGTCAAAGACACGATAATGATTCCCCGGTATCTTGATATCAAAACGGCAAACACTATGATACGGGCAGTACTGACACGCTGTTTCACCGCTTGCATCATTTCTCCGGTATGGATTTATTGAAATCTCACCTTGCTGTATCGCATCATGAATCTCTTTTAACTTCTTATCGGTAAATTGCATTAAGGTCTCAAAATCCTTTGTTTGCAATGTTTTAGACGCTTTCTTTAACTGTCCCTTCTTATCGGTTGCAACCGGTATAACATCGGAACTGACATCCAAAGGCAATGTGCCTTCTTCGCTTTCAAAACAATGGTCCAATGCCGGCAAGACCGGATCATCCTCATTAACAAGCCCTTCCATACGAAGCTGCTTAAATATTTCATTGTTGATCTGTTCCTGATCCTGCTTCATCGTCTCAACCATTGGATCATCAATGTTGTAATACAAAACAGCAGCCGGAACGACAAGTTTTTTGGTCTTTTCTTGTGTCTCTTCGACAGTCGCCTTCAAATAGATCATAAGCTGCATTTGCAATCCATAATAAAGATCCGATAACGATAATGCCTTTTTCCCGGTCTTATAATCTACGATCTTAACATACAAAGAACCCTTTTCTTCCATACGGTCAACACGGTCGATCCTTCCGATCAGGCGAAGCAGATCCTGCTCTTTCGTTTCCGAAACATTTTTAAGTAATTCAAATCCAACTTCGCTATCTACCGTATCAAAAGAACCCGCTTCCATCTGCCTTGTGATCGTATGGATCGTCCGATGCAGGATTCTCCGTAAGCGGTTGATCAGATAGGTATCACGCTCGGTATCGTATAAAATTCCTTCACGATATCGTTCCACAACGCTGTTAATACACTGGTTTGCACGAACATGCTGTTCTTTTTCGCTGATATCCTGCCACTTTTTCTTCTCTGTGATCAACTGTCTGGTATAAAGCTCTAATGCCTCATGTACAATATTTCCGATATCAAAAAATTCTACCTGATGTTCCTGTCTCTCCCGCAAATGAAGTCCATATTGCAAAAAATACGAAAATGCACAGGCGGCATACCGCTCAAACTGCGATGTACTTCCGGTCAATATATTATGATACAAAGCCCTTACTGCTTCTTTCGAAAGTTTCGTTTCGGTTTCCCGATAGAAAGCAGCTTCTATCAGATCTTCCAGTTCTTTTTTTCGCTTAGGATCTCTGTTATAGAAAGCAAATACTTCTTTCCATTTATCCGGTACCGTTTGATCTTCTCTGTTTCGCAATCCCTGTATCAGATATTCTTTTCCAAAGCTTGTACCAAGCAGATAACTGTCATCCTGCCTTCTGTCCTCGACACGGATCGAAACTTTCGGCAAGATCTTTTGTACTTTGTCGATCATATACGAAGGATTCAAAGCTTTGCCATCGTTTCCCGATTCACAAAATGTCAGATACAAATGTCTCGATGGTTTTGTCAGATTAAGATACAGGTAGAATTGCTCCATATAGACGTTTTCTCTTACCGTCGGTGCCAGTTCAAATTCTTCCTGTGCAAGGAAAAGCCGTTCCGAATCCGAAAGAACGCCGCCATGACTTCCGCTCTTGGGAACATTATTGTCATTCATTCCGAGGAAGAAAAGATATTTGATATTTGCAAGACGGGTGCGGATCATATCACCCACGACAACCTGATCGACTCCCGGAGGGATCAGTCCGATACGAGCCTCACTAAATCCGGTATCTATGATTTCTTTAAATTCACGAAGATTCATTTCTTCGTCACCTAAAAGCTCAACTAAACGCTCAAAAACACCTAAAACAATTTCGTAAATCTGGCTGTATTCTCTTGCAAGGTCACGTTCTCCCTGCTGCGTAAATGTTTCGACCATTTCCTGAATCTTCAGATAATGTTTCTCTTCTTCCATCCATTCACAAAAAGCCTGTGCATATTCCCTGACCGTATGCTTTCCGCGTCCGATCTGTTCGTAAAGTCCGCCAAGCTGATCCAAAGTCTCCTGACGTATGGTATCTAACGTAACATTAAGTGCTGCATGCATTTCTTTCGAAAGGTTTCGAAAAGCCCACTTAGGATCCCAGACTTCACACCATTTGCGATATCCACGGATTCCCGTTGCACGAAGAAAATTATCTAACAGGTTGCACTGCTCTAAGCTGGCTGTCGAAAAAAGATTTTTCTCAAAACGAATCACTTTTTGCATCTCAAAATTCGTCAGAAAAATGTCGATCACCGCACTTAGCATATCTACATAAGGATTCAAAAGAATGCTTTTCTTCTGATCCACAAAGCAGGGAATCTCATTTTGCGCAAAAAGTTCTTTTGCAAGTTTTCCATACACTTCGAGGTCTCCTGCCACCACAGCAATATCCCGGTAACGGCAGTCTTCTTTTCGAAGCAGGTTGCTAATCTGCTCTACGGCAAACGCAACTTCCTCTTCCGGCTGTTTTAATACATGGATCGTAACATCTTCTACCTTTTCGTGGCATGGCGAAAACGGATAACGAAAAAGCTGCTCTTCTAATACACGTACTCCGGGTGCCATAGCGAAACGTGTCTTTTCGAAATCCTCTCCAACCCAGATATCTTCCTCCACTTCTACACGATGCTCCTTGGCGAGTTTGCGTAGCCGGCAGATCGTCTTCTGGCTCATATGAAAAAGCTTATGCTCTGCTCCCACTTTTAAAACAGACTCTCCCGGTGCGATCGTTACGGATATATATACTTTTCGTGCAACACAAAGCAGTTGTTCAATGAACTGATACTGTGTCGGTGTAAAACCGGTAAAACCATCCAGACAAACCACGCTGTCTTTTAAAATCTCTGACTCTTTTGTTACTTTCGTAAGCACCGTTAAGATTTCTTCGGAAGTAATATAATTCTGCGATAAATATTCGACAAACGCTTTATAGATCTTCTTAATATCGGTAAGCTTCTGACGAAGTACCGGCTGCCTGTCGGCTTTTTGGATCATTTCTTCTACAACTGTCTCATCCGCTCCATATTGCATCAATTCCGATACAAAAGATTTGATCTCCAGCACATAACCCTTTTTATGAATATTTCTTCCAAAATAAGTAAGTTCTTCTTCCAGATTAGCAAGCACTTTTTTTAAGATCATGGTCTTGCCCATATCATCCAGTATCGGCATACTTGCTGTTCCTGTTTCGGCAAGCACACGAAATGCCAATCGCAGAAAACTTTGCACATCAATATTCATAATACCTTTTTCATCGCTGATTGCGATTAGTTCTTTTTGCGTCTGCATTGTAAACTGCTCCGGCACAACGAACAAATATTGTCTCTCCGGGAAAAGCTTCGCTTCCTTTGAAATGAAATGCTGTAAATAATAGCTTTTTCCTTTACCTGATCCCCCAAAAATAAATTGTAATGACATAATTTCCCCTTTGTTGTTTTATGTACTCTCGGAATCTTCTGAACGAAAAATTTCAAGATAGATTTTTGATATATAATGACATGTTTGTATATCTGCTGTTTTAATCTTTTAACTTGTCAGGATTTAAGACCATTAAATGACCTATATCGTAAAAAACACGCGATCTGTGTTTAATGATTAAAAAATCTATATTTTAAATTGTTTGATTATTTTTTCTAATTCATCCACAATTTCTTTATTATCCTGTACTGCATTCACAATTTCTTTGAATTCTTCATCCATTTGTGATATATGCTCAGAATTATTCAGCACCTCTTCTTTCTGCTTATCAAATCCATTCATGATCTGATCTACATATTCATTGATCCGATTCATGCTTTGCTGAATTTCATTAATATGCTCTTCAAAGACTGTCATTAATTCTCTAAATCCATTAGCATCATTTGCATATTCTTTTCCGGTATGTACCAAAACGTCATAATCAGACATGACATTTCCTTTGACCATGTTCAAAAGTTCAAAGGATGCTTCTGCTAACTGATCCACGACATTTATAATATACGCATTTAATGTCTGGATTTCTTCTGCTGTTTCTGATGATTGCTCTGCCAGCTTCCCAATCTGACCGGCTACTACCGCAAATCCTCTTCCACTTTCTCCTGCCCTTGCTGATTCTATACTCGCATTCAGTGCAAGCAGATTGGTCTGATCAGCAATTTCTAATATCTGATCAGTAAGCTCACTGATACGTTCTACATCTTTAGATCCCGCTATCTTTTCTTCCAATGTCTGTCCAATCCTGTCTAGTGCACTTTCTATGTGCTCTTTAGCAGATATTGCATCTTTTTCCAGCTTTTGTGCTTTCTCACCCACATGGTTGATATACTCTGTTTTAGATTTTGTCTCTGACATGACAGAAGATATCTTATCATGATTGTTCTTCGCATTCTGAGCGATCTTATGAACCAGGTCGCTCATTTCAAGAACATTATCGCCCATTTCATTCATGACTACATTTACCTGCGACACTTCGTTTGCAGAAGAAACTACAATATCATTGACATGTTCTGCATTTTCCAATAGTTTATGCTCACTTGTTCCTATATTTTGAACAATCTCACGCAAATTTTCTAAAAACACATTCAGACTTTTTGCAATGTCCCCTACTTCATCCTTTGACTTTACATGGATCTTTTGTGTAAGATCTCCTTCCTTCATCGCAAGCTCGCTCATTTTTCCGGCTATCGTACTGACACTTCTTGACAAAACCCTGCTAATGATCAAAGAAAGCACAATGGCGACTATAAGACCTGCAAATCCAATCAATATAAATTGTCTTATAAATGTATTCTGCTGCATCCGAATCGCTGATGCAGAACAATCCACACCGACAATCCCTACAATTTGTTTTGAGCTGTTATAAACCGGTGCAAATGCACTGTAAAAGTCACCCCATTCATCGGATGTCATTTCACGGTCAACAGTAACATTTCCTTTAAAAGCATCTGCGATCTCATCATAAATTTCATATTCTTCGCCAATCGCTGCTCCATCTTTTGTATCTGCATCAACGACAAATTCCAGCTTATTATCATCCATTCTCATCGTATAGATATATTTAATATCATCACCGGCAAGAAATACCTGCAGCTGTTCTAACATTTCTTTATAATGATCCGTTCCTTCGTCACCTTTCTTGATCTGTTCTAAAAGATCACCATCTATTCTTTTTGCTGCAACCTTTGCCGAACTTTTAGCTGTCTTTTTACACTGTTCCAGCATCGTGTTTCTTGCCTGAATAATAAAGCTCCATCCTATCAGATTCATAACGATCAAAACACATATGATCATGCCTGCCATGATTTTTGTCCGAATGCTCCAATGTTTCTTTGTATTCCCCATCTTTGTTTCTTTAGCCCTTATTTTGTTTTTACCCATTCTGTTCTCCGTTCCACAGATATCTCCATACACTTTACAGTGACACCCCTGAATCTGCTACTGTTGTATATTTATGCCGACTCTGACAGCAAAGCTTTTATCTTTTGCCAAAGATTTCAAAAGCTCACCTTTTTTCTTGTTCCAACACCGCAATGTTGTGCTGAAAAATACTATTTTATTTTATCATACCTGAAAAAATATCTCCATAGAAAAAAGGCAGCACATATGTGCTGCCAAATAATGCCCTTTGTCGGGCTTACTCCATTTCTACGGTACCCTCTCGGAACACGCATAAAATGAGGGCACAATTCAGACACAATTACAGGTAATTGTCTGACAATTTAATTTTTTACATTTTTTTCGCCATTTTTTCCTTCTTTTGCTTTTCAAGGTACTTTTTCTGAAAAAGAATATAAAAATAGTATACTATTACAAAACATTACAAGCAAGTATTTTTCATTTATTTCTCCTTCCCTGCATTCCTAATTCTTCGTATGTTCCTTTAACATCTCGCTTACCGTTTCCACCAAAATTTTTTCCGTATATTGCGTATCCTCTGATACCACGATCTCTTCCATCGTCTTTCCGGCTGCAAGCTGCTTTGACAGCTTTTCAACCGTTGGCTGCATCAAAGGATACATCGTTTCTACGCTTTCACTCAGATTTACAAATTCCACTGCCTTAACCCGGTCTTCGTCCAATGATAACTGAAGATTCACTACGCTGTCTCCAATCGTCAATTCTTTCGTATAAACACCGGCTTCATATTTTTGATCTCCGTTGCTTTGTGCCATTGTCTTAGAGTCATTCTTTCCTGTGAAAAGAAAGCCCAGAAGCACAAAAAGCACGATCACGGCAATACCAACAAATATTGCGGCTGTGATCACCTCTTTGGAACGTAAGACGACTATTTTGGTATTCGACATAGGAATCTGCCCCCATCCTTATATTGATAGTAACAGTATATGACACCCAAATGTAATTTAGAACCTCTTTACATCTGATCTAACGATCAATGATCGGGAATTGCGAATACGAATGCAAGTCGATAACATCCTCTTCGATCCTCTTTAACTGATCATAGATGTCCGTTTCGATCCGTTCCTTTACCGAATCCAGATCTTTTCTCTCAACCCCTCTACAGAACATTTATAATTAGGGTTATTAAGCACACGCGAAACAGTAGCCGGTGATGTTATTGTATGTCCTCCTGCATTCATTCAATATATGGATTTTTTACTTTCGTTTTAATAAATCTTAATAAATATAGAAGAATATCATCTGATAATATTGACATAATATAAGTATGCGAATATAATAGCAGCATAAGATTAGGTCAGGAAGCGTACGACGCCCTGGCCATTTTTTTTTAATAGGAGGTACAAAAGCTGAAAGAATTTAAAACATTTAACCAACAACTAACCATATTACGCAGCAGAGGAATGATTGTTCCAACAGATGGCAGACCAAAACGATTTTTAGAACAAGAAAATTATTATAATGTAATAAATGGCTATAAAGATCTGTTCTTATGTAAAGACAATCAGGGGCAGGTAATCATACTTAGTAAGAAATCAATGTGCCCATGGTGAGCGTCTTTATAACTCTGATTACAAAAATATTCGTGTAGCTAATATTGCCAATTATTATAACATAACAAATTATAATAACAGACGTATTTTTGTTGCCATTCTTTACCTTAAAATATTGCTTAATAAATCGTATTACAAGAAATTTCATTCCGAATTAAATGAAATCTTTTGCAAATATAATAGTGAATTTCAAACAGTTAGTTTTAATGATATTCTAAACATTATGGGAATTGATCGATCAGAACTTGAAAAATTAAAACCATAGATCAAATATCTTTGCTTTAAAAAAGTGCAAAGCCAGCGCTTTGCACTCCAAGAATTGCTAAAGCAATTCTTGTTGGTGTACCACCACTGTACGAGCAGTTTCCTATTCCATAAAAAAAGACACCCGAATTCTATTCCTATATACTGCCCCCCCAAAAGTCAGACCAAAATCTAACATTTAAAGGTCAGTCCATAACACAAATAGAACCCAGGTGTCTCTTATTGTAAATTCATGAATGACAAAATATCATTACAAAGAAATCTGACTCTCAACCTTCCGGCAATTTGCTATTTATTAAAATCCTCTTCGTCTCCATGAAGCCAAACAAAGTCCCGATTCTACTTTCCACAAATTACTCTGACAACAAATCAATCTTCTGAGTCATTCTCTTCTAAATATTCCTCTGTTGTTTCATCTGAGTCAATTTCCTCTTCCTCATCGGATTCGTCTGTATCCTCATACACCTCTTCCGTCTCTTCGTCAGTATCTTCCGTCTGGTTTTCCCGCTCTTCATTTTCATTTTCGATCAATCGGAATGCCTGTCCTGCAAATCCACTGATCGTCAAAAATACACATGCCGGACCAACTAATATACCTAACAATTTTGTAGTTGCACTAAAAGTAATTACAAAATATTCCACTAACAAAACGACAAACAGAAAAATTGTTTTTGGAAAATACTTCATCTGGATCGAATATGAATTACGCATTGTATTAATGATCGAATTCTCATATCTTGCTTGCAAAGCAAATGCATAAGCAATATGCATATATGCCAGGAAACCGGCAACGATTCCAATGATCAAGTATCCTGTTGTGCTATAGCCGATTTTTTTTGCGGCTCCATAGAACTGAAAATCAAGATACAATGCATATACAGCGATCAATGTGATCACACCAAGGATCATTCCATCTTTGAAATTCTCACGATATGCTTTCAAAAAAGGTTTTGCAATATATCCTTCTTCTTCATCTACCATCCGCAAGGTAATGGAAAATGCGGCTGTTGTTGCCGGACCGATCAAAAGAAGCGGGATCCAGCTAAACACACGGTAAGAACCAAAGCCGGCTAAGACAATGATTCCTTCTATGATAAACTTTGCTGCAACTCCGCTACAAAGAAGCCACATTACATTTAACTTGAGCATATCAAGCAATCTGTTCATAAACTTATAAAAGGGACTGTCAATCGAAAAAAAACTACTCATTTCTATATCCATTTCTGTGCATTTGCTACTATCATCTTTTAAATGATCGTATGCACTCTCTTATTGTTTTAACATTATTTTCTCTAATTTATAAAAAAGTGCAAAGCCAGCGCTTTGCACTCCAAGAATTGCTAAAGCAATTCT
>OHAI01002012.1_pt1 | contig 15182 bp, 8 predicted proteins | sample 1577091 | NCBI WGS metagenome assembly OHAI01 (sample SAMEA3541548, study PRJEB24748) | human gut metagenome | biome: human gut; feature: human-associated habitat; material: faeces | place: China | collected 2012
TGAATTTTAACAGCTTAGTCACTACCCTATCGGACAGTGATTTCTCCAAGACATTCTTTTTCGATGATGTGAATGACAAGCGATATTTCTTCAAACAATTTCTGGCGGGTGTATTTACCGTTATTGCCATGAACGGACTCGACCAGGACATGATGCAACGTAATCTTAGTTGCAAGAACTTCCGGGATTCTCAAAAGAACATGATTACAAGCGGCATCTCACAATTCTTCGTGATTCTGCTTTTCCTGATGTTAGGGGTATTACTCTATACATTCACAGCGCAACAAGGCATTAAGAATCCGGATAAGAGTGATGAGATATTCCCTATGATTGCCACGGGAAACTACTTTCCGGGTATAGTCGGTATCCTATTCATCATCGGATTAATAGCTTCCGCCTACTCGGCTGCCGGCTCGGCATTAACCGCACTGACCACCTCTTTCACTGTCGATATTCTGAATGCACAGAAAAAAGGGGAGGCCGCTCTCAGCAAGATACGCAAGCACGTACATATCGGCATGGCAATCGTTATGGGAATCATTATTTTCGTTTTCAACCTGCTGAATAATACCAGCGTCATTGATGCGATTTATACATTAGCCAGTTACACGTATGGTCCTATTCTCGGATTGTTCGCCTTCGGTATCCTCACCAAGAAACAAATTTACGATAAATATATCCCGCCGATAGCTATCGCTTCCCCTGTCCTCTGCTATATCCTGCAAAGAAATTCGGAAGCATGGTTCAACGGTTATCAAATCAGTTACGAACTTTATTATTCTGGAACACATGTTGGATCTTTTGAAAATAAAGAAGATGCTTTCTATGAATATCACCAATGTATTGCAAAAATTCATCATATTTATGATAAATATGAATCTCATGAAAGATTTCTAAAATCAAGACATCTTCATATTAGACATTATATTGAAGAAGCATCAATACAAAATCTACCATTAGAAGAATGTTTAATTAATCATTTAGGAAAGGAACAAGGACATTTTGTTTATAAAGAATATGTTAGTTAGGAAAAAATATTATGGAAAGAACAATAAGAGTAACAGGTAAAGGAAAACTTGCAGTCAAACCAGATTTAATAGAGTTAACTTTATCAATAAAAGATATAAAAAAAGAATACGATGAGCTACTAAAAAGATCGTCAAGTGCGACAAATGAAGTAAAAGAATTACTTGAAAAAATTGGCTTTGAACGAAAAAATATCAAAACAAAAAGTTTTGATATCAATATAGAATATGATAGTTATAGAGATAAAAATGATAAATGGGTTGAAGAATTTAAAGGGTATAGTTTTATTCATAAGATGAAAATAGAATTTGAAGCAAATAATAAAATGCTAGGCCGTGTTTTATATACATTATCTAAAAGTACGTCTTATCCATCATTTTCTATATCATATACAGTATCAAATCCAGAAAAATATAAAAATAAATTATTAGAAAACGCCATTAATAATTCTAAGGAAAAAGCAATTGTTCTAGCAAATGCTTCAGGTGTTAAATTAGGAAATATTCTATCAATAGATTATTCGTGGAGTGAACTTAGAATATCGTCATCACCATTTGAAAACAAGAAATGGTTCTTTGAAGAAGATAATGATGAATCTGATTATGTAATAGATGTAGAAATAGATGATATAGATGTTACAGACACAGTAACAGTTATTTGGAATATAGAATAAAGAAGTGATAGACTATGTGGACAATATTTAAATTGTTTTTTTACATCATTATTTTGCCATTAAGAGCAATATGGTGTTTGTTGATGTCACTGTGTGGAATGTATAAGAGATAGAAAACAAGTATAATTGGTGTGTTTTGATTTAAAGAAATTATTGATTTATTAAAAAAGAGCTTTAAACGAAATTACTAAGATATGATGAAAATGAAGAATTTAATGATATAATTGATATTAGTTAAATAGAATTTAGGTGAAATTATGAAAGAGTTTGAAATATCTGAAAAGGTTTATAACGAAATATTAAATTCAAAAATTGTAATTTTTGTTTTACTTGGATATATAGATTCAAAAGGAAATGTGTGTAATAAAAAATTAATTGATTTATTACCTACTTATAAAAGAAAAGAATTAACTGAGTATTATGAGATTAATATTAATGAATTAGCTAATGAAAATGAGGTGATATTTACCTGTGATGATAAAGATCCTGTTTATTGCATGTTTAAATCAAAATTTATGAAATCTGAAAAAGGGTACACAAGAAGTATAAAATATGTTATGCCCAAAAAGGAATGGGAAAAATCTCTAGAAAAAGAGAAAGAAGTATTTTTAAAGAAAAATTTTCTGAAAGAGTAGAAGATAACAAACATAATAGTACAGACTTATCTTATATTAATTTTGAAAATAGTGATAAATTAATATCTTCTCATGTAGAAATAATGAATGATGTTTTTCTTATAGAATTACCAAAAAATATAAAAAAAAACACATTAAAAGATAATTTAAAAACCATTAAGTACCTTATTAATAAAAATGATATCTATTATGTTAATGATATTAAAATAAAATGCTTTACTAAAAAAAATTGCATAGTTGGAAAAATATTAAAAAAAATTACATTCAAAAAAAATATAGCATTTAAAAGAAATCATTTAATCTTTTTTCCTATATCAAGCTTGTATAGTGGCACACGTTATTTGTTTTTGAATTTAAAGAATTCCATTCAAAAAGAACAGAATAATTTAACTTCAGTAGATTTTTTCTGTGACAAAGAAGTCATCGATAAAGTGCTTTGTCAAAAAAATATTAATATCAAATATAATAGTAAATTAATAACACTTATTCCAAAAATACAAAATATATGTTTTACCTCAGCAAGTAAATCATACTATTATAAATTGCAAAATGTTCAATTTTTAAATAATTATATTCGATTGAATTTAGAAAAAACTACAGCTGCTGATTTTCTTAACAAAACTGATTTTATAGTTTTTAAACTAATAAAAATGTCTGATTGTTATACAGCACAATTACAAACATCGGATAATAAATTTAAAACGGACAAAAATTCTAAAAGTGAAGTGAATAATTATAAAACCAATATAAAATCTAAGCATAATAAAACTTCTAAAAGAAAAACGGCAATAGAAAATAATTGTTCTGTCAAATATGTGGGAGATGTTCTATTTATTCGTTGCAAAGCTCCTTCTTTTTTCCACGCTATAAAAAATGGAGAAATTACCGAATTGAATCTTATAAAATATAAACATAACCTAATCTCTAGTCGATATTTAGAAAATGTCAAAACTGTTATCAGCTATCCAGAATTAGAAGCGATTCATTGTAAATCGACACTAAGAGATGGACTTGTTCATTTTCAATTACATAATGATGATATAGAAAAGAAACCAATACTTATAAAACAATATAATTATTCGTATGATTATTTTGCGTTTTTTAATTCAAAAGAAACAAAAGAAAAGCTACAACTTATCAAATCATCAAATAATCATGCAACCAAACATCATAATGTAATAGAAAATGAGATACAAATGGTTTATTTTGATAAGAAATTCGAAAAATATAGCACAATAAAAATTATAGCGTTTTATTGTCGAAATTGTGGTATGTATTTTTGCTATTATGAACAATTTTTAGCAGAATTAAAACGGCTTGGACTTACACTAAATGACTTTCTTGGAAAATTTTATGATGAAAATAATACGAATTTGACTTTACAAGTAAACTCCTTAAATGTTAAATCTATACTTACTAAATATGGATATAGTGTTTCTAAGCAAAAGGGATTATCTTCAGCAAAAAGATACCAAATTCTTTCATTCATTATAGATAAAAATATTATGACAAAAGCACACGTTATTTCACATATTCAATATTTGATTCATTATAATGGGAAGAAAAACTCTAATAAAGATGCAGTTGTGAAATGGAAAGAAGATATTGAAAATATTACATTTAAATAAAGGTGTAAGGTATATGTCGAAAGTTGGTCAACAAATAGAAATTATTTCTTATTAAAATGACACAATATTGATATTTGATTTGACTAGAAATAATAACGAAAATTATTAATTTGTAAAAATAAATTTCATAAATAAAAAAAATATTGTACTTCTGCAAGGAAGATTGTTCATATTTAAATAAAATAATTGTATAATTAAATTATAAATCTTAAAGAAGGCAGAGGAATGAAAAATGGATGTGAATTATAATAAATTCTTTAAACTGTTAATTGATAAAGGCTTGAAAAAAATGGAATTTGCTAAGATGGCAGGAATAAGTGCTAATACGATGGCAAAGCTTTCTAAAAACGAAAATGTGTCTTTAGATGTATTATCGAAAATTTGTCGAACACTTAATTGTAAAATGGATGATATCTTAGAAGTGTTACCTGAAGAAAGCAGAGGGGAAAATTAGTGAATATTCATACATCATATCGAACAATTACAAGAGAACAATTTTTATTTCATGAAATGCGAATTGTTGCAAAATTATTAATTGCAGGGAAGAATGACAAACAAATTATAGATGAGGTTGTTTCGAAAAACTTATTTCAATACCCTACAGAAAAATCATTAAATAATATAACAAAAGTTTGCTTAGCGAGATTTCATGAAACAAATAGCAATGAACTTATTAATATTGTAGCAAATGCATCAGCTGATGCAGCAAAACAAGCATGTTTATTTTTAATGATGAATTATTATCGACTCGTTTGGGATTTTATGACTACTGTTATTGGCGAAAAATTTAGAACAAAAGATACTACTTTAACTAAAGTTGATTTCAATTCGTTTTTTACAAGGCTACAAGAGCAAAATGAAACAGTCGCTTCTTGGAGTGATACAACGATTATTAAATGCAAACAAGTTTTAAAGAAAATATTAGTCGAAAATGGTTATTTAGATAACGTTAGATCACAAATATTAAATCCTATTTTAATAGATTTTGATGTAAAAGAAGTAATAGAAAATATAAATCATAAAGATGCGTTGATTGCATTTTGCTGTTTGTAAGGAGAATTGTCATGTCAAGTATTACAGAAAGATTAGATGAACTTAGAAAAAGAATACAAGAAGAAGATTTTCTAAAAGGAAAAGGATTGAGTAATGAAGTTAATATACGAATATTTTGTTATGATCCTAAAAATGAAATGGTTGTTCGTTACTTTGTAGAACAACTAAGTAGTATGGATTTAAAAAGCAATGTACAAATTGTAGATTTATATGAAACTTTCCTATCTATATGCGAGGATAAACGTATTTTAAATCGTATTCCTCAAGAAAAACGAGGTAAAGAATTCTTAGAAAAGCAATTTGAAAAAACATGTGATGCAAAAACATTCGCTAAAAAGGTAATAGATAGTTTTGATGGTAATAATGACTTATTAATGATTACAGGAGTTGGTAAAGCATTTCCGTTCATGAGAGTGCATGCATTACTCAATGCTTTACAAGAAGATTTTAATGAAAAGCCAATCGTTGTTTTATATCCAGGAGCATTCGATGGCCATTATGTAAAGCTATTTAATAGACTCAAATCTAATGAATATTATAGAGCATTCAATATGATATAAGGAGATAAGGATAATGGAAATCAAAAAGATGTTTAAGGACGATATTGATCGTACAATAAATGGGGTTGTTCAAGTAGAACAAGAAAAGGAAGAAGTTGTAGAACAAGAAGTCAAAGAATACGTAGTTACAACCGAATTAAAGAAACACTTTACTAAATTTTTTAATGAATATAGTGAATCATTTGATACACCAACTGATAATGTTGGAGTATGGATTACGGGTTTCTTTGGAAGTGGGAAATCACACTTTTTAAAAATGCTTTCTTATTTATTAGAAAACAAAGAAATCAAGGACAAAAAAATAGTAGATTATTTTGAAGAAAAATTTGATGATCAATTATCGTTCATGAATATTCAAAAATGTGTCCAAGTACCAACTGAAACAATTTTGTTTAATATCGATGTTGAAGGATCGATGCATAAAGATGATACAGCTGTATTGAAAGTATTTGCAAAGGTATTTTATGATCATCTTGGTTTTTATGGTAATGATTTAAAACTAGCAAAATTAGAGCAATTCATTTCTAAACAAGGGAAAATGGAAGCTTTTAAAGATGCTTATGAAGAAATCAATGGAGAATCTTGGATTGAATCAAGAGCAGAATATCAATTTTTTGAACAGGATGTCATTGATGCATTAGTACAAGCGAATATCATGAATGAAGTAACTGCTCAACATTGGTTTGATGGAACAGAAACTGCTGATATTTCTATTGCTCAATTAGTTGATGAAATTAAAGCCTATGTTGATACAAAACCTAAAGGTTTTCGTTTATTATTTATGATTGATGAAGCTGGTCAATATATTGGTACTAATACAAGTATGTTATTAAACTTGCAATCGTTAATTGAAAAATTAGGTTCTGTATGTCGTGGCCAAGTATGGATTGTTGCAACTGGACAAGAAGGATTAGATGAAATGATTAAAGTACGTACAGATGAATTCTCACGCATCATGGCTCGTTTTGCAATTCGTTTGAGCTTAACATCTTCTTCAGTAGGTGAAGTTATTGAAAAACGTTTACTTACTAAAACAGATGAAGCAAATAAAGTCTTGAGTCATGTTTATGAAAACAATGAAAATGTATTAAGTAATCTATATGCTTTTGATACTGAACTAAAGGATTTAAAAGGATATTCATCTGAAGATGAGTTTGTTCGTATTTATCCATTTGTACCTTATCAATTTACCATTATGCAAAAAGTATTTAATGAAATTCGTAAACATGGTCATGCTGGTAAACATCAATCAAGTGGAGAAAGATCAATGCTTAATGGGTTCCAAGAATCAGCACAGCGTATCGGAGATAAAAATAAATTAACATTGGTTCCAATGTTTGCATTCTATGATACATTGCATAGTTTCTTAGATACATCTGTTCGTTTAGTTATTGAAAGAGCTGAAAAAGCAGCAATTAATAATAATGGTTTAATAAATGAAGATGTTAATTTATTAAAATTATTATATTTAGTACGCTATATTGATGATATTAAATCTAATATTGAAAACTTAACAATCTTAATGGCTGATTCAATCAATGTGGATAAGTTAGAATTAAGAAAGCAAGTGACAGAATCATTAGATCATCTACAAAAACAAAATTATATTGCTCGCAATGGGGATATTTATCAATTCTTAACTGATGAAGAACAAGATATTACTAGAGAAATCAATAATCAAAATATTGATGCTGCAAATGTTATTTCACAAGTATGTAAAACAATCTTTGATGACATTTACACAACTAAAAAATATAGATATACTAAAAATGGTTATAATTATGACTTTGAATTTGATAAATCGGTAGATGGACAAAATCATGGAAATACAACAGGTGGCATGAAATTAAAGTTTGTCACTGAAGTAAATGATGATGTAAATAATGAATTAAAATTGATTACTGACTCAAAAGATTATGCAGCTATTTGTAAGCTATCAAATCAATATGAAATCTTTGCTGACATTGAAAATGCCTTAAAAATTAATAAATATATTAGACAAAAAAATGTCAGTCAATTACCTGAATCAGTACAAATAATTATCACTAATAAACAAAAAGAAGCACGTCGTTTATTAAATGGAGTAAAAGGTAAAATCACTGATGCTATTGTTAATGGTAAATTCTATATTGATGGGGATGTATCAACAATTGCTGGAACAAATGTAAAAGTCGTATTAGATAAAGCACTTGAAACATTAGTAGATCATACTTATTCAAGTATTACACTAGTTGATACACCTGTAAGTACAGATGCAGATATTAGAGATATATTAAATGGTAATAATATTGGTTTTGATGGATTAGAACCTAACAAAAAAGCATGTGATGATGTTTATAGATATCTATACGCTCTTCATATGAAGAAGATGCCAACATCCATGAATGATATTCAATCACGTTATCAAGGTATTCCATATGGATGGAAAGAAATAGATATTGCAGCTGTTGTGGCAAGATTAGTTCAAGAACAAAAAGTAACGATTAAACATTCAGGAGAAACGATTCGACCTAATGATTATCGGTTAGTTGAATTTTTAAGAAAAAAAACAGAAATAGGTTTTACAAACATTTCAATTCGTGAATCTATCCCTGCTCAAAAAATAAAAACAGTAAGAGACATATTAAAAGATTATTTTGATGTTATGGATGTACCAAGTGATGAAGATGGTTTAGTCGCTTATATTACTAAAGAATATAAAACTGAAAAAAATAAATTAGAATATATGGCAAATCAAAATAATACTTTATTGCATCCTGGTGCTCAAGAAATTCAAAATTTGTTAGGATATGTTAATAAAATATTATCAGCTCAAAGTGACAATCTTGTACTTGTTAATACTCTCTGTGATTTGGAAGGTGATCTATTAGATAGTAAAGATGATATACGTGCTGTAGAAAATTTCTATGATACACAAATTAAACTGTTTGATAATGCAATTGATATCAGAAATGCAGTCATAAATCATGAAAAGGATTATTTATTAGATAATGAAGATATAAAAAAAGCAATAGAAAAAATCGATGATATCACAAGAGTAACAACACCATTTAAATACAATCGTATTCCTGAATTAAATGATTGTATTTCAATCATTAATGATCAAAGAAATAAAGTAATTCAAGCTAAAAAGCATGAATTAAATGATTTTATTGACTCATGTTTACATGAACTAGAATTAAAAGCAACTAATGAAGATAAATTACAATTTGAATTACAAAATGTAAAACATAAATTTGATGCAAAAAAACAAGATGTAGCAAGGCTTAATAATATAGTAGCATTAGATGCTAAAAAGAATACGATTACTTCTTTAAAAGATACAATCATTAATCAAATGGATAATATTCTTAATAATAATGATGATACGGATAATATACCAACTGATATACTTGTTCAACCAAGAAGAAGTGTTCGTCAATTACAACGTACAGTCATATTTAGTCAAGTTAATTTAAAAACTGAAGCTGATGTCAATCGATATCTAGCAAATATAAAAAATAGATTACTAAGTTATATCAATGATGACGAAGAAATTGAAATCAGATAGAAAGGAGACTTACTATGAATAAAACAGCAATTAAAAATTATGCCACATGGGCTCGTACTGAATTAATAAAAAAAATTGCACAAAAAGCCTACCAATTTGAAGTAACTGAAACAAGCTTACCAGAATATAATACTGATTCTGTTCATGGCAATCTTCTTTCTAATGAACAAAAACAACAATTAAATGAATTAATTATTCAAGTAAAAAAACATGGCTATATGCATGTCATTGAAGAAGTTGCTTATACTTGGTTTAATAGATTTATTGCATTGCGTTATATGGAAGTTAATAATTATCTTCCACAAAGGGTAAGAGTATTTACAAATGAAAGTAATGAATTACAACCTGAAATCTTAACGGATGCTATGCATATTGAACTAGATGGGTTGGATAAACAAAAAGTATTTAAATTATTAGAAGATAATAATAAAGATGAATTATATAAATATCTTTTACTTACATTATGTAATGATATGAACAGATATTTACCTGAGATGTTTTCATCTATTAGTGACTATAAAACTTTATTACTGCCTGATAATCTATTAGAACATGAGGGTGTCTTATTTAGATTGGTTAATGATATGGATGAGGATACTTGGAGTGACCAAGTTCAAATTATTGGTTGGTTATATCAGTATTATAATTCCGAACTAAAAGATACCGTCATGAAAAAGAAAAACTATACTAAGGATGATATTCCCGCTGCAACTCAATTATTCACACCTGATTGGATTGTACGTTATATGACTGAAAATTCATTAGGTAGATTGTGGATTGATGGACATCCAAATTTTGATCATTCTAATTGGAAGTATTATTTAGAAGAAGCAAAGCAAAATCAAGACGTTTTAGAACAATTAAACAAAATAAAAGAAGAACATTCGAAATTAAAACCAGAGGAAATTAGAGTCATCGATCCATGTATGGGTTCAGGTCATATTCTTGTTTATGCTTTTGATGTATTAATGGATATTTATAGAGATGCAGGATGGTCAGATCGAGATGCATCAAAGTCAATATTAGAAAATAATTTATATGGTCTAGAAATAGATGAACGTGCTTATCATTTAGCATACTTTGCTATAATGATGAAAGCAAGATTTTATAATAGACGTATTTTATCTTGTAATACAGAAGTTAATTTAGTAGAAATTAGAGAATCAAATTATGATGTCGATGATGACGTAATAGAACATTTAGGTGAATGTAAAAATTTAGGATATTACTTGTTAAACACGTTTAAAGAAGCAAAAGAATTTGGGTCTATATTAAATCTTGATTGTTCAATAGAACAATTAAATGAACTAGTTAATAAACTAGATGAAGTTAATAAAATTTCTAATTATGGATCATTGATAGATCAAGCGGATTTAATTAAATTGATTGATATATTTAATCCATTATTAAAACAAGCTAAATTGTTAGTTCAAAAATATGATGTTGTTATAACAAATCCACCATATATGGCACCTTCGCCAAAACAAAAACCATTTGTTCAAAAGCATTATCCAAATTCAAAGACTGATTTATTTGCAGTTTTTATTGATAGAAATATTAATTTTTCTAAAAATAAAGGTTACATTTCTATGATTACACAGCCTTCATTAACTTCATTAGTATCATTCGAAAAATTAAGAAAATATTTGTTCTCTAAAAAGTTATTTTTATCTGTTTTACATATGGGAAGAGGAATTTTTGGAATAGATTTCGGCTCTTTAGCATTTTGTATTTGCAATGATAAAATCGATGCCTATATAGGTAAATATTTTAAATTATATAACAGAACTTTCCAATATATTACGAGTGACAGTATAAAAGAATTATTTTTAAATGCTAGAAGAGATAATAATGTTAGATTTGATTTTTCAACATATGATACGGCTTTAGAAATTAATAAAACAAATCTAAATACGGGAGATAAAATTTGTTATGATGCGTGTCAAAATTATTTTTTAGATGTTCCTGGAATTCCATTTGCTTATTCAATGACGAGGCAGATGGTTGATTCCTATAAAAATGGAATATTGAAAAACGTTTTCACTACTAGAGAAGGTATGGCTACTGCAGGTAATGATATTTTTTTAAGATTATGGTATGAAGTTTCTTTTTTGGATATTAATTTTAAATGTATGCCATATATTTATAATACAAATACAAAATGGGTTCCTTACAATAAAGGCGGTGATTTTAGAAAGTGGTATGGTAATAATTATTATATTGTTTATTGGCTTGAAGATGGTTTGGCTATAAAGAATAATAAAGACATGAAAACCGGGAGAGTTAGGTCCCACAATTATAATGGTGAATATGCGTTTAGAAAAGGATTAACATGGTCTTCTATTAGCGCTGGAAATATATCTGTCAGATGGTGCGGAGAAGGATTTTTATTTGATTCTAAAGGAGCAAAAGGGTTTGCAGCAAATGATAATATCCTATATGGTATATTAGCCTTTCTAAATAGTTCAGTAACAATGGAATATTTAAAAGTATTAGCACCTACAATGGATTATAAGGTTGGAGACATTTCTATGCTACCATTTAGTAATCATTTGTCCCAAAAATCTTTTTTAACTAACGTAAAACAATGCATTAATTATAGTAAAAAGGATTGGGATTCTTTTGAAACTTCGTGGGACTTTAAAGTACATCCACTTGTAAAGAATCATGCTTCTACTATTGGTGAGGCATATAATCTTTGGTCAAAAGAATGTGAAGATAGATTCAATACATTAAAGAGTAATGAAAAAGAATTAAATAGAATCTTTATTGAAATCTATGGATTACAGGGTGAATTAGATCCTTATGTAGAAGATAAGGATGTAACTGTTCGAAAAGCTGACTTAGCTAGAGATATTAAATCATTCATATCTTATGCTGTTGGTTGTATGTTTGGACGTTATTCATTAGATGTTGAAGGATTGGCATATGCTGGTGGTGAATGGGATAATAATAAGTATTCAACTTTTATACCAGATAATGATGATATTATTCCAATTTGTGATGAGTATTATTTTGAAGATGATATCTTAACAATGTTCATTGAATTTGTAAAAGTTGTGTATGATTCTGATACATTAGAAGAAAACTTGCAATTAATTGCGAATGCTTTAGGTGGTAAAGGAACACCTAGAGAAGTATTACGCAATTACTTTTTGAATGATTTCTTTAAGGATCATTGTAATACATATCAAGTAACAGGATCTGGTAAACGACCTATTTATTGGTTGTTTGATAGTGGAAAGAAAAATGGTTTTAAAGCATTAGTTTATATACATAGATATACACCTGATCTAATTGCAAGAATGAGAACGGGGTATATACATCCCCAACAAGCTCGTTATAGAACTCAAATTGAAATGTTACAAGGACAAATTCATGATGCTTCTAATTCAAGTGAAAAGGTCAAGTTATCTAAACAATTTAAGAAAATTAATGAGCAATTATTAGAATTGAATAAGTATGAAGAAGTTATTCACCATTGGGCAGATAAAATGGAACCAATGGATTTAGATGATGGTGTTAAAGTAAACTATGCTAAATTTCAAGAATTGTTAGCTAAGATAAAGTGAGGAGGTATATTGTTTGTGAAAAAGGTTATAATTAACACTTTCAACGATGACGTTGATAAAAATGCGTACATGAATTGGAGATTAAATCATCATGAACCAATTCAAAATATGATAGTTATGGCTGATGGATACATGACAAGTGTTATAGTAAATGCAAAATCATGTTTAGAAAATACTTTTGATAAAACAGCTGACATCTTAATTTTTCCTATGTTTTTTTCACTTAATCAAGGTATTGAATTATATTTAAAATCTATTTGCTGGTCTTTGAACATTTTATTAAATTACAAGTCAAAATATGGAAAGAATCATGATATAAGAAATATTTGGTTTTTAGTAAAAAATAAAATTAACGAATTTGGATTCAATGAAGAGAGACCTGAAGATTCTTTTAATAAAATGGTCAAGAATATTGAACCTTATCTAAATGAACTTGCCAATTATTTAAAAAAAGATAACATAAATGATTATCATCATAATATAGATTTTAGTCGTTATCCTGTAAATAATAGAGATGAATATCATTTTTTTGTCAATCAATTTGACAATGTAACAGTAGATTTAGAAGTTATAAAAAAATTTGCTACACAGATTAATGGAGATTTAAAGTGCTTAACAGATTACTACTATGGGTTGGTAGTTGAAAGCTGGTAGCAAGAATAGAAAAATAAGTAGGAGGTTCGGTATGGCTATCGAAGATATAAAAAAAGAATTGGAACAAAGGTTTGCTGAACCTTTAGATGAATTCTATAAAAGACGAATTATCTTTTGGAATGATGAAGATAGCGAGTTTATTGATGAAGTTAAAGATTTAGAATTATCTAATGCTAAGGTATTAATATTAGATGATTCTAATCAATTTATTTCAAAAAAGTTATTATCTAATGATGATTTAGAAAATAACTATTTAGTTTACAATTCTTTAAATGTAAATCAAGAACATGATTGGTTTTTGGATATAAAGTTATATAGTGATGAATATCGTGCTGATAAAACTTCAAGATTAATGCAAGAAATGAATATTTTAAATATTCCTGAGTTAAGAAAAGAAGTAAGAAAATTTAAAGGTTTCTTTAAGGCTACCAGTAGGCGTAAATTGATTTCTTCTTTTGAAGGATCAATTGACAGTAAATCTACATTATATATGTCTATATTATCGGCTATTGCATCTGTTAAAGATAGAAAACCAGATTATATTATAAAATCAGTAATGTCATCAGGAACGGATTTAGAAAATCCAATTAAATTAGATTTATTAAAATATGGTGCTACAGGATTATTTTGGTCTATGGTACATAGAACAACAGGATTCAATAAATCAGAAAATATTGATGATTTAACAAATCATGTTGTATTGAGTGCAATTTCTAGAACGATATCTAGTAATGTATTAGATGGCTTAGAAGATAAATATTCTGATAAATATAGTGGTTTTTGTTACGATTTAATTTTTAATTGGTTGCATAGTAGTGATAAGGATTTATTTAAGCATGTCGGTGAGTATGTTACAAGTAATCTTCATTTGATTGATCGTTTTAATCAATTTGAAATTAAAGATTTAGAAGATACAGATGTTTTACCAATTATTGATGAAATCATTTTATCAAAGCTTATGTATTTAATTTTTACTAGAACAATTGATAGTGATTCTATTATTAGTATTGTTGAAAAGAGAAGAACATCTTCTTGGTATGAAGATTATTCTTACTTCTATGATGGTATTTACCAAGTAGCATTAATGAATAAGTTTTACCTAGATCATGTAAATAGTTTCCATCATGTGAATGCTAAAGAAATGTGGGAAGCTTATATAAGTGATTATTATCAAATGGATAGTTTGTATAAAGAATTTCATATTGCTTTTTCGATGTGTTTACAAACACTTCATCCTTCATTGGATGATGGGTTTAAGGATTTAGCTGATTATGTAGAAAAAGAATATAAAAATTGGTATTTAGATAAACTCGCATCTAATTGGAATAAAATCATTGAAGATGATTTAGGTGCTACAGGTAAAATTAAAGGAATACCACAACAAATTGATTTCTTTCAAGATGTTGTTAAAAATGTAGATGGGAAAGTATTTGTGATTATATCGGATGCTATGCGATATGATGTTGCTTATACACTTGCTAAACAATTAGAAATTGAAAAAAGAGCTGATGTTGAAATAAGTGCTCAGCAAGCTATTTATCCAACCATTACTAAATTTGGTATGGCTGCATTACTACCACATAGAAAACTCGAAGTGGTTAACAAAAATGATTCGTTAAAAGTTTTGATTGATGGTCAAATAAGTGAAATGAGTAATCGAGAAAATATATTAAAAAGATATGTTGAAAATAGTATTGTTTTAAAATATAAAGATGTTATGTTTAATTTTGTAATATGGTATCTACCAATTTTTATATATGGATACTTTTTGAACACATGTGGTAATATGAACGAATGGGGAAATTGGACTCTTTATGGCAACATAGGAATT
>OHAI01002022.1_pt1 | contig 15146 bp, 10 predicted proteins | sample 1577091 | NCBI WGS metagenome assembly OHAI01 (sample SAMEA3541548, study PRJEB24748) | human gut metagenome | biome: human gut; feature: human-associated habitat; material: faeces | place: China | collected 2012
AACAAAAATGTATGAGACACGCAAAGAAACAAGAAAGTAAAGAAAGCTTTCGAAGCAGGTCTTACACCAATCCTTTGCTGTGGTGAATCATTAGAGCAGAGAGAAATGGGTGTTACAATGGACTGGATCCGTATGCAGATCAAGTCTGATCTTGCAGGAATCACAGCAGATCAGGTTAAGAGCATGGTTATTGCTTATGAACCAATCTGGGCAATCGGTACAGGTAAGACAGCTACAGCAGGTCAGGCACAGGAAGTTTGTAAAGCGATCCGTGACTGCATCGGTGAAATGTATGATGCTGCTACAGCAGACGCTGTTCGTATCCAGTATGGTGGATCTATGAATGCGGGAAATGCAAAAGAATTGCTTGCAAAGGATGACATTGATGGCGGTCTTATCGGTGGTGCTTCTTTGAAAGCAGAATTCGGTGAGGTTGTAAACGCTTAATTCATTCATTGCAAAAAGAGAAGATGTCAGAAAACGGATTAAAAAACCGGAATGAAGGAGTATCCATATAATGCATATATGGTTCTGATCTGATATCGGATCGTATAAAAGAAACGGAGAAATGTCAAAAAAGATATTTCTCCGTTTTTCTCTAAAAACAGGGGTAGAAAGATGGATAAGATTAACAGAGAAGATATGTTAGAGCTGACAAGGCGTATGACATTAAAGAGAAACTGTTTTGGAAGAGTAGCGGGAGGCTATTATGATGAGGATGGTAATTTAGAAGATTCTTTTAATGTGCATTTTCGAAATCTTCCGATACCGGATCAGAGGATGCTGTTAGAGATTGCAAAAAGCATTCCGTTTGCAAAAACAAACGAACAGTTAAAGGAACATCGTTTTACAGAGACAGAAAAGAGCAGCAGTGCATGGAAAACAATGATGCAATTGATCCGATGTGAATTGAAAAATGATGCGTTGCTTGAAAATATATATGAAGCGTTAGGAGAACGTCTTGCAATCGATCAGGCGTCCTGTCTGTATTTCTTTCAGGGAATTTATGATATTCCCAGAAAGGGAACAGATAAAAAGGAACAGTGGGAGTCGGAAGAAGTATATTCCTTTTTGATCTGTGCATTGTGCCCGATCAATGGGGATTACATACCGGACGAACCGGTAGAAGGATTTTTGTTTCCGGCATTTTCCGAACGAAGTGGAAATGAAAACAGAATTGATATGTATAAGCGGGATACTGTGGCACCCGGAGAAGGATTGTTATACCTTTTTTGGGATTAAAAGATATAGGGGCTTTGTATTGTAAAGCAAAAAAGCATTTGTTATAATAAAAGATAGAGAAAAAATAAAGAAGCAAAAAACAAAGGAGGAATCGGTTATGGATGTAATGAATGTTGCAAATATGGCAATGAATATGTCACAGACGCAGCTTATGACACAGGTTGGTACAGCAGTTTTATCAATGAGTCTGGATTCTATGACAGAGCAGGGTGATGCGATGGTAGAAATGATGAACCGTTCCATGATGGAAAATTCCGTAAATCCTGAGCTTGGAGGAAATATTGATATTATGATCTGATATATCATGAATTCGCAATACAGGAGAGCTTGCTTTACTGTGCAGAATTCATGAACGACAAAAGTCCGTTGACCGGCTGACAGACAATACGGCATCGGATGGATTTGACTTGTTTTTTGAAATGAGGTATACTTCTAATTTGGAATTGTAACCGATAGAAAGGGTACAATTACGGATAGAATAGCAAAAAGAAGACTGGCAGATTCGCTGGTTTTCTAAGAATAAAACATTGCATGAAGCAGAAAGGACTACGATTATGAGTAAGAAACCGGTTGTATTAATGGTATTAGATGGATATGGTCTGAATGAAAAGACAGAAGGAAATGCGATTGCACAGGCAAAGACTCCTGTAATGGACAAGCTGATGGCAGAATGCCCATTTCAGAAGGGTTATGCCAGTGGCTTAAATGTCGGACTTCCTGACGGGCAGATGGGAAATTCAGAAGTAGGTCATATGAATATAGGTGCAGGACGTATCATTTATCAGGAGCTTACAAAGATCACAAAGTCGATTGAAGATGGTGATTTCTTTGAGAACAAAGGACTTCTTGCAGCAGTAGAGAATGCAAAGAAAAATGGTTCTGATCTTCATTTATTTGGTCTGTTATCAGATGGTGGTGTACACAGTCACAATACACATTTATATGGTCTTCTTGAATTAGCAAAGAGAAACGGACTTAAGAATGTATATGTCCATGCCTTTTTAGACGGTCGTGATACGGCTCCGACATCAGGTAAAGGATTCTTAGAAGAGTTAGAGCAGAAGATGAAAGAGATCGGTGTTGGTAAAATCGCAAGTATCCATGGTCGTTATTATGCAATGGATCGTGATAACAACTGGGATCGTATCGAAAAAGCTTACAATGCAATGGTACTTGGTGATGGTCAGAAAGCCGGCAGCGTAACAGAAGCAATTGATGCATCCTATGCAAATGATGTGACGGATGAGTTCGTTGTACCAACTGTGATCGAAGCTGATGGAAAACCGGTTGCAACCGTAAAAGACAACGATTCCGTGATCTTCTTTAACTTCCGTCCTGACAGAGCGCGTGAGATTACACGTACTTTCTGTGATGAAAGCTTTGATCATTTCAATCGTGCCAACGGCTTTATGAAGCTGACTTTTGTCTGCTTTAAGGATTATGATGAGACAATCGGTAATAAGATCGTAGCATTTGAAAAAGAGAATATTAAGAATACATTAGGTGAAGTTCTTGCAGCGCATGGTAAGAAGCAGCTCAGACTTGCTGAGACAGAGAAGTATGCACATGTTACATTCTTCTTTAATGGTGGTGTTGAAGAACCAAACAAAGACGAGGATCGTTCTTTGGTAAAATCTCCTGCGGTAGCAACTTATGATCTGAAACCGGAAATGAGTGCACCGGAAGTAGGCGAGAGACTTAATGCTGCTATTACATCGGATAAGTATGATGTGATCGTTATCAACTTTGCAAATCCTGACATGGTAGGTCATACCGGTGTGATCCCGGCAGCAATCAAAGCAGTAGAGCGTATTGATGCCTGCGTTGGAGCAGCAGTAGAAGCAGTAAAGAAAGTAGATGGCGTTCTCTTTATCTGTGCAGATCATGGTAATGCAGACGAAACATTGTTGGCTATCGGGCTCGACTATGAAACAGGCGATCCGTTTACGGCACATACAACGAATCCGGTTCCGTTTATTCTTGTAAATTATGATGAGGCATATACATTGCGTGAAGGCGGATGCTTAGCAGATATTGCTCCAACATTACTTCAGATCATGGAGATCGAACAGCCAAAAGATATGACAGGAAAGTCACTTCTGGTTCGTAAATAAAGACTTGAAATAGCATACTGTCTATGCTAAAATAGATTTGTTTGTGCTTGAAAAATATTCTGTCGTAAGATAGGATTTGATAAGAACGGAGGAAGTATTCATGATTCAGATAATTCATACTATTTTATTGATCATATACATTATTGTATGTGTGGCTCTTACAGTAATCGTATTAATGCAGGAAGGAAAGCAGGCAGGTCTTTCCGGTGCGATCAATGGTGCAGCAGGAACATACTGGGGAAAGAATAAAGGACGCTCTATGGAGGGTGGACTTGAAATGGCTACAAGAGTTCTTGCAATTGTATTTATCGTATTATCATTGATTCTTAATTTTAAGATATTTGGATAATCACATAAGATAAGACAGATCAAAACCTATCTACCGTGTAGCGGTGGATAGGTTTTTGTTTTATGTTATGCACAGAACGGTTACGGTTCTGTATAGGAAACTTTTTTAGAATGTGTTATACTAATAGAAACAGTAACAGACAGTACATGTAATAAAAACGGATTTGTTACATATTACAAAAGTCAGTTTACAGCCGGATAACAGGCTGCATTGGGGAGCTTCCAAGCTGTGTATGTCTTTGCTTGGAAGGAGAAAGAAATGAGGTAGCATTATGAATAGAGAAGAATTAGAAAGTAAGAAAGAAATGATCTTGCAATTTATTTCATCGAAAGAATATCGTCCAATGAATGCAAAAGAAATGGCAATCGTATTGCAAGTGCCTGCAAAAGATAAAAAAGTGTTTAAAAGTGTGATCGAGGAATTGATTACAGAAGGAAAAGTACATGCCGATCTGAAAGGAAAGATCAAACCTTTAGCGGATAATGTATGTACCGGAACATTTATGGCAACACAAAAAGGTTTTGGCTTTGTCCGTGTTGAAGGGATGGAAGATGATATTTTCATTTCTGCACATAAGACAAAAGGAGCATTAGACGGGGATAAAGTACAGATCGTCTTGGATACACATTCACATGGTAAGAGACAGGAAGGCGAAGTGATCAGTATATTAGAGCGTGGAAATACGATCCTTGTCGGAACGTACTCCAGCAGTAAAAGCTATGGTTTTGTCGTAGCTGATAATCATAAGTTTACAAAAGATATTTATATTGCAAAGTCCGATACAAAAGGTGCGATCACCGGTCATAAAGTTGTGGTAGAGATCACGGATTTTGGCAATGAGGATCGTAATCCCGAAGGCAGGATCGTAGAGATCATTGGTCATATCAATGATCCGGGGGTAGATATTCTTTCTGTGATCAAAGCATATGGTCTGCCAGAAGAATATCCTGACGAAGTGATGGATCAGGTCGAGGGCATTGAAAGTGAAGTTGCCGAAGAAGAGAAGGCTGGCAGAAGGGATTACAGGGATTTACAGACCGTCACGATTGATGGCGAGGATGCAAAAGATCTTGATGATGCGATCACTTTGACAAAAGAAAATGGTGTCTATCATCTGGGAGTACATATTGCTGATGTCAGCCAATATGTGACAGAAAAGTCAGCTTTAGATAAAGAAGCATTAAAGAGAGGAACAAGTGTATATCTGGTAGACCGTGTCATTCCGATGCTTCCGCATAAACTTTCTAATGGAATCTGTTCTTTAAATGAGGGAGTAGACCGCCTGACATTATCCTGTATGATGGAGATCAATGCAGATGGTAAGATCATAAAGCACAGTATTGAAGAAAGTGTGATCAATGTCACACGCAGAATGTCCTATACCAGTGTGCATAAGATCGTTGAAGAACATGACGAACAGGAATGTCAGGAGTATCATGATCTGATCCCAATGTTTGAATTGATGTATGAGTTAGCGGACATTTTAGAGAAGAATAGAAAAAAGAGTGGGTCGATCAATTTTGATTTTCCGGAAAGCAAGATTACATTAGATGAAAAGGGAAAACCTTTAGATGTGCAGATTTATGAGAGAAACCGGGCACATCATATTATTGAAGAATTTATGCTGGCCGCCAACAGAACCGTTGCAGAAGAATATTTCTGGCAGGAACTTCCGTTTGTATATCGTGTACATGAGACACCGGACGTCGAAAAGATCAATGAATTGAACACATTTGTAGAAAATTTCGGTTATGTCTTAAAGACGAATCAGGACGGTGAGATCCATCCGAAAGAGATCCAGAAGTTAATGACAGAAGTAGCAGGAACACCGGAAGAAGCATTGATCAGCCGTTTAGCCCTTCGTTCCATGAAGCAGGCACGTTATACAACGAGCTGCGAGGGACATTTCGGACTTGCCATGAAATATTATTGTCATTTTACTTCACCGATCAGACGCTATCCTGACTTACAGATTCATCGTATTATCAAAGAAAATATTCATGGAAAACTTTCTGATAAAAGGATCAGTCATTATAACCGGATCCTGCCGGATGTAACTACGCAGACAAGTCTTTTGGAACGTCGTGCAGATGATGCGGAACGTGAAGTAGAAAAGATGAAGAAAGCAGAGTACATGGAGCAGTTTGTCGGTCAGACATTTGAAGGTGTGATCTCAGGTGTGACAAGCTGGGGGATGTATGTGGAATTACCAAATACGATCGAAGGTATGATCCGTGTAGCAGATATTCCGGGAGATTATTATTATTTCGAAGAAGAACGCTACCAGATGGTAGGGGAACATACGCATAAGATCTTTAAACTTGGACAAAAGATCCGTGTTACGGTTTCTGGTGTGGATAAGATCTTACGAAACATTGATTTTGAGATTGCACAGGACGAAGACGAAACTGAGGGTGCAAATACAGAGACACGACAAGATGCAGCTTTGGATCACAACGATAACCAAACCGATGCTGTGACAAAAAGTACGAAAAAAGCGGACAGCAAAGCGCAAAAAAGTGTAGCAAAAGAGAAAGCAAAAAAGCAAAAAAACAGCACGAAAGCTAAGAAGACTAAGACAGCTCAGCCGTCAAAAGAAGAAGCACAGTCAGGATATCGTGCAAAAGCAAAGGCACGTAAACTGGCACGAAAGATGGCAAAAGCAGAAGCAGCAACGAATAGCAAAAAAGGAAAAAATAACAGAAATAAAAAGAAAAAACAGGCAGCAAAGACGATCAGTGCAGCACAAAAGCAGGCAATTGAAAAAGCGTTTGCTAAGAAAATAGCCGAAAAGAAGAAACGTGCGATGATCGAAAAAGAAGCAGACAGACTTGTATCGCATGCAAAAAGCAATGCAAAGAAGAAAAGTCATGCAAAGGCAATGGGAAAAGCCGGGATCAAAGCAAAAAATGCCCGCAGCGGAGCCGGAATGTCTGCACGCAGAAAGTAGTTGCCTGATGGCAGAGCTAGAAGAGAGGTAGAACCAGATGACAGAAAGTGAGGAGTATCATGGCAAAAGAAGCCAAAAAGTTGATTGCCAATAATAAAAAAGCATTTCATGATTATTTTATCGAGGATAAATATGAAGCGGGAATCGCACTTGCCGGAACAGAGGTGAAATCTCTGCGTCTTGGAAAATGCAGCGTAAAAGAGGCATTTATACGTATTGAGAATGGAGAAGTTTATATTTACAATATGCATATCAGTCCGTATGAGAAAGGCAACATTTTTAATAAGGATCCGCTTCGTATCAAGAAATTGTTATTACATCGTTCCGAGATACGGAAAATGGAAGGACAGATTGCACAAAAAGGGTATACGATCGTTCCTTTGAACGTATATTTTAAAGGAAGCTTAGTCAAAGTGGAAATCGGACTTGCAAAAGGTAAGAAATTATATGACAAGCGTCACGATATTGCAAAGAAAGATCAGAATCGTGAAGCGCAAAGACAGTTTAAGATCAGAAACTTAGGCTAAATATGGAATAAAGAAGTCTAAGAAATGACATGAATTCATGCTATAATAACTTCAAAATCGTCAAAAAATGACGCAGATGTCAGATCTTTGACTAAATTTAGTTGGAATGGAGAAAAACAGATGAATTGGAAAAAGAGCCGGATCATTATGAGTCTGATGATGCTTTTGATCCTTGCAGGAATTGGAAGAATTGTATATGTTGATGCAACTGCCGCAAAAGATAAAGTCGTTTTATTGAAATCCACGACGACTGCCGATATGATAAAGACAACAGAATCTGCATCGGAACCGGAAGTCACAGCGGTGCCTGCAACGGCTGCACCGGAAGTCACACAGACTGTCACAACGGTTGCACCGGAAGTCACACAGAACGTTACAACGACTTTGCCGGATACAACACAGGCAGCATCTACGGTTATACCTGAGGAAACACAGGATGTGGTATCAACGCCCCTGCCTAAGAAAAAGGGCAAAGAGATCAATGCCGTATGGATTTATTTTGATGAAATGTATCAGAAAGCCAAAACATATACGACATGGAGAAACTATATTGATCGTACATTTGACACATGCAAGAAGAAAAAAATGAACACAGTGATCTTACAGGTACGTCCATTTGCGGATGCGATGTATCCATCGAAATATTATCCATGGTCAAGATATGCAACCGGAACAGCAGGCAAAAATCCGGGATTCGATCCATTAAAATATGCTGTCAGTGCAGCACATAAAAGAGGGCTTTATATTCAGGCGTGGGTAAACCCATACCGAATCTCAAGTTCATCCTCATCGATCAGCAAATTGCCGAAGTCCTCCATTGCATATAAATGGAGAAAATCAAAATCGGCATCGGTCCGTCGAAGAGTATTAAAACTTGGTAACGGACTTTATTTTAATCCGTCATCCGCACAGGTTCAAAAGCTTGTAGCGAATGGTGTAAAGGAATTAGTTGCCAATTATGCGATCGATGGAGTACATATGGATGATTATTTTTATCCGGAACTGACAAAAGCAAACTATCGTAAATTTGATTATAAAGAATACAAAGCATACAAAAAGAAATGTCGTCAAAAGAAGATCAAAGCCCGTTCTTTAGTCAATTGGCGACGTGAAAATGTCAATAAAATGGTGCGTGGCGTGTATTCTGTCGTAAAAAAGACAAGAAAGAGCTGTCTTTTTGGAATCAGTCCGGCAGGTAATATTGAAAATTTATATTCGAAAACCGCTTATTACAGTCCGGTCAAAACATGGATGAATTCAGATCGTTATATTGACTATGTGGTACCGCAGATCTATTGGTCTTTTACAAGAAAAGGATCTCCGTATAAAAAAGTAGTCAATGAATGGACTTCGATACCCAAAAGCAATCATGTCAGCCTTTATATCGGGCTTGCAGGATATAGGGCAGGTATTTCAAAGAAAGAAGCAAAGGTAATGCAGGATCCCGGCTGGGCAAAGAGTAATACGATGTTAAAAAGACAGGTAGAATATGCACGTAAGACAAATAAAGTGGATGGTTTTTATCTATTTTCATATGAAACATTGACACGCAGCAGTGCCAAAAAAGAAGTCAAAAATTTATTAAAAGTTTTGAAATGATACAAAAAGAAAGCAAAGTATGGTTCGTTTAACAGCAAATCATGCTTTGCTTTTTTGTATAGACTAAAAAATTGCTCACAATTTAGTGGAACTTTGTATTTCTTATGGAGTAGGAAAAAGATCGTATAGTAGTGATGCAATACTAAGAATGGCATTGGTAACTCATGGCGAACAAAGCGTGAACTATGTATTTTCAACGGTCAAAGAAAAAGATTTCGTATAAAAAGAGAGAAAAATGAATATTTTTATTGACGTAGTAAAGTCGTTTGGGTATAATAAATCATATTTAAGAAAAGGAAGAGATTGTAAATCAGACCTTTTTTTGTATATTTCTATAAGTAAATTTGGAATATAATGCAACAAAAAGCAAAAAACAATAAGCAAAAAACAATAAGTAAAAAACAATAAGGAGGCAGTTTATGAAGAGAATGATATGGAAGAAAAAAGGACGTTTGGTCAGCATGTTTGTAACGATCTGTCTGGTACTCGGTTTGATGCCGAATATAACCCCCGAAGCATCGGCAGAGCAGTTGACCGGTCTGTGTGCAACGGATGTTTTTGAGTACGATCAGGATGGCAATCCTGAAACAGTAGCCTCTGATGCAGAGTATTTAAAAGGTGTGACAATGTATATGTCGAATTCTTATTTGCATTTGAAATACATCAGTGGTGATACACAACAGGTTTTAAAGGCTGCGGACATTGCGGTATATGATGCTAAGGACAATAAAGTCGGTTCGGAAACGGTATATATTGAAGATCATTCAAGCGGTTCGGAAGATTTTGTGATGTTTGCATTCTATAAGACCGGAGAATTTCATATTAAATCGACAGTTGCACCGGAGGATGATATTATCGTATTTGTAGAATATCCAAGAGTCGGATTTTATACAAGTGCTAAAAAAGAGGATACGTCCTTTTTGGCAGAGGATAGTTATGATCCAACGCAGAATGATACGATCTATCTGATCACAAGCCCACAGACAGATGAGACAGTGACACTCCCGGATGTAGCAGAAGGGGAAGAAACATACGATACGTATCGATTTGCTATTGAAGATCTGAACAGATCATTTATAAAAGATGCAAAAGAAGTCGAAGGATATATGACTTATGAGAAAGTAAGTGATCAGGTATATAAGATCAAATTAAACAAAGAGCTTGCACAGCGTGGATTTTGGCTTTTTACAATGGTAGAAGTTTCGAATGGTCAGGATTCCTGGATCGAACAGAAATCCATACAGATTCAGTGTGAAAATGCAGCAGATGAAAAATTACAGGGCAGTACCAATGTTATCTGGGATGATGAGACAGGTGATATCATAGGAATCGAAGGAGGCAGCTATCGTGACAGCATAGAGATAGCAATGCCATGGAAAAGACATATATCCGTACAATATCTGGATCCGGATGGAAATGCTTATGCCATGTTCATAGATCATTTGCATGTAACAGACGCATGGGGCAATGAGACAAGCGATATCAGTCTGACAGAGGAATATGGCGGATATATTACCATTCTGCCAAAGAAAGCAGGAATATACCGGTTATATTATCAAGTATCCGATGAACGTGAAGCTTCAATGTTCTTGCGTGTTGCGACTCCGAGTGTGGGGATATTTCGAACCCAAAAGGCGAGACCTGCCGATCTGGCAGTAAAAGATTATGAATATGTCTATCACTATGGAAAGACAGATCGTGATTTTTATTTAGTCAGCACAGATGATAATATAACGATTTCTGATGTTGCGATCAAGTCTGTTGTGACAAAGGAAGATGAGGTTGATGTGACTACTCAGGCAGCAGTAACGGTTGATGCAAAGACGGAAGGAAAGGTTTATTGTTTGCATGTGCCTGATGGTATTTCGGAAGATCTGTATGTAAATCTTTCTTATACCTGTGACTATGGAGAAAACTATACCGAAGAATGGGATACACAGATTGAGATCCTTCCAAAAGAGACCTTTGATGTCAGTACAGTCAAATGGGATTATACTGCTCCGTTTACCTATGATGGAACGACAAAGAAAGTAGAATTAACAGGATTACCGGAAGGTCTTAGCGCAACTTATACAAATAACGAAGCAACTGAGCCTGGAGATTATACGGCACAGGCAACTTTTGTTTATGATGATACCGAGTATGATGTGCCGGAATTTACAGCAACCGGTTTGGAGTGGAAGATACAACCAAAGCTGCATACGGATGAGCCGGAAGCGACCCCGACACCAACGGCAGACAATACACAAAGTACGCAGGCACCGGTACCGACAGCAGACAATGCACAAAGTACACCGGCACCGGTACCGCCAGCCAATAACCCGCAGGGAACGACTGCACCAACGCAGACACCGGATGTTTCAAAGAACGCTAAGGAGAAGGAACGGGTTAAGGTTGGAACGGTCAAGCAGATTGGTAAAAGCAAATACAAAGTATTATCTGCTTCAAAAGGAAAATATACCGTTGCATTGGTTGGTTATACAGATAAAAAAGCAACAAAGATAACCATTCCAGCAGCAGTTACGATCAATAAAAAATCATATAAAGTAACAGAGATAGGTGTAAATGTTTGCAAAGGATTTAAGAAGTTAAAACAGGTCACAATCTCCAAAAATGTTACAACGATTGGTAAAAATGCATTTTTTAATTGCAAGAAATTAAAGAAAGTGACTATCCAAACACAAAAATTAAAGAAAGTCGGCAAAAACACATTTAAAAATACCGCAAAGAAATGCAAAGTAACAGTGCCAAAAAAGAAAGCGGCAGCGTATAAGAAAATGTTAAAAAAAGCCGGTATAAAATAGGATATTAAAAATCCTGTTTGTAAAATCACATTTGCTTTTTGGGGGCTGTATTTGTAGAAAAGTTTAAAAGCAGGATCCTTTTGGAGATTCTCTTTTCGATCATTTGTAAAAAAGAGGATAGAAAAAAGGATTCTGTTATTTTTATCCAAAAGAGGAAGACAGGATGTTGCTATCATCAAAAAAGCGAAAAGAAGAGGGGATGTTGCTGTAGTTTTCCCAAAAGGGGGAGGAAGAAGGGGATTGCCGTTCTGCTCATAGAGGAACGAAGAAGGGGACTGCCGTTCTTTACAAAAAAAAGAAAATGGGGTAAAATATAATGATGCGATAAAAAAAGAAAATCAGGAGGGTACCAATGAGGAAGAAAACATGGAAAAAAGCGATGATCTGTTCTTTGGCGGCATTGATGATCGTATCGGTTAGTGGCTGTTCTTCAAAGTCAGGATCAAAAAATACAAAAGAGACAAAAAAAGAAGAGCAGGCAAAAGAAACAAAGAAAAAAGTACCGGATACGGAAGCACAGACAAGTGCTGTATTATCTTTAAGTGAAGTACAGACTTTGAATGCAAATGATAAAGATAAAAAGTTTAAGGAGTACGTAAGCAGTGATACGAATATTGTAACCGTAACGGAAGATGGTATTGTTCATGCTATAAAAGCAGGAACAGCAGCCGTTACGTATACAGATGGTTCTAATCAATATACTTGTAATATCAAAGTAAAGAAACGTGGAATGGTTTATCCGGTCTTTACGATGATGAAAGGTGAGCATTTAGATATCCAATTTAGTAATAAAGATAGCGGTCTGTCATGGACATCCACCGATTCATCTATTGCTTCGGTGAATGCAAAGGGTAAAGTAATAGCAAAGAAGGTCGGAACGGCTGTGATTACCGGAACGAATAGAGAAAATGTTGTCTATCAATGTAATCTGACAGTTAATAAGAAAATAAAAAATATCATATATCTGACCTTTGATGATGGTCCAAACCGTTATACAACACCAAAGGTATTAAAAATTTTAAAACAGAATAATGTCAAAGCAACTTTCTTTGAACTGAAACCGGCAAAGAAAGATTTTGATCTGACAAAACGTGTGCTGGATGAAGGACATACGCTTGCAATGCATGGATACCAGCATAAATATGATATTATTTACCGTTCAGAAAAGACATATCATCAGAATTTAGATAAGCTTCGTAATCTCTTCTTTAAGAAGTTTGGTGTTTGGTGTACATTAACACGTTTTCCGGGCGGAAGCTCTAATACATGCAGCAGTTACAATCCGGGAATCATGACACGCTTGACAAAGAAACTGGATGGATGGGGATATCATTATTTTGACTGGAATGTAAGTTCAGGCGATGCAAGCAGAGGTACAACTCCGGCACAGGAGATGCATAATCTGAAAAAAGAGACAACAAAGGGACATGACAGCGTTGTACTGATGCATGATTTCTATAATAACCAGCCTACATTAAAATCACTGGATAAATATATTAAGTATGCAAAGAAAAAAGGTTATACGTTTATGCCATTAACAGCAAGTACGGCAGAGGTACACCATAGAGTGAATAACTAAAGTGACCTTTTTTCTTCCGAAAAAAGGATATACGTTTATGCCATTAACAGCAAGCACGGCAGAGGTATATCATGGAGTGAATAATTAAAGTGCCTTTTTTCTTCCGAAAAAAGGATATACGTTTATGCCATTAACAGCAAGTACAGCAGAGGTACACCATAGAGTGAATAACTAAAGGTAAATAGAAGAGAAAACAGACAAGGCATTATGCGAAACGCATAATGCCTTGTTTTAGCTTGTAAAGCAATATTGTGGAGTTAGAATCTTTCAAGGATTGATCCTTAAAATTCATCTCAGACTCTTAAAGTGGAGCTGAGGGGAATCGAACCCCTGTCCGAACCCAGATTCAATGTACTTCTACTGTTATAGTCAGTGTTTTAACATTCCCTCCGTATAACGCCCACTAACAGGCTCTATACTTTAGTAGCTTCATAAATTTTCCATCACCGCAAAGCTTTGGCAACAGAGTGTCCCGCTAGTCGACACCGGTGATCCTTGTGGCGGGGCACAAGGGCCGATGAGCTGCAACTAGGCAGCTAATGCTAAATTATCTTCAGCGTTTAAATTTAATTCGAGCTTTTTACGTGGTTCCCGACCACGAACAGCTTCTCCATCTTCAGTGAGCCCGTCGAAACCAGTACAACCCCATGTTGTATGGTTTGTCACTGCATGGCTATCTCTATGGATTCCATGAAAGGATTAGAAATAACTATAGCACAGTAAGATGTTATTGTCAAATTTTTCGGTATATTTTAATGATTTTTTTTCGGTATATTTTAACATATATTTTTTTGAACATATTATAATAATTTTTTGGTGTATTAACAGGTATTATGACGTTATCTTGTACTTTTTATTCTTTTTCGATATAATGAGCCTCAGAGAAAAGCAAGCAACATGAAACCGGTATGAATCCGGCAGCTGTTTTCCGGATGGTTTACAGCACAAAAGACAGGAAGAAAAGAGGATGGTTATGAGCATATTTAAAGTAGAATTAAAGAAAGTGGTAGATGACAGTTATGAGATTGAAACCGGTTTTTCACTTGAGAAAAAATTAGTACAGGATATTCAGGATGGATTAGTAGGAAATATACAGAAATTTGCTATTATTACAGACAGTATTGTAAGAGACTTGTATGCTCAGCCTATTTGTGAGCAGATGGTAAAAGCCGGTTATCAGGCAGAAATCTTTTCGTTTCCTGCAGGAGAGAAGAGTAAGACGCGTGCAACAAAAGAAATGGTGGAAGATGCGATGTTAGCCCATGGTTATCGAAGAGACTGCTGTATTATTGCTGTCGGTGGCGGTGTCGTAACAGATTTAGCCGGGTTTGTGGCAGGAACATTCGGAAGAGGAATTCCTTTTATCAATTATGCAACGACATTACTTGCGGCTGCGGATGCATCGGTCGGTGGAAAAACAGCAGTAGATACTCCTTTGGCAACGAACCTGATCGGACTTTTCAACCAGCCACAGAAAGTCTATCTGGACATTGCAACATGGAAAACATTACCGCAAAGACAGCTTGCAAGCGGCATGGCAGAAACGATCAAACATGCCTGTATGGCAAGCAGCGATCTGTTTACTTTCTTAGAAGAACATATGGATGATATTATGCATGTGGAACAAGGTGCATGTGAACATATTGCAAAAGAAAATTGCAAGATCAAATATCATGTTGTTGAAAAAGATGAGAAAGAAAGCGGTTTGCGTGAGATCTTAAATCTTGGTCATACGGTTGGAAGAGCAATCGAAACAGTAAGTGATTATCGGTTATTGCATGGAGAAGCACTTGCTATCGGCATGATTGCACAGGCGCTTTTAGCAGAAAGTCTTGGTTATATGACAAAAGACATGGTAGAAAGAGTAAGATCGTTATACCAAAAAGCAGGTCTTCCGGTTATCATTCCTGCTTATATTGACCGTGAGGAACTGGTAAAGAAATTATATACCGATAAAAAAGTAAAGAATGGTAAACTTCGTT
>OHAI01002026.1_pt1 | contig 15134 bp, 8 predicted proteins | sample 1577091 | NCBI WGS metagenome assembly OHAI01 (sample SAMEA3541548, study PRJEB24748) | human gut metagenome | biome: human gut; feature: human-associated habitat; material: faeces | place: China | collected 2012
CGACTTCTTTTCCTTCTGTCTGTCCTGTATTTTTCACCTTGAGAGAGACTGTCAGGATATCCTCGTCCGTCATTTGAGCCGATAACAAAGTCAGATCCCCATAAGCAAATTCCGTGTAAGACAGCCCATGGCCGAATGCATACCGTACCGGAACCTTCTTTGTATCATAATAGCGGTATCCGATAAAGATATCCTCACCATATAACACCCGCTTTCCATTTCCCGGAAAATGAAGGTAGCTCGGATTATCTTCCAGCCGGTACGGGAATGTCTCCGCCAGCCTGCCGGACGGATTCGCTTCTCCGTATAACAGCCGGTCACAGGCTTCGCCAACGCCCTGACCTCCGAGATACATTTCGAGGATCGCGCTTACTTTATCAGCCCATGGCAGCTCTACCGGGCTTCCATTGTGGAGTACAACTACAACATTAGGCTGTACTTTCAACACTTCTTCGATCAGCCGGTCCTGGCATTTGGGCAGCTTCATGGATGTTCTGTCATACCCTTCCGACTCAAATATCTCAGGCAGCCCGGCAAAGATTACCGCAACATCTGCTTCTGCAGCAGTTCGAAGCGCTTTTTCCAGCTCCTGTTCCGTCATCGCGTCATTTTCCATAGAAAATCCTTTTGCATAAGTTACGCTGCGCCCTTTTTCTCCGGCAGCATCCAATGCCGAAACAACCCTGAACGGATTGATATGGCTGGAGCCGCCGCCCTGATACCGCGGCTTTTCGGCAAATTCCCCTATATAGGCAACCTTTCTGTCTGTATTCAGCGGAAGTATACCGTTATTTTCCAGCAGGACCGCACATTCCGTCTCAATATCCGCTGCTTTTTTATGATCTGTTTCCTTATCAGATATAACTTCCGGACGATGCTGCTCTTCACCGGCAAATACAACATTCAATACCCGCTCCACCGCTTCATCCAGCACAGCTTCGTCCAGTCTTCCCTCCTGTACTGCTTGCACAATCTGTCTGTCATTGTATCCTCCGGAATAAGGCATCTCCAGATCCAGTCCGGCCTGCAGTCCTTTCACACGGTTATTTACAGCGCCCCAGTCACTGACGACGCAGCCTTTGTATCCCCATTCTTTTCTCAGGATATCTGTCAGAAGATATCTGTTTTCCGAAGCATATTCTCCATTTATTTTGTTGTAGCTACACATGACGGTTCTTGGAGCTGATTCTTTCACCGCTTCCTCAAACGCAGGCAGGTAGATTTCCCTGAGCGCACGTTCTGACACCTCGGAAGATATCGTCATACGGAGTGTTTCCTGATTATTCAGCGCGAAGTGCTTAATGCTTGTCCCCACGCCCTGACTCTGTACTCCGCGGATATATGCCGATGCCATCCTACCTGCCAGATATGGATCCTCCGACAGATACTCAAAGTTCCGCCCGCATAACGGGCTCCTTTTAATATTCACCGCCGGGCCAAGCAGTATGCTTACATTCTCGGCCTGACACTCCGCTCCCAGCGTCTCTCCCATCCGTTCCATCAGGTCAACATCAAAGCTGGAGGCTGTTGCACAGGCTGCCGGGAAACAAACGGCCTTCACACTTTCATTCAATCCCAGATGATCCGTTTCCCCTTCCTGCTTTCTCAGTCCGTGAGGGCCGTCCACCATCATAACTGACGGAATGTTCAGTCGTTTGATTTCTTTCGTATGCCAGTTATCAGCGCCCGAACAGAGACTTGCCTTCTCTTCCAGCGTCATTTTTGAAATCAGTTCCTTTATTCTGTCCATCGCAAAAGTCCTCCATTCTTTTCTTAATACTGATTGATCATCTGTGCCTCTGCCTCTTCACGGCTGATCTCACCATTGTTGCATTTTGCCATCAGCTGGACATCATGGTCATTAAGCTTGTAAAGACGAAGTATAAGCAGAGTGCAAATACCCCCGATAATGCTGCCAAGACAGCTGAATGTCCATAATTTATCGGCAAATCCTGCCGCCTGAACAACGCCTTCCCCTTCCCGGAAGCCGATTAAAGTTAATGCAAACACACTGACTGCTGTTGCGATCGCTCCATTTAATTTTGTAAAAAATGTCTGCGCTGCAAACGTTACACCACGCATTTTTAATCCTGTCTTGTACTGTCCATACTCGTAGCAGTCCGGCGTAAACTGATACTGCAGTATAACTGCTATTCCCAGCGGGATTCCTCCTAAGGCATTTAAAATCACATACACCGTCATATTCTCATACCCGGCTATGAATCTTACAATTCCCAGAAGTAAAGCGAAAACATATGAAATATAGAAGACTTTAAATTTGTCATATTTCTTGCATAATTCTACTGCCATAACCGCACCAATCAAGGTCGGAATAATCACCGTCATCGAAACATATGAGGCAGCTTCTTCACCGCCAAGGCAGTACCGGGCAACGTATAAGCCCCAATTTGCCCCAACATTAAGCAGGCTGCTGATGAGCGGAGCCGCAAAGAAAATCAATAAATATTTGTTCTTCCGCAGACATTCTGCCATATCGCGCAGCGTATAACTTTCTTCTGCCCCTTCGTCCAGTACTCTTTCTTTTTCAATTACTCTCTCCTTTGCGAACAGACAGATCGGAATCATCATAACAGCTGACAAAAGAGATAACACAATTACTGTTGTCGCCCAGCCGCCTAACCGCTGCCGTACCAACGGCAGGACAATTCCTGTAACAATACCTGCAAAAATAACAAACATTCTTCCTATACTGTTTAGTGAAATACGTTCCTTCTGGTCTATTGTCATCGTGGTAACAATACCAAAAATCGGCACATCGCAAAGGGTATAGGCTGTATCCCATAACATATAAGCAAGTGTTGCCCATATGATTTTAGCCATCATCGGAATCCCGGTAGGTATTGTAAAAAGAAGAATGGTCGCCACCGGAATCGCTATGACAGATATTCGAAGCCACGGCAGGAATTTCCCTTTCTTAAAATTCACCTTATCCATGATCATACCGAAGATCGGATCGTTGATGGCATCCCACACTTTCGTGATAAGCGCCACGATTGCAACCAATGCTGCCGTTATGCCGATATCTGTAAAATATGTAGTCATATATCCTATCAGTCCATAGAATACATTCTGTCCCATAAAATACAAACCATAACTGATTTTTTCTCTTTTTGTAACTGCATTTTCCATTTCGTTATCCGTCCTTTCATTGTTTGATTCAATTATAAATAATTCCAAAGGGCAAATCACCAACGATATATAAGCAGTTTACCGACGAAACTTAATATAATAATCATCTTTCTAAAAACTGATATAAGTATTCTTCCATCTTAGGCGTCCACCATTCCAGATATCCTGCCTGCGTCGGATGAACCGGATCTGCCATATAAACTTCATATTCTTTTTCAGAAACGTCATTCATCTCCTCGTCATTCCAAAGGTCGATCACGCCTATTCCATATTTATCCTGAAGCTCAAACAATACATCTACCATCTGCTGATACTGTTTACTGTCATATTTTGTTCCGGTATAAAAGATCACGGGACAATTCCATGCCTGCTTTGCATATACAATGATATATTCCATTGCTCCTGTTATCGTCTGTGTATCAAAATCCTCCAGATTTTCTGAACTGCTGATTTCTCCCATCGGCATTTCCTTCGACGCGTCATTCGTGGAAAGCTGACAGACAAATGCATCGAATTTCTCATCTGTACCGATATTATTTTTCATCCTTTGGATATAAGACGTCTTTCCGTTATCCACTAAAGTAGTGCCGCTGACGGCTTCTTTTACATACTCACAGCCATTTCTGTAAGAGATATAATCTGCGAAAGAAACATCCATTGAGTACAGACCTAAGGTTACAGATGATCCAAGGTAGCAGATACGCTTCCCTTCAAGAGGGCTGTTTTCTAACGGTTCTATATTTTCCAGACTGTATTTTTCTGCGTTTCCCGGCATTTTTTTCAGTTTGTTCTTCCAGACAAAATCAAACGGTCCTCCACCGCCTACTGCTCCTACTAAATATGTCAGGCCGATTCCCGCGACCAGAATCACAATTAAAACGATTCTTAAGATAATCTTCAATATTTTCTTTTTCATAATCTCTCCTATTCTATAAATTTCTTACATTCAAACTCATATGTTCCACTTCCTACCTCATACAATCTGCCATCCGGCATCTTTACAGTGGCAGTCGTGTTGCAGGGGATCTCCACCTTCAACTCAAATTTTCCCTCTTCCACGCTCCACTCTGTCCGTACTTTACCGTACTCACTCATATAGGTACGCTTTGCACTGGTAAACGCCTCATCCGTCTCCGGCGCAATCACAATCTTCTTAAATCCGGGAGCAGCCATATCAATGCCGCTTATCTTCCGGAACATCCAGTCGTCCACGCATCCAAAGGCATAATGGTTCAGGCTTGTCATAACCGGAGACCCGTCCTCCTTGTAAGAAATGTAATTTTCCCAGATTGTTGTCGCTCCCTGCTTCACCTCATAAAGCCATGACGGGCACTTTGTCTGGAGCAGGATTTTATATGCCTTGTCCATCCTGCCGATCTTACAGAGCGCATCCAGCAGATACGGCGTCGTCAGGAACCCTGTATCCAGACAATCCCCGTTTTCTTCTATCTTGCGGATCAAATGTCCGGCGATACTTTTTTTCTTCCTTTCAGGAGCAAGATCAAATGCGATTGCCAGCACATAACTGCCCATAAAATCAAGAGGCATCTTCCCGTCATCATCGATCAGTCCTTTTTGAATGGCAGATTTCATTCTAGACGCAATGTCATCATAGTATAATTCGTCTGATGTATGCCCGAGGAGTGCTGCCGTATCTGCCATGATCCGGCAGGAATTCCATCCAAAGATTGGCGCGCAGTATGCAGAAGTATTGACAGGTTTTGCAGCGCTTTGGTCTGCTCCGTCTACTGTCTGGCTCGGTATGAGCCACTCCCCGTACTGATGTCCTGTATTCCACAGATACTGGTCAATTTCTTTTGGATGTTTCATCTTGCCTCTACGCTTCTTTGCAGTGTTGATGATATAGTCGCACCACTTTTTCATTGTGTCATACTGTTCTCTCAGTATCCTTATATTTCCTGTAAGTTGATACATGCTCCACGGTACGATACAGGCGGCATCTCCCCATCCCGCTTCTCCCACCGGTTCAAAATTGCGGTATACGATCCGATTCAGTTTCTCCAGTAATTCATAGATTCCGGTAAGGGGGATCACATTAGGGATTGCCCCGTTTTTCTGCTGACTGCAGGTCATATTGCGCAGCCATCTTGTCAGAAACGGGGTTACATTTTCGTTGAGCATGGCTGTTCTTGCATAAATCTGGATATCTCCGGTCCATCCGCCTTTTTCTCTCTGCGGACAGTCCGTGGGGATTGAGAACAGATTCGACCGCTGAGACCATCTTGTATTTTCGTAAAGCCGGTTTATATCTTCGTTGGATGTCTCAAAAGTTCCCAGATCCTCATTGTCAGAAGACAGGACGATCGCTGTGAAATCCTCCGGGCTCACCGGCTGATCGCATGTCACTCTCACATAGCGGAAGCCATGATATGTAAAATGCGGTATATATTCTGTAAATTTCCCGTTTGAAATATAAATATCACTTTGCTTGTGCCCTGTTTTCTCTGACATGAAAATATTGTTGAAATAGTTTCCATATTGATCCAGAGTTTCAAAATGATCTAATACCATTTTTGTTCCGGCCGGCAGTTTGGTTTTTACCCGCAGAACACCCGCCAGATTCTGCCCGAAGTCAATGATCGTCTCGCCTTTCGGGCTGACCGTCATTCCGACTGCCGGTAATTCCTTTACCGGGCGCACCGGTTCCCCGTACTGAGCTACCAGGTTGGCGTAAGATTTTTTGCATGGGATACCTGCTTTCCAGCTGCTGTCATCGAATCCGCAGCAGTTCCAGTTTTCCTGTTCCATCCGTGCGTCATAGAGTTCACCTGCAAACAGATCGGAAGACCGGACCGGACTTTCCGAAACTTTCACCGCATCATCGGACACAACCATTTCACTCGTTCCGTCTTCATAATCAATCTTTATCTGAAATAACACAGAATGTTCGGCTTTAAACTTCCTGCTTCTCGGTTTAAAGTTCGCGCTGTCATACCAGCCGTCCCCCACCAGCATTCCTATGACATTTCCTCCCTCTCTCAAAAACGGAGTCACATCATAAGTCTGGTAGCACAGATATTTAGAATAGACGGTAAATTCCGGAGCAAACTCTCTGTCGTCCGGACGTATTCCGTTCACGCTGAGCTGATATGCTCCGTGACATGTGGCATAGACGCGTGCCCGTTTCACACCTTCTCGTGCCTCAAATTCTTTGCGGAAATATTCTGCCGGATTCTGTCCGCCGGTTCCGGGTTTTACCTTTTTCATCGGGAACGGAGATTTCACCCACTCGGCCGTCCATTCTTTCTTCATAAATCCTGTCTCAAAGGATGAGGATGCCGCCGCCTTTTCTCCGTTATTAACCGTCACTTCCACTGTCCAGCTATAGTCACTGAGACTTTTCAATGGTTTTCCGTTGTACTCTACAAAAGTACTTTTATCACTTTCTACCACCCCGGAATCCCACACCACTTCTCCCAGACCTGTCACTGTAATATGATAGGATGTCTGCATCACATTCTTTTTGTCACTGGTAATCACCCATGAAAAATAAGGTGCTTCGTCCACGCATGGTCTGTATTGACTGTTTACTTTAAGCCTTATAAGCTCTATAGCAACCCTCCTGATTAGAATTTTGCCAGTGCCGCATCCAGCATCTGCGCCTCATCTTTTTTTATCTCTCCTGCGAATGTTTTCGCGACATCTCTAAGCGAAAGTCCATATGCAATATCGGGAATCATATCCACTTCCATCATTTGAGAAAGGAACGCGCGAATCTGCGGATGGTTCAGCAGTTCTTCCATTGTCGAGTCTATGCTGTATTTCTTCTTTAAAGGCTGTGACGCCTCATAAGCGACTTCATATTCTCCGGCTCTCACACGGCAGATTCCATTTTCTACCTCTTCAAATAATGGATTTTCTTTATCTTCATATACAGATTCCGACGCATATGGAAGAACCACTTCTGCACTTCCGCCGAACGGAACCGTAACAGTGACCGTGATTTTATTATCCTCTGATATCTCCCAGCCGCACTGATAGCATCCGCTTGCCGAATCATAAACAGCTTTTACATATTTCAGTTCGCTATTTACTTTTGGACTGATTCGCATCACCTTGCCTCCCGGGCTCTGTTCCATCACATCAATTCCAGCTGCATGGCGGAAGATCCACTCCAATATAGCTCCGTACGAATAATGATTCAGACTGTTCATCCCCGTGCTGGAGACATGTCCGCTCTCATCCAGTGAATTCCAACGCTCCCACACCGTCGTTGCTCCCAACTTCACTTCATGGAGCCAACCCGGATATTCTTCATTCAGAAGCAGCCTGTATGCCGCATCTGTCATTCCATGATCAGTCAGGACATTGCACAGAAGCGGGGTTCCTACAAATCCGGTATTTAATTTATTTTTATTGTCCCTGAGAAGCTTTTGCAGCATCTGCTTTGTCAGTTCTTCATTTTCAGACAGATGATATTTTAGTGCAAGGATAAGCCCTGTCTGCGTCTTCACCGCACATCTGCCGGTGGCAGTAAAATATTCTTCTTTCACGACCTGCCACTGACGGTCTGCGATTTTCTGATACTCCTGTCTCGTTTCTTCCTGTTCAAGCACCTCTGCTGCTTTTGCAACAATCTGTGCACTTGCCGCGTAGTAGATGTCTGCAATGTATGCTTCATCAGTCGCTCCATACACGCTGTTCGCAGCGGCACCTGTACGGTCAAGAGCAAGCCAGTCCCCATAATGGAAAACCTGTCTCCATCCATGATGGTCCCCGTCAATTCTCCGTATATAATCGACCCACGCTTTCATGCTCTCAATTTGGTTTTCGAGTATTGTTTTGTCCCCGCTGAACAAATATACGTTCCAGGGGATGATACATGCGGCGTCTCCCCATGCGCAGGAACATTTTGTCGGTCCGAATGTGGGGACAATCTCCGGAACCATTCCGCCCGCCAGAAGCTGTTCCTGATACAGGTCGTATAAATATTTTCGGTAAAACGCATAGGTATCAGCCAGATAGCTTGCAGTCGCGGAAAATACCTGTGTATCTCCTGTCCAGCCCATCCTCTCATCTCTTTGGGGACAGTCTGTAGGCACATCCAGAAAGTTCCCTTTCATTCCCCATTCGATATTGGAGATTAATTTGTTCACAAGATCATTCCCTGTCTCGATTGCCCCGATGCTCTCATAATCACTGTAAAGAACAAGCGCCGTAAAATCCTCACACGAAAGGTCCCTAACCCCGGTCACTTTCACATATCGATAACCATAGTATGTAAAATGAGGCGTAATCACCTTTTCTGTACCATCAGAAACATAAATGTACTCCGAAAGTGCAGTTCTTAAATTCTCGTTGTAGAAACATCCGTCCTGAAGCACCTCGCCCGTCTGAATCCTGATAGTTGTCCCCGCCGGCTCATGCACCCGCAGCCGGAAGATCCCCGTGATCTCCTGCCCCAGATCAAATACCTCTTCTCCGGCAGGAGTATGGATCAGCTCTGCCGGCTTCATCTCCTCCTGTACCTTAACTGGAAGAGATAACCGTTCCATAAGCCGGCCTTTCGGAACCTTTGCGATCCGCGCAGGAGACTCCTCAACCGGCGGCAGCGTATCATCTCTTCTCTCACCGTCATAGATATTGGAAAACCACAAATTGCTTCTTGTAACTGACCAGGTTTCATCAGAACTGATCACATCTTTCGTTCCGTCTTTGTACTCTATGTGAACCTCCGCAATCAGCTTCCACTCGTCACCGTAATATGCTTCCCGCTCCGGATCATTGAAACCGAACCTGCCTTTATACCAACCGTTTCCGAGAAGAACAGACAGCACACCTCCTCGTTCTGCCTGTTCTGTGATGTCATACGTCTGATACTGGATCCACCGGTCATAATTATTGCAGTACGGAGTCAGATACTCTTCACCGATTTTCTTAGGATTTTCTTTATTTTCCCCAAGAAAATATGCCTCATACAATCCCAGGCCGCAAATGTACAGTCTTGCGCTTTTCACTTCTTTTGCCGGACGAATCCTCTTTGAGAAAATCGGATGCCGTTCCTGACTGCTGTCACAGGTAATCCACCTGCCCGTCCACGGTTCATCCATTTTGGCGGTCTCAAAGAACTGCGTGTCTGATTCGATCACTTCCTCTGCATCTGTTGTCACAATAACTTTCCAGTAATATCTTGTATACGGCTGCGGTTCAAATTCCACTCTTGCAGAGAGACTGTCCAGCTCTGCCTCCCCCGTGTCGTGACAGATATCTGTAAAGGTTTTGTTCTTGCTGATCACAATCCTTGCATGTTTCTGTTCCTGTCCTCTGCCGCCTTTCACTTTCCATGAAAATACCAACGGTTTCAGATAAAACCCTAAAGGGTTTGTGATATGATTTGTTTTTGCCGCATAAATCTTGCCCATAATTCTTCCTCATTTTCATGCTGATACTTTTTCATCCAATAATAAGCCAACCGTTCCTCCCACTACTGACACAGAGCATTTAACTCCACGATCATCTGCTCGATCGCTTCGCCCGGAATAACGCTTAAAAATGATTTCAGCGGCATCTGCGCAATAATTTCCGGAGTCACAAGCTGTACCTCCCCATCTTCTTTCTTAGGTTCTTCTCCCTGTGATAACCCCTCAAGATACTCCATCATTTTTCCTGCTGTCTTCGGGTGGCTCATTAACTCTCCCATTGTCGTGGTCATATCCACAGTGAACGGCAGCAGCACATCAGTAGTAAATGTAAGTTCTGCAGCCTCTCTGATCTCATCGCTGGCATGCCCGATCTGGATCTCATATGTACCTGACGGAGTATACCAGTCGTGAATCTTTGTCTCGTAGTAAGCAAAATCTCTCGCACAAAGCTCCATTGTAACCGTCTTCTTCTCACCCGGATTCAGAAATACTTTCGCAAACCCTTTCAGTTCCTTCACTGCTCTTGGCACTGTGCTGTCTTTGCCGCTGACATAGAGCTGAACTACTTCACTTCCTGCCATCTTTCCTGTATTCTCCACATCAATGCTCACCTTCAGAATATCTCCATCTTTCATTTCCGCAGAAGAGAGTTTCATATTGCTGTAGCTGAATTCCGTATATGACAGTCCATGGCCGAATGCCCAGCGCACCGGTACTTTCTTCGCATCATAGTAACGGTATCCGACAAAGATATCTTCTCCATAGAGAACAGTCCTGCCGTCTCCAGGGAAATTCAGGTAACTCGGGTTGTCTTCCAGACGATATGGGAACGTCTCCGCCAGACGTCCTCCTGGATTTGCCTCCCCAAATAACAGCCGGTCGCTGGCCTCCCCAATGCCTTCTCCTCCCAGATACATCTCCAGAATGGCATTTACAGACTCCGCCCATGGAGTTTCTACGGGACTTCCGTTATGAAGAACCACTACCACATTTTTCTGTATCTCAGCCACAGCCTCTATAAGGCGATTCTGACACTTTGGCAGTTCCATGGATGTTCTGTCATATCCTTCCGACTCAAAGCTGTCCGGCAGTCCGGCAAAGATTACAACTACATCTGCGCCCGCTGCCGCTTCACACGCCTGTTTCAGATCCTCTTCTGTCATCTCGTCACGCTCTGACGAGAAGCCTTTCACGTACTCCACTGCCCTGCCTTTTCTCACCGCAGTTTCCAGAGCTGACACTACGCTGTCCGTATTGATGTGACTCGATCCCCCGCCCTGGTATCGCGGTTTCTTTGCAAATTCCCCGATATAGACTACTTTCTGTTCTTTTTTCAGCGGCAGCACTCCCCTGTTTTCCAGAAGTACGGCGCACTCTGTTTCGATATCTGCCGCTGCTTTGTGATCCTTTTCCCTGTCAAATACAGTCTCCGCTTTCCTGTTATCTGTGTAGGAGAAGACTACTTTCAGTATGCGTTCCACCGTTCTGTCAAGAATTTCTTCCTCCAGTTCTCCATTCTCCACTGCCTGAATAATCTTTCTTGTATTATATCCTCCTGATCCCGGCATCTCCAAGTCAAGACCGGCTTTCAGTCCTTTCACCCGGTCATTTACAGCTCCCCAGTCACTGACCACATATCCTTCAAATCCCCACTCATCCCGCAGGATATCTGTCAGAAGCTTCTTATTCTCTGAAGAAAATACTCCGTTGATCTTATTGTAGCTGCACATCACAGTCTTTGGCTGCGCTTTCTTCACCGCCTCCTCAAAAGCCGGCAGATAAATTTCCCGGAAAGCCCGTTCCGATACTTCCGACGATATCTGCATACGGTCTGTTTCCTGATTATTCGCGGCGAAGTGTTTCATACTGGTTCCGATGCCTTTCGACTGTACGCCCCGGATATATGCTGACGCCATCTTTCCTGTCAGATATGGATCTTCGGACATATATTCAAAATTCCTTCCGCAGAGAGGACTGCGTTTGATATTAACTGCAGGGCCGAGGAGCATGCCCACGTTCTCAGCCTGACACTCGTCCCCAAGGATCTGTCCCATACATTCCATCAGTTCCACGTCAAAGCTGGATGCCGTGGCGCAGGCTGCCGGAAAGCAGACTGCATTCACACTTTTATTCAGGCCGAGATGATCTGCCGCGCCTTCCTGTTTGCGCAAGCCGTGCGGGCCGTCTGTCATCATAGCGGACGGAATCCCTAATCTTTCGATTCCCATTGTGTTCCAGAAATCCGCGCCCGAACAAAGTCCTGCTTTTTCCTCCAGCGTCATCTCTCTGATTAATTCTTTCAAGTTTCTGCTCATTATGAAATCCTCCTTAAATAAATCTTACCCTCTGTTATCTGTGGGCTTCCCAGAAGGATACCGCTTCCTGAAGCCAGTTTTTCACTTTTGTTTCATATCCAATGCCAAATCCATGTCCCAGACCGTCAATGATTTTAACTGACACATTTTCTTTGCCCAGTACCTTCTCTAATTCCGGCAGTTTATCTTCCACATTTGCAAAACCGAACTCATCATCCCGCCCTACGATAGAAAATACCGCCAGTCCTTTGTCCTCCGGCAAAGCTTTGATATTCCAGTCCAGACCATACATAGGGAAGATCGCTTTCGGTCTTGGCAGATGATTCTTGTGGCAGCAGTCCTCATAATTTGCAAATGAATACGCCGTGGTCATAAGTCCTCCTGCTGAAAAACCAAAGATGGCATAATCATCCATGTTTACAGAAAACTGTTTTTGATGCTCCGTCAGATATCGAATCACTTGTGTCAGTTCCCTCGCGGCAGCCTGTCCCTGCTTTACCTGTTCTGTCTCACCCAGCTGTCTGCCGACCGGATAACTTACGACGAAAACAGAATATCCCATTTTATGCAGCTTCATCGCCGCAGGATACCCCTCGCAATCAGTTACATTACTGATAAATCCGCCTCCCGGAACTACAATGGCAAGTGGTTTTCCCTGTTGTCCCTGATAAAACATTCCCGTCAGATGTGACCTGTACGGATGACCCTTCACTGCTTCCGCAGGATACAGATCCGACACCAGCCTTGCCTGACCTTTCTCAACAAGTCCGGTTAGATAATTGAAAGATTCCAAGGCTGCATCCAATTGTTCCTCACGGCCCTGCGCCTTTAAAAAATCCTTATACTTTACAGGCGCAATAGCTTTCAGCACGTTGTCCTCCACATTGAAAAACATATGTTTAAAACCGCCGAATACCGGATGCTGCATGAAAAATCCAACTTTGTCCTCCCCCGTTCCCGGACGGAAATGTCCGTTTTCATCGTAATAGCTGCTTTCCTTTATTTTTGGAAATCCGCAGATGCCAAGAAGTGCCGGCAAAAACATGGCACTTTTTTTATAGACATATAATGTCGCACCGATTACAAATAATAAAACAATCACCACTACTGCAAAAAATATCTTCATCCTAACCTATGCCTCCTTTTCTTACTGACATCTTACTTTATACAGACTAAAATTACATCAACGAAACATAAGTGATCTACCGACCAAACTTAATAAATATCCGAGATTACTCTGTACACCTTTGCCCCCAATATGGTATATTTTAGACAGGTTAAATAAACTGCTGATGACTATAATCACAGTTCATTCATATCTCGAAAAGGAGAGATTATATATGATGACATTATCTGCATTGAATCAATTTCTGAAGCAGCACACTACCGAAGAAACCCAGCGTCTGAATGGTGTAAAGAAAGATTATTCACAATTTCCTGTTGCCAGAGGTAAGTTTGATACACCCTGTTACCGTTTTGATACGAACCTTGAAGATCTGCGTTCTTTATTTCTTTCAAAGAAAGTTCTTCCGAGTTATTACAACTTCGCTGTTGTAAAACAAGATCGTTTTGAAAACGTACCTCTGCATATCCATGAGTGGCTGGAGTTGAGTTATGTTTATTCTGGTTCCTGCACAATGACGATAAATAAGACTACATTCAGGCTAAAAGCCGGGCAGATGGTTCTGATCAGCCAGAATGCACCTCATTCTGTCAAAAGATGTTCAGAAAATGATATTATCATCAATTTTCTGCTGACGCGCGAATATCTGAACGGTACTTTTTTTGAACGCCTGTCTCAGGATAATTACCTTACACACTTTTTCATTGAGGCTCTGAACACCACGATGCAGGAAAGCAGGTATATTGTCTTTTCCCCGGAGCAAAAACAAAACCGGCTGGCAGATCTTGCCAACCAGTTTCTCTGTGAATTTTATTCTCCATCCGTAACATCCGGACCTTTTTTAGACAGTCTTTTTACGCTGATTACCTGCGAGATGATCAATCTGTTCCAACACGATATGGTTCTGGATCACTCCTCTTTGGATCAGATTTATACCATACTCCGATATATCGAAACAAACTTTGCGGACTGTACTCTTTCTTCTACAGCTGAGTTTTTTAATATGCACCCAAACTATCTCTCTGCCTACATCCGCCAGCATACCGGAACCACTTACAAAGAGCTGGTCCAGACACAGCGGCTCTCTCAGGCGGCAAAACTGTTAAGGAGCACCGCACTTTCCACAAATGATATCAGCCTTGCCGTCGGATATCAGAATACCAGCTTTTTCTTTCAGCTGTTCCGCAAGAAATACGGATGTACGCCTATGGAATATCGAGGCATGCTTCATGCTTCTAATACGCCAAATATGTGATATGTGGCATAAAGTAACACACAAGAATTAGGTAGACAGCAGCCCCTCTATTCCGAACATTTAACTACTTTTCAATTTATTACTTTGAGGTAAGTATCTTACGCTAAAGTGTGTACTTACAAAGGTTTTCTATGGGACTATAACAAAGGCGCAATCGGAGAAGAAGGAATTACACCAGAATCTTTGTGTAACGCTCCGTTTTATTACACAGAGATTACAGGCGATTTTGTAATGAGAGTAAAGGTATCACACGACTTTAAAGATACCTATGATTCTGCTTCCATTATGGTAATGCAGGACATGAAAAACTGGGCGAATAAGTAATTATGTGCCGCTATCACAAACGAAATGCGATGAAAAAGCAGACCGAAACCATTTCAGATTTCAGTCTGCTTTTTTACAGAGTTATAGGACGTAAATCATTCAAACCCTTGCTTTATAAGGTTTCTCTTGATTTAGTCCTATTTTAATGTATGCCCCCTTGCAAAAAGGAACGCCCTTGTGACTTCATGTTATATGCATCGAGGTCCGAAGCAGCACATATTGCAGAATAAATTCAACAAAAACATATTGAAACACCATCTTGTCACACCTGCATATGGTCTCTCATACGCAGAACCTCGCGTCTCATACCAGTCACTTCCAAATTCCAGATGCTGTTGGTACTGACGATACTGGAAATTGCCTGGCTCTAATGCCACTGCACGTCTGGCAAATTCTTTGGCATCCACAACATGACCCAATCCTTCGCTGGCGATTGCCGCATAATAATACCATCGTCCATTTCGTGCTGTCTCCGGCATACTATTTAGCACATGCATCGCTTCCGTAAAATGACGGCTATTGATATAATTGGCTGCTGCACGCATCTCATTGGACTCCTGCGTCTACTGGTAACTTTCTTGTGA
>OHAI01002038.1_pt1 | contig 15076 bp, 15 predicted proteins | sample 1577091 | NCBI WGS metagenome assembly OHAI01 (sample SAMEA3541548, study PRJEB24748) | human gut metagenome | biome: human gut; feature: human-associated habitat; material: faeces | place: China | collected 2012
CAAAAATAGTTCCTATCAAAACAGCATATTTGCGATATGCAGTTTGCGGATGTTGCTTGTGCATTAAAAGCGCAAACTGCTATATTATCGACCCAGCTGCCAGAATGCGACGGCGCTGGCGGCGGCGACATTGAGCGAATCGACGCCGTGGGACATGGGGATCTTGACCGTGTAATCGCAGGCGGCGATGGTGGCATGGGCCAGACCGTCGCCCTCGGTGCCCAGCACGATGGCAAGTTTCGGCTCTGCGGCCAGCGCTTCGTCGTCGATGGGGACCGAGCGGTCGCTCAGAGCCATGGCTGCCGTTTTGAAGCCCATGGCGCGGAGGCGGGCCAGCCCCTGTCCGGGCCAGTCGGCGGGCGTCTCGCCCAGCTGGGCCCAGGGCACCTGAAACACCGTGCCCATACTCACCCGCACCGCGCGGCGGCACAGCGGGTCGCAGCAGGAGGGGTTAATGAGGACGGCGTCCATGTTCAGCGCGGCCGCACTGCGGAAGATGGCGCCCACGTTAGTGGAGTCCACGATGCCTTCCAGCACCGCGACGCGGCGGGCCGCTTTGCACAGCTCCTCGGCGCTGCGGGGGGCCGGGCGGCGGAAGGCGCAGAGCACACCCCGCGTCAGCTCAAACCCGGTGAGCCCGGCCAGCAGCTCCCGGTCCGCCGTGTAGACCGGGGCATCGCCGCAGCGGGTCAGGATCTCCGCCGCCGGGCCGGTGATCTGCCTGCGCTCCATCAGCAGCGAGACCGGCTCATACCCGGCGTCCAGTGCGCGGGAGATCACCTTGGGGCTCTCGGCGATAAAGATGCCTTTTTCGGGTTCCAGCCGGCAGCGCAGCTGGTTCTGCGTCAGGCGGGCGTAGGGGTCCAGCTCCGGCGCATGGAAATCGGTGATCTCGACGATGTTCGGCATGAGAATTTCTCCTTTTGGTTCCAGAATCAGTCTTATTGTAGCACAACCGGCGTTTCTTTGCAAAACATGGTGGCCATGTTCGTTTTACATGGTCGAATCCGCCAAAAATGCCGCCAAAATTTTGACAAATCCTCCAAAATGCGCTATCATAGACAGGAACTTGTGAAGAGGGGGAACCATTCCGTGTCCATCAGTCGAAAACTGTCCCGCAATGGGCAGATGTCCGAAGCGTTCTGCACCGCCATGTTCCTGTCGGTCTCCGGCGGCCTGCAGGACGTTTATACCTATTTATATCGCGGCAAGGTGTTTGCCAATGCACAGACCGGCAACATCGTGCTGTGCAGCGTGAAGCTGGTCGAGGGCGACTGGAGTGCGGTGCTGCACTATCTGGTGCCGCTGTGCTTCTTTGCGCTGGGCGTGTTCACGGCGGAACTGCTGCGCCAGAAATTCCAGCAGATGCAGCGGCTCCACTGGCGGCAGCTGGTGGTGCTGTGTGAGATCGTGATGCTATTCGTGGTCGGCTTCTTCCCGCAGGAGTGGAATCTGGTGGCCAACGCGCTGGTCTCATTTGCCTGCGCGATGCAGGTGCAGGCCTTCCGCAAGGTGAACGGCTACGCCTTTGCCAGCACCATGTGCATCGGCAACCTGCGCAGCGGCATGGATTCGCTGTGCAGCTGGCTCGTGGCGGGCAACCGCGCCGCCCGGAGCAAAGCCTTCCACTATTTCGCCATCATCCTCCTGTTCGCGCTGGGCGCAGGCCTGGGCAGCGTGGCGCTGGGGTTCTGCGGCGCAAAGGCGATCTGGTTCTCCTGCCTGCTGCTGGCCGTGAGCTTCTGCCTGATGTTCCTCAAGGAAGACATCGAGGAACTGGAAGAGGACCTCGAAAAGCGCGAAGCCCGGCACTGAACCGGCCCGGCAACGCGATCATGCAGCACATTCCCGCACCGCAGCCCGTTCCCATCGAGCAGGCGGTGCGGGAATTTTTGCAGCGAAACGCGGTTGGACAGAGATTTTTTCATTGCGCTGCCGGGCTTGATATGGTATACTGATTTCATGTGTTAAAAACGCCCCGGCGGCCGGAACGGTGTTGGCTGCCGCTGCGGGTTTTCTTTGAGGAATAGGAGCAACGAATGAAAAAAGGATTTGACAACGACAAATACCTGCAGATGCAGTCCGAGCACATCCGCGAGCGGATCGCACAGTTCGACAACAAGCTGTATCTGGAATTCGGCGGCAAGCTGTTCGATGACTACCACGCCTCCCGCGTGCTGCCCGGTTTCCAGCCGGACTCCAAGCTGCAGATGCTGCTGCAGCTGAAGGACCAGGCCGAGATCGTCATCGTCATCAGTGCCGAAGACATCGTGAGCAGCAAGGTGCGCGGCGACTACGGCATCACCTACGACCTGGACGTGCTGCGCCTCATCGACGCCTTCCAGGAGCGGGGGCTGTTCGTGGGCAGCGTCTGCGTGACCATGTACACGGCCGCACCCGAAGTGGAAGCCTTTGAAAAGCGGCTGAACAGTCTGGGCATCCGGACCTTCCGTCATTATAAGATCCCCGGCTATCCCAACGACGTGGCCCGCATCGTGAGCGACGAGGGCTATGGCCGCAACGAGTACATCGAGACCGAGCGCCCGCTGGTGGTCATCACGGCCCCCGGCCCCGGCAGCGGCAAGATGGCCACCTGCCTGTCCCAGCTGTACCACGAGTACAAGCGGGGCGTCAAGGCCGGTTATGCCAAGTTCGAGACCTTCCCCATCTGGAACATCCCGCTCAAGCACCCGGTGAACCTGGCCTACGAGGCCGCTACCGCCGACCTGAACGATGTGAACATGATCGACCCGTTCCATCTGGAAGCCTACGGCAAGACTGCCGTCAACTACAACCGCGACATTGAGATCTTCCCGGTGGTCAACGCGATGTTCGAGCTGATCGCAGGCCAGAGCCCCTACCACTCCCCCACCGACATGGGCGTGAACATGGCGGGCAACTGCATCGTGGACGATGCCGCCTGCTGCGAGGCCTCCTGCAACGAGATCGTCCGCCGGTACTTCAAGTCTCTGTGTGCGCTCAAAAACGGTGCACAGGTCCAGAGCGAGGTCTACAAGCTGGAACTTCTGATGAACCAGGCAGGCCTGACGCTGGGCAGCCGCCCCGTGGAGCAGGCCGCTCACGCCGTCTCGGAGAAAACCGGCGGGGCACCGGCCGCCGCCATCGAGCTGTCGGACGGCACCGTCATCACCGGCAAGACCGGCCCGCTGCTGGGTGCAGCCGCCTCGGCGCTGCTCAATGCGCTGAAGAAACTGGCCGGCATCGACCAGGAAATGGACCTCGTCTCTGCGGCTGCCATTGAGCCGATCCAGACCCTCAAGACCAATTATCTGGGCAGCAAGAACCCCCGCCTGCACACCGATGAGATCCTCATCGCGCTGTCAAGCTCCGCTGCCACCAACCCCACCGCTGCGATGGCCCTGCACCAGCTCTCCAAGCTGAAGGGCTGCGACATGCACTCCACGGTCATCCTGTCCAGCGTGGACGACGACACCGTGAAGAAGCTGGGCATCTACCTGACCTGCGAACCCGCCTACGAGGAAGAGGGCCGCAAGTACCACAAGAAATAAGCGCAGCAAAAAAGAGAATCGCCGCGGCGGTTCTCTTTTTGCATTCACAGGCGGGTCTGCACCCAGTATTCGCCCATGCTCTGGCCGGGCTGGTTCGTCACTTCATCCTTAAGGTAATCGCCAAGGCCGCAGCTTTCCGGCTGCCATGCAAGGGCTGCTTCCACCGTGGGGTACTCCACCTCGGCATACCAGAACTCGGTGGGCTGGCCTTCGTCCACATGGTTCACTTCCAGCACCAGCCCGTCCGGCAGCAGGTAACTGCGGCGAAGTTTCGGGATGAGCGGCCTGCCGATGATCTTCGTCTCTAAATCGTCAAACAACGCTTTGTCGATGGGGCGTTCGATCTCCTCCCGCGCCAGCCCGCCGCCGGATTTGAAGCAGAGGATATAGTCGGTGCTGCCGCCCGTCCGGGCCTCCTCCCGGATGCGGACCGTGGGGCGGACGCTGATATACCCCTGCCGCATCGCGAATTCCTCCTGCAGCGGCATCTCCGGGAAACCCGCTCCCTCCGGCCAGCCGTTCACCATCCATTTGCGTTCGATCTCCATTGCTTTGCCCTCATTTCTGTTGGATTTTGTATTTATTCTAACACGGTTTTATGATATTATAAAGAGGATCTGAATCAAAAAATACAGTGCTGGAAGCGGGCCGCATCGCCGGGAGCATTTTCCTCGTGCGGCGGAGAGCGCACCTCTGCAATACAGCCGCCCCGCTCAGCCTGTCGTATCTCAAACACAAGGAGTTTCTATGAAATCGACCCGCAACTATCCCATCTACAAAGTCAACAAACACGCTGAGGGGCTGCTGGTGGGCGGCCACCCGTGGGTATACGAGAACGACATCCTCGAAGCACCGGAGACCACGCCGGAAAACGGCACGCTGGCCGATGTGGTAAGCCCCAAGGGGGCCTACCTCGGCACCGGCTTTCTCTCGCTCCAGAGCAAGATCCGGGTGCGGCTCATCTCCCGCAACGCCAACGATACCTTTGACGCTGACTTCTGGCGCCGCCGGGTGGAGTATGCCTGGAACTACCGCAAGACCGTTCTGGAACCGGACGACCTCTCGGCCTGCCGGGTCATCTTCGGCGAGGCCGACCAGTTCCCCGGCCTGACGGTGGACCGGTTCCAGAATATCCTCGTCACCCAGACCCTCAGCGTCGGCATGGAAAGACTCAAGCCCCTCCTCTTCCCCCTTCTGGCAGAAGTGCTGCGGGCCGACGGCCAGACCATCGACGGCATCTACGAGCGGAACGATGAGGCTCTGCGCGCCAAGGAAGGGCTGGCGCAGAACAAGGGCTGGTTCGAGCTGCCCGGCGAGACCCACCCCGCTTCCACCCAGACCGAGATCTGCGAAAACGGCGTTTTTTACCACGTTGATTTCGAGAACGGCCAGAAGACCGGCTTCTTCCTCGACCAGAAATACAACCGCCGCGCCGTGGCCCGCATCGCCGCCGGGCACACGGTGCTGGACTGCTTTACCCACACCGGCAGCTTTGCGCTGAACGCGGCCAGGGGCGCAACCGCAATTAAGCTAAGAAAAAACGTCACTTTTACGTTGATTTTCTTCATACATCTTTCGTCACTCATCATGCCAAATAAAATCTCTCCTGTTATTTACTTCTTTGCAATCCACTTCCCGTTTCTATTAGAACCACGTCTTTCAACCAAACCTTCTTCTCGCATGTCTTTTATAAGTCTTTGAATTTGTTTTCTTGAAAGATCAAATCCCTCCATAAGTTTAACCTGCGTTACCTCTGGATTTTCTTCCATTTGATATAATATATCTATCTTTCTATCGGCTCCATTTTTAGCTCCTTTTTGGCTCCTTTTTGATTATATCCTAATTTTTCTTCTAAAGTTGTTTTTTTCATATATACTTCGTTTTCTTTCGACTGCTTTGTGACCATTTTCGTTGCCATTTATTCTTATTTTCATTATACATGATAACGTATTATAGGCACAATAGAGCGAGTGGAAATTTCCCATTTTCCACTCGCTCAACCCATCTCATTATAGCTTTTTCTGTTACTTCAGCGGTTCATAATAAAAATATGTCTTCGCCGGGTCTTTTCCGGAGATGTCCACGCCGGCTGCCGTCTGTCCCTGCACACCGCCTGTGGCTCCGATATAGAGTATCCGGCCATCCGGAACGATTACCGCGCAGGTTCCTTCCGTACCGCAGGGCATCTCCCAGACTTCCTGCGCTCTGGTAAATTCCGCATCTTCCAAACGGTAGGTATCAACGCCGCTGTATCCCCACAGGATAAAATCGGAGCCATCACTCACACCTGCTGCCACCATATTCCACTGGTAGATCGTCCCTGTGCTTTGAACAGCCTTCGCATTCTCCGTTGCATCCCCCTGCACCGGTAGAAAACACAACCTCTCCGGGTCTACTGACACTAATGTCACAGGGTCATCCTCTGCTGTCACATTCTCCGTTGCCAGTGCTGCTGCATAGACTTTTCCGTCCTTTCCCTGTCCCAGGGCTCCGGCACCTTGCACAGCATACACACCATCATCCGCCATCGTTCCGATGAGGTCTCCCTCTGCCGTGTAGATCCGCACATAGCCGCCATCCTCCTGCATTCTCATTCGTGTATACAGCCTGCCCTGTGCATCCGTTGCCATACTATCTACAATATTCCACTCCCGGTCTCCGGCCGCAAAGCAGTCCAGAAGCGTTCCCTCCGGACTGATATGGTAGATCACAGGCAGCCGGCCATGTTCCGCTCCCGGAGATGCCAGTCCGCGCAATGCCGCATAGACACTTCCGTCCGGTGCGATGCACAGGCTATACACCTCGCCGTCCTCATCGAAATCATCATAAAACTTTTCCGGGGTCCCGCTGCCGTAAGCCAGATATTCCACCCGTGCTTTCCCTTCCATGGTGAACCCACCGACATACAGCCCCTGTTCTGCCGCCACAGCACACCGGATACTGAGTTCTCCCTCATAGGCGACCTGCCATTCTTGTGCTGCCGTATCTGCCCCCGGGACTACACTTGCCTCTCCTGCGCCCTGTGTCTGTTGCGATCCGCTCTCCTGTGACATATCACCCGGTAATGCACTATCTTCCGTCTTCACATATTCATAGTCGCCCGCCTCGATCTCTTCTGTGATTTTCGCCAGACTATAATCTCTCTTCTCACGGAAATCGATCAGCTCCAACAGTTCCTCCTCCGTCATTTCCTCTTCCGGCAGGAAAAATGTACTCCGCGCTGCATAGAAAGCCACGCCCTTTTTGTATTTTTCAGGACTATCAAGCATGGCAAGTTCCTTTTGGGGGAAATATCCTTCCTCCAGATAGGCCTGCCTCAGTTCTTCCAGCCTGTTTTTTCGCCGTCCGTAAGCGGTCTGCTGTAGCTATCCGCTGCAACATCTGCATCCTGCAACCCGGAAAAATATGTTTCCAGTTTTTCATGATTCATGCTCTCCATCCGCGCCCGGTACAATCTCGATTTTACGGTTCCCTGCCTGCATTCCAATATCCTGCTGATCTCCGGGATTGTGCACTGTTCATAGTAAAACAGTACGATCACATCCCGGTATCCGCCATCCAGCTGCATGACAGCATCCCACAGTTCATGGTGTTCGTCATAAAATGCCGGGGACAGATTCTCTTCCCATGCCACCGCACCGGTCCGCTTATTTTGCCGATAAATCTTTTTCGCTTCATTTGCCGTGATCTGTAAGATCCAGTTTTTAAAGCTGCCCGGATCCCGCAGTGTCCTTAATTTTTCATAGGCATGCAGCACCGCTTCACTGACAGCGTCCTCCGCATCCGTACTATTATTCAGAATAGAATATGCCAGTCGGTACATATGCAGGGTATAGCCCCGCACTTCCCGCACAAATTCCTCTTTTGTCATAACTGACAAAGTAACACCTCCTTCTCTTCGCCGGCTTCATACTATATGAGTCGCCGGACGGTAAAAAGGTTCCTGTATTTTAAAAAAAGGCACCGGATGTTCCGATGCCTTTAAATCCAATATACTCTATAACTCTTTGAATTTGTATTTTCCTTTTCCATGCCCGGATACCGGTTCGATTACATCAGCCTGTACCATATTGGATATTATTTTAGAAGCGCCTGAACTTTTCAGCCCAAGCAATTCCATAACCTCTCCTCTGCCAAAAAACTGACAATCTCCGAATTTTTCATATAATACACGGATATGCATAATTGTTTTTGTTGAAAAATTCAGCGTTTTTTCAGCCAATCTTGTTTCAATGTCCACTTTTGATGTTTCAATGTCCATTTTTTGAGTTCCAATGTCCACTTTTGAAGTTCCAATGTCCACTTTTGAAGTTCCAATGTCCACTTTTGTATCCTTTAAAAGTCCACTGATATGCATATTTCGATTGTGCAGCTCGTTGTGTTCATTTAAAAGCATATTTCTGAGGAAGAGTTCCAAATATTCCGTTGTCTCATGAATTCCTTTTTGTAAATTCGTATAATTGGCCCTGACAAGTGCATTTCTGAAATACCATGCATTTTCCGCAAAAATGTCATTTGTTGCAAAAAAACCAAGTGTTCTCAAATATTTTATGAAAAAAACCGCTGTGGTTCTTGTGTTTCCCTCACCAAAAATGTGAATTTGCCATAGCCTTGATACAAACAAAGCCAGATGATGAATGCTCTCTTCTATCGAAAGTCCTTTATAACTAAAATCCTTTTCCTGCGAAAAATCATATTCCAATGTAGCACGCAGTTCTGAAGCACTCCCATAAACGACCGTTGCGCCATCAAGCACCCATTCTTTCTTCGTAATATTATAATCTCTTATTTTTCCGGCATGCTTATATATTCCACGAAAAAGCTTACGATGAATAGCTATATACTCATTCGGTGAAAAGGAAAACGCCGTTTCGGAAAGGAGCTCCGCAATACGGCTGGAAACTTTATCTGCTTCTTCCGTGCGTTCATTATCTGATACACGGACAGGTCTCTCATTGTAATAGCTTTCTATAAGACTCTGTGCCTCTTTTAGCGTGATCTTACCTTCAATATTTTGAATTGCAGTGTCAATCAGATATTGCGAGGGTTTCAGACCATCTACTGCCTGAAGTCCAACCGCCGTGCTCCACACATACCCTTTTGTTGCTTTATTCGGTTCGGATTCTCTCAGATATTCTTTAAATGGGTCTTTGTCCATATTCATTTCCCCGCTATATATCACTATCTTAGTTTTCCTGCTACTATTTTTATTATATCTTAAAATAACGATAAACCAAAACATTTTTGTAGAGATTTTTGCGGAAATCAAAAATATTTTACCTGTAGATTTTTTCTTGACCCTCGAGTTAGTCTATGCTAATATAACAATTGTTATGGAGACAGATCGTAAGAAAATCACGGAAGAAAACTTAATCCGCTGCGGCAGGGAAGAATTTCTGGAAAAAGGCTACGCCGGGGCGAACCTCCGGGATATCTGCAAACGGGCCGGAGTTACTACCGGGGCTTTTTATTTCTCTTTTGAAAATAAAGAGGCACTGCTGGGGGCAATTCTGGATCCCCTGATTGCCGAATATCAGAAAATGATGTATGAAATTACCAAAAGAGAACAGGAACATCCTGAGACCGCAGAGCAGAATGAACGTGAGATCATGGAATATATCTGTGCGCACAGGCAGGAATGTGAACTGGTACTGGAGAAATGCTCCGGCAGCAAATACGAATCCTTCCGGGATGTCGTCTTCAACAATATGTTCACGGCCTTTCAGGGCTATTATGAAAAACAACTAGGCTATGTGCCCGATAAAGAATTACTACGGATTCTGACATCCATGAGGTTACACGGATTTCTGGAATTGATCAAAGGAGATTATGATATGGAACACCGCCTGTTCCTGACGAAAGCCATCGGTATTCACGCCGATGCCGGAACGCAGGGTTTAATTGCATATTTTAAGAGCGAGAAGGATGCTCACCGTTAATGCGGTGGGCATTTTCTTTTATAAAAAATAACAAATATAACTTTTGTTATATTCAGAAAACAAGTAGGAGGATTAGTTATGAACAAAAACGTGAACTACGGAAACTGGGTACCTGAAAAAATGTTGGCGCTGTGCTATGTCGCTGCTGCCGTACTCGGCATTGCCGCCTATGTGACCGGACCGGTGCTGCATCTTGCCATTCCGACATGGATCCTGGGCATTCTTGCCGCGATTTGCCTGGTCTATGGCATTTACATGCACATCTGTCATGAATTGTTTGCCTTCGGCAAAGGCAACATGATGGCAAAAGTCCATCAGCATCTCGTAGATCATCTGGAATGGGACGGCGAAGGCACTCTGCTCGACATCGGATGTGGTGCGGCTGCCCTGACGATCCGCTGCGCCAAGGCTTTCCCCAAGGCAAAACTCGTCGGTATGGACTACTGGGGTGCCGAGTGGAACTATGCCAAAGAGCAATGTGAAGCCAATGCGAAAGCGGAGGGTGTTGCCGACCGGATCACCTTCCACAAAGGAGATGCCGCCCATCTGGAAGATCCGGATGAGACCTTCGATGCCACTGTCAGCAACTTTGTCTTCCACGAAGTCCGTTCCGCCAAGGATAAACGGGATGTGGTCAGAGAAGCTCTGCGCATAGTCAAAAAGGGCGGTGCCTTCTCCTTTCAGGACATGTTCTCCCAGAAAGCACTCTACGGTGACATGGAAGAATTTGTCGAAGAATTGAAAAAAGAAGGAATCACAGAAATTCACTACATCGGCAATCTTGAGAAGAAACTGGATTTTATCCCGGGATATGCCGCTGCTCCCTGGATGATCTCCGGCATGGGAATCCTATACGGGCGGAAATAATCACGAAAATCAAAAATGTTTTTGTATAGTTTTTCACGAAATCCAAAAATGTTTTCACGTGGTTTTTCACGAAAATCAAAAATGTTTTCACGTGGTTTTTCACGAAAATCAAAAATGTTTTTATATAAAACCATCCCGGACACTGTGTCTGTCTCACAAGCACAGTGTCCGGGATGTCAAATTTCTTCTTATATGTCCACCCTATAATGTAATATTGATCACCGGCACAGGCGCCGCCGATACACCTACGCCGACAGCATCTGCGGAAAATGAAGTCCCTGTCATGCCGGAGGAAACCGCTCCTGCATTCCCGGTGGGAATGACCACGTTGTCTTTCATTTTCTCCAGGTGGTTGAAAACTGCTTTCAGGTACTCCGCATCGGCCTTGACGATGTCTTTCATCTCTTTGTTGCGGTGTTTGATCTTCATCATCTTGAGGTCTGCGGGATCCATCTCCCTATTCACAGAGACCGCATTATCTGATAATCCATCCAGCCCCATCTCTTCCATCAAGTCGCGTAAGCTATCGGACATTTCCTGCATCATCTCCGAAGTGAAATCGCTCATTTCCGACATAAAGTCTCCCGTCTGCGCATAGAATGCATCTATGCCAAGATCAATATAGTCGGATATATCATAGCTATCCCCTGCATGCACCTCATTGCCTGCATACTCATATGCGGAGAGATCCCTTGACATTTCATCCGCAGAACTTTCCGCAGACATTTCTTCCGCATTCCGCGCGTTTTCAGATTCTGCGTCCTGCGCATCCTTCGTTTCTTCTTCACTGATCCGGTCTCCCTGGCAGATTCCGCCGGCAGCCTTCATCATTTCCTCTTCTTCGAGATGTTTTGCTTTCTTCTTCGCCACACGTTCCATAGCCTGTGCATGAGCGATTGCTGCGTCGATCTCTTCACTGTCGCTGTCACTGTCACTGTTCTGCTTCTGCCGTTTCAGGCGCATGATCTCTCTTCTAGCCTGCCCGGCTGCCTGCTTTGCCGCCTGGGAAGTCTTACTCCGCAGTATCTTCGACGAGATATTTTTGAACTGGTACTTCAATTTTTTCAGCGCCAGCGTCGTATTTTTTGTCTGCTGCCTCTGATCGCGCAGCGATTCACTGTAACTTAAAGTACTCGTCACAATAGAATCCTGTCCCCAACTGTTCGCTGCCTGCGTCTGCGTACTTTGACTGTTTCTGGACAGCATTCTACGAATATCGGTAACAGAACTTTTATTTTTTGCTCCGAAGATACTGTTCTGCTTGTTCTGCGTCTTCCTTCCTCCGGAAAATGTCTGCGGCAAACCGGTATTACCGCACCCGTAAACACCTCCGGACTTCCCCATAGAAATCATACAACCTCACCCTACCCTCTGAAGTCAAAGTTCTGGCCGACCTGCCGTTCACTTGCAGTCTGCACACTGTCACTCCGCTGATTAAAATTGTAGGTTTCTATCTTAGACAACAGTTCTTCTATGGAACCGGCGCTGATTGTCACCGTATCCTCTGTGCCGGTTTCCTCCTTGTTGTCTGCTATCTTATCCGACTTCTTGTCTTTTAGCCGTTCTTCCTTTTCTTTCTTAGCAGCCTTCTTCTCCGCAGCTTTTTTCTCTGCTCTCTTCTGCTCGCCTTTTTTCTCGATTCTCGCCTTCTGGTCTGCGCTTGACTTCTTCAGCACTGCAAAAAATGACAGTGTTCCTCCATCATTTACCTGCATTCCAAAGCCCTTGACCTGCGCACCGGAACTCTGCAGGCTGGTCTTTAACTGCTGTATCTGTGCAGCGGCACCGCTCAGGATTCCCTCATACTGTTTGCGGAATTTCTCGTCTGTTGCCATCTGTTCGATCTTGTCCTCATCAATGAGAACAACCGTCTTATAGCCATTGGCATATTTTGCAGCATTGGCTTTTGCATTCTCCTTCTGATCTCTGCTGACCAGAATAAAATCATAATTTCCGTACCTCTTCTTCAGCTGCTCATAGTATTTCGCAGCCTTCTCCGACAGCTCCGGCTGACCGATGGTTCTGCCGTAATCCTCAGTCTTTCCCCTGGTCTGTGCCGTTTCGGACGTCTTTCCCGTACCTGTTGTGCCGGCTGTCTTATCCGGCGTTCCGAATACCTCAGGCTTCTTCGTCTTCGTACTCTTGCTGTAATCACTCTGCGCAGCATACGCACCTACGCTGCCGGTTGCTCCGATTCCCGCCATAATTATTTCCTCCTTGAAAATAAATGCCAAATCCGTTTGTTTACCTAGTTCCTCTATTGAGAATATCGGACAACTTCTCCGACTTTTTTATACACACCAAAAGGAAACATGCAAAAATGTGCAAAAAAACCGCCTTTCTGCGCCTTTGTGGATCAGAAAAACGGTTTTCCTGTAAACTTTATCCTAAATTACTATTGATTCAAATGGTTGATCGTAACATGCAGCTCTCCCAACAGCTTCTTAATGTCCGCACTGGAGGTCGCCATATCTCTTGCTAACTTCTGTACTTCCGTTGCCACCACGGCAAAGCCCTTGCCCTGATCTCCGGCTCTTGCAGCCTCAATCGAAGCATTCAGTGCCAGAATCTGCTGTCTCTTGCTGTAGCCATCGATTTCCTTGGTCTTGTCCGTTGCTTCCTCGATCTGTTCCGCAGCTTTCGTAATGCCACCCTTTAGCTCACCTACCAGATTCTCGTTTTTCCTGTTGACGTAGCTGGCTCTTACGAACATGTTGATCACATCTCCCAGCAGATTTGCCGAAGCGTCGATCTGCTCCCTTGTCTTTACATTTACCTTTTTCAAGGCCTTGATATATTTATCCTCATCAATGCCAAGTTCTCTTGCTGTCTGACGGAACTTCTCCTCATCCGGATTCTCCGGCAGCACCTGTCCTCCGATAATACTGCCCAGCACGGTTCCATCCTCCAGTGTGATCGGAATGCCGAAATCCACAAGTCCCGCATGGCAGGGATACACACCATGGCCTTCTCTGTCACACTGCTCGCAGCGCTTTTTCCCCTCTGCGCTTCCTCTCGTCAGATCAATACAGAACTCCGTAAAATTATAACAGTCACTGATGTATTTTCCGTCTGCACCCACAGCCACGGTTGCCAGTCCCGTGCTGTTTGCCCAGTTCTTCATGATCTGCTCGAATTTGTTCATGTCACAAAAATCCTGAATCTTCATATAACTTCCTACTTTCCCGGTTATCTTAACCGCCGAACGCATCAAATCCGGGGACTTTTTGTCCCGGTATTATCTTATATTTGCATAAAAAATTATACCACATTTTTCAATATTTTTCGCCCTTTTTAATATTTTTACAGATATTTTTTTCGACATTATCTGCCTGAATGCAGTATTTTGTATGGCTCTGAATAGTTAACAGAAATACATGAAATGTAGAGCCATCTATAGTATAATTATCTGGATACAAATATTGGAGCAGATCAAGCGAAAAAGGAGGTACCGTTAATTGAGGAAAACGAAGCTATTCATAAAAATAATATGTGTTCTCATTCTGATATTATCTACAGCCCTGCTCAGTGCCTGCTCCACCAGCACCTTCAATAGTGCAGAAAAATACATTGTCCTGATCGGCGAAGACCCTGAGATCACAGAAAAACTTTCTGACATTGATCTGCTTGTCATAGATGCGGAATATTTTTCCCAAAATGACATTGCCCGTTTAAGAGAAAATGGTATCCATGAAATCTACTCCTATATCAATATCGGATCGATCGAGAACTTCCGGTCCTATGATACAGACTTTGAGAAATATACTCTGGGTGCCTATGAGAATTGGCCGGAGGAAAAATGGATCGATGTCTCAGCTCCGGAATGGCAGGCATGTACAGCTTCCAGAGTAGACGCCCTGGTACAGAAGGATGTGGACGGCTTTTTTGTCGATAACACGGATGTATACTATAACTATCCGCAGGAATCCATCTATGACGGAATCCTTACGATTCTGGACTATATAAACCATACAGGCAGAAAGATCATGATCAACGGTGGGGACTGTTTTGTAAAAAAATATCTTACAACAGAAAAAAACGTTCTCATCGATGGGGTAAACCAGGAGAACGTTTTTACTGCGTATGATTTTTCAAAGGATGTCTATACTAAAAATGATCAAAGTACGCGTGAATACTATACTGAGTATCTGGATCTGGCTATGTCACACGGCTGTACCGCTTACACCCTGGAATACGCAACGGATCCCACCATCCGCAGACAGGCAGCCGCCTACGCCGGGAAGCATGGATACATCTGCTGCATTTCTGATAATATCGGATTATGTCTGGGGAGATAACATATTCCTCTCAAGCGCCATCATAGAAATGTAATCATACAAGTCTCCAGATGCTTTTGTTTTGTCTGCTCATCTGCATCAGCAGCCGTGCACAGATCACAATGATAGCATAGATTGTAGCCTCCCTGACTTCTGGTATCTTCTGTCACAGCAAAATATCCTGCTTTTAATTTCACGGTCTGCCCGTTTAGAAAATGAATTTCCCTCTGCATATAATCCGCAGGGCTATTTTGTACGGTAGGTACCATGGAATTATACTTTCCTGTAGTAATATAATCCATCTGAATCTCCGTATAATAATTCTTCAGATTCGCCTGATCTGCCGCCACCTTTGCCTTATGTATATAAGACAGATACTGCGGTGCCAGTACTCCCACCAGCACAAAACATATCTTGTTAATTCCTCATTATATTTTTCTTCTTGCACGTTTGGGCTTAAGGC